>WNFU01002237.1_pt1 | contig 26483 bp, 24 predicted proteins | sample 5400121 | NCBI WGS metagenome assembly WNFU01 (sample SAMN13153360, study PRJNA577476) | soil metagenome | isolation source: 100 cm soil or saprolite under grassland replicate 1 | place: USA:California | collected 2016-06-15 | reverse complement strand
TTGAACGACAGGTCCACCGCGCGGACGACGTAGAAGTACGTCATCCCCTCGCTGACGCTCGGATCGGTGAACGTCGGATCGCTCGCCGAGCCGATCAGCTCGTACGGTCCTCCGCTCGAGGTGGAGCGAAGCACCTCGTAACCGTAAAGCGTGGGATCGCCGGCGATCGCGTCCCAGGCCAGGACGATGTCCGATGGCGAGCCGGACACCACGTGAAGGCCGCTCGGGACGCTCGGAGGCGTCGTGTCGCTGCTGGAGCTGACCGTCAGGGCTCCGGCCTCCGCCGGCGAGTAGCCGATGGTGCTGGGGTCGAGGTCGGCGTACACCCAATCCCGGCCGCCGGTCGTCGAGTAGCGATACGCGTAGTCGAACTGGCCGACCGCGTCGGGCAGGAGGCTGGCCTCGAACTCGTCGTTGGCCCCAACGTCGGCGTTGAAGTCGGCCTCGACCCACGTCCAGGCCTCGGGATGGGCGCTTGGGTCGCTGCCGTCCGGTCCGAAGCCCAGTTGGGCGCGAAGGCTCGGAGTCGGGCCGGGCTGGCTGGTCACGCCATCGATCCAGACCTGGCCATAGACCGGATCGGTCCGGTCCACCGCGCTGATCGTGTGGGCCAGCGTGGGTGGCCACTGGAGGCTCGCCCAACCAATCGTCACATGCGGCAGGCCGGACGTCTCGTTCGACGGGGCACTCGCGTTCCCGACCGCGTCGCGCGCCCGGACCACGACGTATGCCGGCTGGGCGTTCGGCAGGCCGTCGATGCTGAAGGTGAGATCGGTGACGGGCGCGTCATTCGCCTTGACGTAACCGCCGCCTGGCAGCGGGCTGACGAACACGTCATAGCCGGCCGCGCCGCTGACGGCGTGCCAGGCGACATCCAGCCCGTTCGCTCGCTCCGCCGTCACGTGCAGCCCGGTTGGCGCGGCGGGTGGCGTCAGGTCGACCGAGCCGGTGGCCAGGATGAGGGCGCCGCGCGCCGGCACGTCGAACGTGAGGTGACCGCCGGACACGGTGGCGGCGGTCGAGCCGCCGCTGCCGACGGCGAACCTCGTCGTGAACGCGATCGCATTCCGCACGTAGCCTGCAAGCGGGATCGACGCTGTGGTCGCAGCAGCTCCGCGGTTGACGACGACGATCGCCGCCTGCGAGCCCGTCTTGCGGCCGTACGCCACGACGCCGTCGGCGTCGTCGGCGAGAAGCACCCGGAAGTCGCCCTCCCTGAGCGCGCCGATGTCGTGACGCAGCGTGCCGAGCGCCCGGTAGTGGGCCAGCAGGCTCGCGTCGGGGGACCCGCCAAGGTCCGCCCATGGGTAGGTGCGCCGGTCGTCGGGATCGTCGTCACCGGTGACGCCGACCTCGTCCCCGTAGTACACCGTCGGCATGCCCGGCACGGTGAACTGGATGACGGACGCCAGCCGGAGTGCTCGCTTGCCCGCGGCCACATTGCTCGCATCGAGCTCGCGCCCCGCCCGGTTCTCAGTCCCCGGCGTGAGCGTCCACAGCAGACGCTCCGTGTCATGGCTGTCCAGGAGGTTCATCAGCGAGTAATAGGCGGCGTCCGCGTAATCCTCGCGCTGCGACGCCATGCGCTCGGCAAAGGCCGACGGCGGGATCGAGTGGCCGCTGTCGGGGAAACCCTTCGAGTCGAAGGATCCCGGCGCCAGGAACGCGATGACCGCGTCGCGCAGCCGGTAGTTCATCGTCGTGTCCAGGCGGTCACCCAGGATCATGCGCAGCAGGGTGCTGTCCTTCTGCCAGGTCTCGCTGATGGTCAATGCGTCGCTCTTCGTGGCCTTGACCACCGTCCGAAATGTGGGCCAGTAGTCCGCCGGGAACGACGCGTCGCCCGACACGTCCATGCGCCAGGCGCCGGCGCCGCGCTTCAGCCAGAGCTTGGAGATCGCGCTGGGGCCGGTCAGGAAGTACCGCTGAACGTCGGGGTTCGACTTGGTGAGGACCGGGATCGAATCGAACCCGAACCAGCCGTCGTAGAACGTATCGTTGCCGCCGGGCGTCGACGGCGCGCAGGCCGCGGGCTCATCGCCGACCGGTGGCCGGAAGCGGAACCAGGCGCGATATGGCGAGCTCGCCGACTCGCACGCGCCATCGTTACCCGGGTAGTGGTGGTAACGGTCGAAGAACGGACTGTCGCTGCTCAGATGGTTGAAGACGCCGTCGAGGATCAGCCGGATGCCGAGCGCGTCGGCATGCTTGACGAGGTTGTCGAAGTCCCTCTGCGTCCCGAAGTAGGGGTCGACCTTCGTGTAGTCCTGGGTGTCGTAGCTGTGGTTCGAGGCGGCATCGAAGATCGGGTTGAAATAGATCGCCGTCACGCCGAGCGAGGCGAGGTAATCGAGCTGCTGATCGACGCCCTTGAGGTCGCCGCCCGTGTAGTCCCGGCCACGCGGCCCCTCCTTCGTCGGGCTCCAATCGGGGGGCGTTGCATCGAACCGCCACGGGCAGTTCGTCGAAGCGTCGGAGTAGTTCCGGCAGTAGCCCTCGGGCAGCGTCCCCCAGTCGAGCTTCAGAACTGGGTCGTCGTATCGGAGATCCCCGGTGTTGGGATCGTTGTCCCTGCGGCCGTTGCGGAAGCGGTCGGGGAAGATCTGGTAGACGACGGCATTCTTCGCCCACGCAGGCGCGTTGAACTCGTCGGCGGTGATCGATAGCGCCCAGCTGCGGTCGATGACGGCGTCGCTTGGCGCGCCGAGGCCGCCGTCGAGGGCCGCCGAGTCGTCGGCGTAGTAGTCCGTGTCGCTGCCGTCGGTGACGATGAAGCGGTACCACAGGACGTCGGGGTTGGCGACGACCTCGTCGCGCAGCGTGACCGACCAGAAGTCGCAGGTCTCAGTCTCGAGGCCGGGTTCGTAGCAACCCACGTCGGCAGCCGCCCTGGTCATCGGCACGATCTGCTGGCCGTTGTGGTCGACGCTGTAGAAGCGGACCTTCACCCCGGTGACATCGGCATGGAACGTTCGGAATCGGATCTTGACGTTCGTTCCCTCGGCGACCGCCCCGCCGGGTGTCCGGTAGAGCGGGTCTCGCGAATCGTGCCGGAGGCCGTCCCATTCCACGTCGTTGTTGGCGGTGTGGCCGGCCAGGATCGAGAGGATGTGGTTGCCCGGGTTGTAACTGAACGTGACCTTGGCACCGTTGGCCGGGACGCTGAAGGAGATATTCGGGCCGTCCGGGACGCCACCCCGGCCGTAGTTCTCGGCCCAGGACTCGCCGATCGCCACCTTGGCCTCGTAGGTGCCGGCCGGCAGCGCGGTCGTGACGAAGCGGTAGACGCCGTCGCCATCTGGGTCCTGCAGCCACGAGCGAAGGCATCCGGCGTCCCAGTCGGCCGCGCACCCAAGCTCGCTCTGAAAGCTGCCCGGGGCTACCGCGATCAACGACGTCTTGCTGTCCGTGACCCAATGGCTCTTGTGGTCGTAGTAGAACTTCACGGTGCCCGGGCTGCCGAGCGAGACCGGCACGATGGACGAACCGGTGTGCAGGCCGTAGCTCTCCGCCCAGCCGTCGTTGAGGGCCGCCTTGTACTCGTAGCTGCCGGCGGGCAGCGACCAGGTGCCCTGCCACACGGTGTCGTCGTCGTCGAATTCCAAGTGCGTGGTGGCGCAGTCGGGCAGCCAATCTCCAGGGCAGCCGAGCTCGCTCTGGAGGCTGCCCGCGATCGTCACCGACGCCGGGTCGGGCGTGTGGCTGGCCAGGACCGTGGCCGGACCCAGTGGCGTGGCGGCCACCGGCAGGAGCGTTACGAGGTAGGCCGCGATTGCCGGCAGGGCGAGCCGCCGCCTCGACGACGATTGAGGGGTGGTCGAGACCGACATCCGGCACCTCTGGGTCACTGGTGCAAGGAGCCAAGAGGATGAGCGGCGACCATTGCAGTGTCAACCGCCGGCGGGCGTCGTGTGTCGGCGGCCGTCGCGCCGTGCCCTCGACCGGTCATCGGGATCGCTCCCGCGCGATCGGTCCTCGCCGATCGTCAGCCCGCTCGCTCCGCCGGTCACCTCGATCTCGCGCGCTCCACCGCCGCCCGAAGCCGGGACGATGTCCGACGCGTACCTCTAGGCAGGCTGCGCCGGCTGGGCGTTGTGCAGCCAGCTGCCTGCCCGCATCACCCGCGCGACGTTGAGGCCGTCATCGAGCTCGACGAGATCCGCGCGCTGACCGGCGGCGATCCGGCCACGATCGGCGACACCCAGCAGAGCCAGAGGGTTTCGCGTCGCGGCGGCGACCGCCGCCGGCAGGGTCACCCCCGACGCAACGAGATTGCGGACCGCCGAATCCAGGGCGATCACGGATCCCGCCAGCGCCCCGCCGTCGACCAGCGTGCAGCGCTCGCCGCGCACCTCGATCTCCAGCCCTCCGATCGTGGTCCGCCCGTCACCCGTGCCGGCCAGCGAGATCGCGTCGCTGACGAGGAGCAGCCGATCGCCGGGCTTCGTGCGGGTGATGATCGGCCAGACGGCCCGGTCGACGTGCTGCCCGTCGGCGATGAGCTCCACCCACGCCTCGTCGTTGCCCAGGGCCGCGACGGCCAGGCCCGGGGCGTGATGGTCGACGCCCGACATCGCATTGAACAGGTGGGTCGTGGTCGACGCCCCGGCCCGGTAGCCGGAGACCGACGTCACGAGGTCGGCGGCCGAGTGGCCGAGCGACACGCGCACGCCTCGTTTGCAGAACCAGGCGATCAGCTCGAGCCCGCCCGGGATGTCGGGCGCCACGGTGGTCAGGCGAAGGCCGTCGATGAGCGGCTCCAGCTCGTCCCGCGGCACGTCGGCCGGGATCGCGAGATGGGCGGGGTTGTGGGCTCCGCGCCGTGCCGCCGCCAGGAACGGCCCCTCGAGGTTGAACCCGAGCGGCTGCGCGCCGTCGTCGGGCGCCCTGGGCAGCCAGCCGCGCACGAGGTCGGCGAAGCGGCGGAGATCGGGCAGCGGCGCCGTCCAGCCGGTCGGCAGGAACGAGGTGACGCCGCGGCGCAGGAGGGCCCGGGCCATCCCATCGAGAGCGGCCGCGTCGGCCATCGCGCTGTGGCCGCCCCAGCCATGGATGTGGAGGTCGACGAAGCCCGGGGCCACGATGGGCAGCGACGATCCCTCGATCTCGCCGCCGTCCTCGAGCTCAACCGAACGGATGGCGCCATCCGCGACGGTGACGGTCCCGAGCGCAACGCGATCGTCGAGGACGAGGCGGCCTCGAACGACGGTCGCTGCCCCGCTCACGACCACATCCCGCGCTCCGGGATCGCTGCCCGGCGGACCGTCTCCATCAGTTCCCGGCCACCAGCCGGTCGCTGAAGTCGCCCGACACGGGGTCTTTGAGGATCAGCTTCGTCCGTCCGTCCGGCATGACCTCGCGCTTGATGACGACCTGGCCGTCGAACGTCTCCGGCGCGGACTCGATCCGCGGCGTCGTGGGAGCGCGCCAGCCCACGAGCTCGACCGGCTCCCAGGCTCGGCTCTTCGCCGACCGGTAGCAGGCGTCCATGATCGCGTTGACGACGTAGCCATCGTAGAACGTCTCGCGCGGCTGGGTGCCCTCGTCGAGTGCCCGGAACATGTCGCTGAACATGTCGACATAGCCGAGCTCGGTCACCTCGTCGCCGACCGGGAAGAGCCAGCCCGCGGACGTCTCGGCCTTCTCGGCGACGTACCCGCCGCCGATCCCGGCCGAGAACATCTCGAAGCCGGTCCGCAGGAAATGGTTCAGCCAGATCGTTCCTCCGGTACCCGCGACCTCGTCCCGGAGGTCCATTCCCCCACGGAACGTCCAGCTGACCTCGAACTGCCCAAGGGCGCCCGACTCGAAGCGGATGAGCGCGACGGCGTTGTCCTCGTCGGCGATCGGGTGGACGAGCGTGTCCGTGTGGCACATGACCTCGACCGGTCGGTTCCCCTTGCCCACGAAGGTCCGGATGATCTCGATGCAGTGGCAGCCCAGGTCGACGATCGCGCCGCCACCCGTCAGGCGGCCGTCCCAGAACCAGGCGGAGTGCGGACCCGGGTGCGCCTCGCGAGAGCGGACCCAGGTCACCTCTCCGATCGCGCCGGCCTCGACGGACCGGACGGCCTTGAGCGTCTTCGGCGTGTAGCAGAGATCCTCCAGGTAGCCGGCGAACACGCCCGCGGTCTCGACGGTGTCGAGCATCAGTCGAGCCTCCTGGGCCGAGCGCCCGAGCGGCTTGGTGCACAGGACCGCCTTGCCCGCCTGCGCGACGAGCGCGACGGCCTCCTCGTGCAGGAAGTTGGGCAGGCCGACCACCACGACGTCCGTGTCGGGGTGGTTGACGGCCGCCGCCATGTCCGTCGTCGATTCCGGGATGCCCCAGCGATCGCGGAACGCCTCGCCGCGCGCCTCGCTCCGTGAGTACACGACGCGGACCAGGTCGCGGCCACGCTGACCATGCAGCGTGCTCGTGTAGAAGTCGCCGATGAGTCCCGTGCCGAGCATCGTGATGCTGTGAGCGTTCATCGCGCCGCTTCCTCCGATTCATGGTGCGATGCAACCCGGCTCGCACCCGTTCGCTGGCACCCATCGATGCGACCCATGCTCCGTTCAGGATCACACGATCCGCCGGCGCTTGGTGATCCACATGTGGGGGACTTGACAGCGCGAGCCGCCTGCATATTATGCCTGTAGGTTAATTAACCGAAAGGCGAAATGCAGACGCAGACGCAGACCGACCATCTCAACACCACCTTTGCGGCCCTGGCCGATCCCACTCGCCGAGCCATCCTCGCACGGCTCGCCAGGGGAGAGGCGATGGTCACGGAGCTGGCCGCTCCGTTCAATCTGAGCCTTCCGGCGATCTCGAAGCACCTCAAGGTCCTTCAGCGCGCCGGGCTCATCGAGCAGGGACGCCAGGCCCAGTGGCGGCCGTGCCGCCTCAAGCCCGAGCGGCTCCGGGACGTGGCCGACTGGGTGGGCCAGTACAGGCGGCAGTGGGAGGCGAGCTTCGAGCGCCTCGACGAATACCTCAGGGAATTGCAGGTGGAGGAGAAGAACGATGACGGTGCAAGCAACTGACGCGACAGTCCAGGAAGGAGCAGGACCGATGGCGGTGAAACAGCTCGGCAACGAACGGACAACGGCCTACACGGACGGCCAGGAGCTTGTCATGGAGCGCATCTTCGACGCGCCTCGGGAGCTCGTCTGGAAGGTCCTCACCGATCCGGATCGGGTGACCAACTGGTGGGGCCCGCACGGCTACACGACGACGGTCGAGGAGATGGATGTCCGACCCGGTGGGCGGTGGCGGTGGATCAACCACACGACCGGAGGTGAGGACGCCCCGTTCAAGGGCGAGTACCTGGAGGTCGTGCCGCCCGAGCGGATCGTCCGGACGGAGATCTTCGACGTCCCCGGTTTCGACGACAAGGCGGCGATCGACACCATGACGCTCGAGGATCTTGGCGGCCGGACGAAGATGGTTGCCCGAAGCCGGTTCCCGTCGGTCGAGGACCTCGAGGGTGCGCTCGCGACGGGCATGATCGGCGGCGCGCTCGCGACCTATGATCGGCTGGCCGACGAAATCGCCAAGGGCTGACCCGCGACTGCGGCACGCTTACCCCAGTCTGGACGGCCCGTCGGGCATTCTGCCCGGCGGGCCGTTTGTCATGACCACCCGCGACGCGGCCGTCTATGCTTCTCCATCCGGGGAACCTGATGAAGGAGGCAGCCGTGCCGCTCTACATGGACCACCACAATCTCCCGGGCGTGAAGGCAGATGACGTCGCCAAGGCGCACGAAGCGGATGTGCGGGTGCAGGGACAATACGGCGTCGACTATCAGCATTACTGGGTCGACGAGGCAGGTGGGCAGGTCTGGTGCCTCGTCGAGGCGCCGGACAAGGAGACGGCCACGCGGGTTCATCGCGAGGCGCATGGCCTCGAGGCGCACGAGCTCAGCGAGGTGCGCCAGGGAGCCTGACCGGTTGCCAACGGCGCGTCGTCAGCCGCGATAGCGGGACGCGGTGGAGAGTCAAGACCCGAGGGACAATAGTCGCCAATCCAGGACAGGAGGCGACGATGACCGACGGATCCCGCACGAGCGGCACAACGCTCGCCGACGTCCCGGAACGACCGGCAGACACACCGAGCACGCTCCAGTTGAGCGACGACGAGCTACGCCGGCTGGATGTCTACTGGAGGGCGGCCAATTACCTGTCGGTCGGCCAGATCTACCTTCTGGACAACCCGCTCCTGCGTGCGCCTCTCAGGGCGGAGCACGTCAAGCCACGCCTCCTCGGCCATTGGGGGACCACGCCCGGCCTGAACTTCCTGTACGCGCACTTCAGCCGCGTCGTCAAGGCGCGCGACCTCGACGCGATCTGGATCGTCGGCCCGGGCCACGGTGGTCCGGCGGCCGTGGCCAATGCCTGGCTGGAGGGGACCGAGACCGAGGTCTACCCGAACCTCACGCGTGACGAGGCGGGCATGCGCCGGCTCTTCAGGCAGTTCTCGTTCCCCGGCGGCGTGGGCAGCCACGTGACGCCCGAGACCCCGGGCTCGATCCACGAGGGCGGTGAGCTCGGCTACGCGCTCGTCCATGCGTACGGCGCGGCGTTCGACAACCCGGACCTCGTGGTCTTCTGCGTCGTCGGAGACGGAGAGGCGGAGACGGGGCCGCTCGCGGCGAGCTGGCACTCGAACAAGTTCCTCAACCCGGCCCGCGACGGAGCAGTCCTCCCGATCCTCCATCTCAACGGCTACAAGATCGCCAACCCCACGGTCCTCGCCCGGATCCCCGAAGGGGAGCTCATCGAGCTGCTCCGAGGCTACGGCTATCGACCGGTCTTCGTCACCGGACACGAGCCCAAGGACATGCACCAGCAGATGGCCGCGGCGATGGACGACGTGCTCGACGACATCGACCGGATCCAGCGGGCCGCACGTTCCGGCCACGATCGGGGCCGCCCGCGCTGGCCGATGATCGTCCTCCGAAGCCCCAAGGGCTGGACCGGCCCCAAGGTCGTCGACGGCCTGCAGACCGAGGGCACGTTCCGGTCGCACCAGGTCCCGCTGTCGGACGTCCGGAACAACCCCGAGCACCTCGCCCAACTCGAGACATGGCTGCAGAGCTACCGGCCGGACGAGCTGTTCGACGACGACGGGACGCCGATCCCGGAGATCCTCGCGTTCGCACCCCATGGATCGCGTCGGATCAGCGCCAACCCGCATGCCAACGGCGGCCTGCTCCTGCGCGACCTGTCCTTGCCGGACTTCCGGACCTACGCCGTCGAAGTACGCCAGCCCGCCACGACAACCGCCGAAGCGACGAAGGTGCTGGGCGGGTTCCTGCGCGACGTGGTCACAGACAACAACGACAACTTCCGGATCTTTGGACCGGACGAGACCACTTCGAACCGGCTCAATGCCGTGCTGGAGGCGACCAATCGCACGTGGGTCGCCGAGACCGTGGCGGGCGATGACCACCTGGCACCGGACGGTCGAGTCATGGAGGTTCTCTCCGAGCACCTCTGCGAGGGCTGGCTCGAGGGATACCTGCTCACCGGTCGGCACGGCCTCTTCAACTGCTACGAGGCGTTCATTCACGTCATCGACTCGATGTTCAACCAGCATGCCAAGTGGCTGAAGATGACCCGCGAGCTCCCCTGGCGCCGACCGATCGCCTCGCTCAACTACCTGCTGACGAGCCATGTCTGGCGCCAGGACCACAACGGCTTCAGCCACCAGGACCCCGGCTTCATCGACCACGTCGTCAACAAGAAGGCCGAGGTCATCCGGGTCTACCTGCCGCCGGACGCGAACTGCCTGCTCTCGGTCGCCGACCACTGCCTGCGCAGCCGCCACTACGTCAACGTCATCGTCGCCGGCAAGCAACCCGCGCTGAACTATCTGTCGATGGACGAAGCCGTCCTCCACTGCACTCGCGGTATCGGGATCTGGGACTGGGCGAGCAACGACGCTGGCGATCCCGACGTCGTCATGGCCTGCGCCGGCGATGTCCCCGCTCTGGAGACGCTGGCTGCGGTCGACATCCTCCGGCGCGAGCTGCCGGATCTCCGGGTCCGGTTCGTGAACGTCGTCGACCTGATGCGGCTGCAGCCCGACAGCGAACACCCGCACGGGCTCTCCGATCGGGAATTCGACACGCTGTTCACGACCGACCGGCCCGTGATCTTCGCCTACCACGGCTACCCGTGGCTGATCCACCGGCTCGCCTACCGACGGACGAACCACGCCAACTTCCACGTCCGCGGGTACAAGGAGGAGGGCACGGTCACGACGCCATTCGACATGGCCGTCCGAAACGACATCGACCGCTATCACCTGGTGATGGACGTCATCGACCGGACGCCCGGGCTCGGTTCGAAGGCCGGGTTGCTGCGCCAGCGGATGGTCGACGCGCGGATCGAGGCGCGCGCCTACGCGCGGACGTACGGCGAAGATCCCGACGAGATCAGCAACTGGACGTGGTCGGGAGTGAACGGCGCGGCAGCGGACGAGGGCAGCGGGGGTCCGGACCGGGGCGGATGAGGGTCGGCGCCTGGAGCGAACTCGATCAGGTACGACCGAGCGATCAGTTACCCGGGCAGGATCCTGATCTCGAGGCTCTGACCCGATACGGTCTGGCCCGCACTGAATCCGATATCCAGGATCGCAGGGCCGGGGTGGAACGGCGGCGTTCCGAGCGCGAGCCGGATCTCCCAGGAAGTCGGCGTGATTCCGCACGAAACGTCTATTGACGCGCCTGCCTCGCGGGTCGTTTGGGTCACAAACGCAGTGACCGTCGCTGTTTCAGTCTCGGTGCACGAGATCGTGCCACTGATCACCAGCTCCTGCGCGGCCCGATCGACTCGCACCGAATCGAACGTCGACGTTGCGAGGTCGGCGAGTGCGACGCCGGGAACCCCGATGACCAGGATGAGCCCAAGACCGAAGCCGATCGCTGATCGTCGCATTGGGTGCCTCCCCTTGCTGGCGAGCGTGTCGTTTCCACCGAGTCGGACCGTGGAAGCCTGGCGCCCTCGCCCTGCTTCGGCATGTTCTCGTGGCCAAGCAACCGGCCTTCCCCGGAGTCTGCCGAGTCAATAGGCGAACCGCCTCGACTGTACCGCGGCGTTCAACGGCGTCACCCAGATGCTGGAGGTATGCCTCCATTTCGCCTATGTTTCAACCTACTCCAACAGGTACTCGCCGAGGCTCTCATCGAGGTCGACCGGTCCTGAACGACAGCCACTCGTCACTCCTGGAGGGCCACCATGTTCGATGATCGAAGCGCTACCGACCGCGCAGGCGGCGCGGCGACGATGTCCGCACCGTCCACCCGCCCGGGCATCCTCCGTTCGCTCGCCCACCGCCTGGCCGCTGACGCGGATGTCCTTCCGGTGGAGGGACACCTGCCGTCCTTCGACGGCGCGACCGGCTGGCTCAACTCGGAGCCGTTGACGCCCCAGAGGCTCCACGGACGCGTCGTCCTCGTCGATTTCTGGACCTACACGTGTATCAATTGGCTGCGCACGGCGCCCTACGTCAAGGCCTGGGACGCGAAATACCGCGACCTCGGTTTGACCGTGATCGGCGTCCACACCCCGGAGTTCGGGTTCGAGCACGACGTCGACAACGTCGTCGCGCAGTCGCGCAGCTTCGGCGTCGAGTACCCGATCGCGATCGACAGCGACTACGGCGTCTGGCAGGCCTTCTCGAACCACTTCTGGCCGGCGCTCTATGTCGCGGACGCCGAGGGCCGGATCCGGTACCACCACTTCGGCGAGGGCGAATACGCGATGGCCGAGATGGTCGTGCAACAGCTGCTGGTCGAGGCGGGCGCCGAAGGCGTCGACATGGACCTCGTGTCCGTGGAGCCCAAGGGCTTCGAGGTCGCCGCGGACTGGCGGACCCTGCGATCGCCCGAGACGTATCTCGCCTACGGCCGGAGTGCAGGCTTCGCGTCGCCGGAGTCCGCCCGGTTCAACGTCCCGCACACATACCCCGACCCAGACCGACTGTTCCTCAACGAATGGGCGCCGTCAGGACCGTGGACGCTCGCGCAGCACGCGGCCGTGACGCGCGAGCCAGGTGCGCGCATTTCGTTCCAGTTCCAGGCCCGCGACGTCAATCTCGTGATGGGACCCGCAACGCGTGGGACGTCGGTCCCGTTCCGCGTGCGCCTCGACGGAACGGCGCCCGGCGACGCCCAGGGCTTCGACGTCAACGATCAGGGCACCGGCACCATCGCCGACCAGCGTCTCTACCAGCTGATCCGCCAGACCGGTCGCATCGGCGAGCGGCTCGTCGAGATCGAGTTCCTCGACGCAGGCGCCGAGGTGTATTGCTTCACCTTCGGCTGAGGCGACGCGCCTCACGGCCTGCCCTGAGACACTGGCTGCCATGACGAAACGGATCGTGGTCGTTGGCGGCGGGTTCGCCGGCGTCAGCGCGGCGCAAGAGCTCGCGCGGCAGTTGCGCAAAGAGCATCGGCTCGCGGGTGCATCGGGCTCGACGAGCAGCGACGCGATCGAGGTGCTGCTGCTCAATCGCGACAACTACTTCGTCTTCCAGCCGCTGCTCGCCGACGTTATCTCGGGAACGATCGAGACAACCCACGTCGTCGTACCGCTGCGGCGAATGCTGCCCGGGTGCGGTGTGGAGGTCGGTTACGTCGACGGCATCGACGTGCGGGCGCAGACGGTTCAGCTCCGGCGGCGCCTGAGCGGCGCCGTCGTCGCGGTCCACTACGACGCGTTGATCATCGCCCTGGGTGGGGTGACCGACCTGGCGGCTGTTCCCGGGATGGCGGAGCACGGCGTCGGCGTCCGCACGCTCGGGGACGCCTTCTACCTGCGCAACCGTGCCCTCGACATGCTCGAGGAGGCGCGCATCGAACCGGACGCCGAACGACGCCAGCGGCTGTTGACGTTCGTGGTCGTGGGCGGCGGGTCCGCCGGCGTGGAGGTTGCCGCGGAGCTCAGGGATCTCGTCGAGCTCGCCGCCCGGAGCTTCCATGACATCCGCCTCGAGCCACGGGTCGTCCTCGTCCACAGCCGCCCGATCGTCCTCTCGGAGCTGGGCGTGCGCCTCGGCCGGTACGCGACGAAGAAGCTGCGCGCGGCGGGCGTCGACCTGCGGCTCGGCCGTCGCGTCGCTCGAGTCGAGCTCGATCGGGTGGAGCTCGACGACGGGACGACGATCCCGACGGCGACGGTCGTCAGCACCGTCGGCAACGCGCCGAATCCGGCCCTCGCATCCATCCCGGCCGCGCGAGACGGCCGGGGATGGCTGACGCCCGACGCGACCTTCGCCCTGCCCGGCGTGGAGAGCGTCTGGGCGCTCGGCGATTGCGCCTCGATCATCGACCCCAAGACAGATCGGCCCATGCCCGCGACAGCCCAGCACGCGGTGCGCGAAGGGCCGCATGCCGCGCGCAACGTCCTTGCCGCGCTCGACGGCCGACCGCAGACCCCCTTCGACTACGGGCAGCTCGGGATGCTCGTCTCGGTCGGTCGGTTCAAGGCCGTCGGCGACGTCCTCGGCATCAAGGTCAGCGGCCTGCTCGGCTGGTTCCTGTGGCGTAGCTACTACCTGCTTCGCCTGCCCACGTTCGACCGGCGGATCCGGGTCGCCATCGACTGGACCCTCGACCTGATTCTCAAGCACGACATCGTCGAGATCGGGGTGCGCCGGACAAGGGCTCGACCCGGCGAGATACCGGGCGAGCTGGCGGGCGAGCCGGTGTCGATCGGCGCTCGCCCCGAGACGCCCGACGAGCTGACCCTATGAGCTGAATCGGCCATTTCGAGCAGCCACCTGCTCTTCCTGAGCACGAAACGCGAGTGGAGCCGACACCCGGATGTTGAACCGAGGACCGGCTGATTACGAACCAGATAGGCCGAAGCGTTGTGGCCTGAGCGGCTCAGGCGGTCGTCTCGGCGAGGACCTGCTCGAGCGACAGTGCGAGACCGGCCTGCCATGCGCGCTGGTGGCTCGCGTCACCCAGCGCCTTCCGCGCGACCGAGAGCGGGTCGCCGAGGCGGAGCCATTCCGGCGGCGGTCCGCCGCCCAGGCGCTCGCGAATCGCTTGGTTCGCGGCGAGCCACCGTCTGAACCAGAGCCCGATTCGCCCGTCAGGCGTCGAAGCGCCAGCGGGTGGCACCGCCGGGCTCGGCCGTCGACACCCCGAAGACGGTGGTCGGCGTGACCGCGTAGAGGTCCCATGGCGGAGGGCCGGCGCTCGGCGCGCTGTATTCGTGGGTGAACGCGCCATCCTCGACGGTGGGCGCCCAGCCCTGATCGGCGTAACGCTTTGCGAGTCGATGGAGCGTCTCGTCGTCAGTCACTCGTTCGGCCACGCCCTCGATCACCAGGTCGATGCCTGTCAGGGACATCGAGACGACGCAGTTGGCATTCTGGGCGAGGTTCCGGCTCTTGCGGGTCCCGGCTCCACTCACGAAGTAGACCTTGCCGTCGTCCCAGAGGGCACCGAGCGCGGCAACGTGCGGCCTCCCGTCGGGTCGCGTCGTGGCCAGGAAGGGTGTCTGGGTTCGCGGCTCGGCCGACTCGAGCGCCTCGAGCGCCCGCGACCACGGGATCGGATCCAGACCGTACAGATCGGCGAGGTTCTTTTGGTCCATGTGGGTGCTCCTTCGCGAGGTGTCATTGTCGAATCAGACCACCCCGCCGCGCGAAAGTCATCGGTCCTCACGCTGGCTGCTGTGTCCGCTGGTGACGTCGTCGTTCTCGGGCTTGGTACGCTGCGGTCGTGCTGGACGCCAACGCTGGAAACGTGATAACGGCCGTACTCGCGTTGGCCGCGAGCGGCGTGCGCCCGGCCATGTCCCGTGCGGATCCGCCGGTCGTTCGCGTTCCATGCGAGGGCTGTGATGAGTGGCCGATCTGGCTGCAGGCGATCCTCGTGGCCGTCGGCGTGGGTCTCGCCCTCGCCGTCCTGTACGTCCCCGTCTGGCTGTCACATCGAGCACGGAGTCCGCGCCAGGCTTCGTGGATCCTCTTCGGTGGAATCGCGCTCGGCCTCGCCGCGATCATTGGCGGCGCACGCCTTCTCGTGGTGCTGTTTCCGGGCTAGGTGGCGCCAACGCAATCGCAGGCGCGGAAGGCAAATGCCTCTGGCGAAGTCGCCTCGATAGAACAGATCACGGTCGAGCGCCGCTGGCAGCGGGCTCAAGCCACCGCCGGAGGTGCTCGCCCGTCAGCGAGCCGTCGGCCCGGACGAGCGCCGATGGCGGGCCCTCGAAGATGACCCGCCCGCCGTCGTGGCCGGCGCCCGGGCCGAGGTCGATGACCCAGTCCGCCCGGGCGACGACGTCGAGGTTGTGCTCGATGACGATCACGGTCCGACCGAGCTCGACCAGCCGGTCGAGCAGCCCGATGAGGTTGTCGACGTCCTGCATGTGGAGCCCGGTCGTCGGCTCGTCGAGCACGTAGACCTCGGTGTCACCGGACATCTTGATCGCGAGCTTCAGCCGCTGCCGCTCGCCGCCCGACAGCGTGTCGAGCTCCTGGCCGAGCGAGACGTAGCCGAGCCCAACGTCGGCCAGGCGGTCGAGCATGACCCGGACGGGCCGCTCGATGAAGAAGTCGCGCGCCTCCTCGACCTGCATCGCCAGGACCTCGACGATGTTCCGTCCCCGGAGGCCGTACTCGAGCACGTCGTCCGTGTAGCGGCGGCCCTCGCAGACCTCGCACAGACTCACGACTTCAGCCATGAACCCAAGGCTCGTATAGGTTTTGCCCAGGCCGTTGCAGTTCGGGCAGGCACCCTCTGAGTTCGCGCTGAACAATGCGGGCTTGACGCCGTTTGCCTTCGCGAACGCCGTCCGGATCGGGTCGAGGATGCTGGTGTATGTCGCCGGGTTCGAGCGCCGTGAGCCCCGAATCGCCGATTGATCGATGACCGTCACCGACGGATCGGTCTGGGGCAGGCAGCCGTGGATGAGCGAGCTCTTTCCTGAGCCCGCGACCCCGGTCACCGCGACCAGCACGCCGAGCGGCACGTCGACCGAGACGTCCCGCAGGTTGTGGAGCCGCGCATTCCTGATCGGAATCGAGCCGTGCGGCACCCGCGGCTCCGGCCTCAGTTCCTGGCGGACGTCGAGGTAGCGGCCGGTGGTCGTCCGCGAGCCGACGAGACCGTCGATCGAGCCCTCGTACACGATGGTCCCGCCGTGAGAGCCGGCGCCCGGACCCATGTCCACGACGTGGTCGGCGACGCGCATCACCTCCGGGTCGTGCTCGACGACGAGCACCGTGTTGCCCTTGTCGCGAAGGCGCCGCAGTAATGAGTTCATCCGCTCGACGTCGTGCGCGTGGAGCCCGATGGTCGGCTCGTCGAACACGTACGTGACGTCGGTCAGCGCCGACCCGACGTGGCGGATCATCCGCGTCCGCTGCGCCTCGCCGCCCGAGAGCGTGCCCGACGGACGGTCGAGGCTCAGGTAACCGAGCCCGATGGCGACGAACGAGTCGAGGGTGTCCCCAAGCGTTGCCAGCAGCGGCGCGACGGACGGTTCGTCCAGACCCCGCACCCAGTCGGCCAGGTCGCTGATCTGCATCGCACAGGCGTCCGCGATATTGAGCCCCTGGATCCTCGAAGATCGAGCCGCCTCGTTGAGGCGCGTACCGCCGCAGTCGGGGCAGGCCGTAAACGTGACCGCTCGCTCCACGAACGCACGGATGTGCGGCTGCAGCGTGTCGACGTCCTTGGACAGCATCGACTTCTGGATCTTCGGGACCAGTCCCTCGTAGGTGAGGTTGATCCCGTTGATCCTCACCTTCACGGGCTCCTTGTGGAGGAAGTCGTGCAGCTCGGTTTCGCTGTAGTCGCGAATCGGCTTGTCGGGATCGAAGAAGCCGGACTCGCTGAACATCCGGGTCGACCAGCCGTCCGCGGTATAGCCCGGGACCTTGATCGCGCCCTCGGCGAGCGACTTCGTCTCGTCGTAGAGCTGAGTCAGGTCGATGTCATTCGCGCTGCCCATGCCCTCGCAGCGCGGGCACATGCCGCCCGCGACGCTGAAGCTGCGGCTCGTCGTCTGTCCATCGCCCCGCTCGATCGTGATCGCCCCGGCCCCGCGGACCGAAGGGATGTTGAAGGAGAACGCCTGGGGCCCACCGATATGCGGCTGCCCTCGCCGGCTGAACAGGATCCGGAGCAGGGTGTTGGTGTCGGTCACGGTACCGACCGTCGAACGTGCGTTCGCCCCCATTCGCTCCTGGTCCACGATGATCGCGGTGGTCAGCCCCTCGAGCGAGTCGACGTCGGGCCGGGCGAGCGTCGGCATGAAGCCCTGCACGAAGGCGCTGTACGTCTCATTAATCAGCCGCTGCGACTCTGCGGCGATCGTGTTGAACACGAGCGAGCTCTTGCCCGACCCGGAGACGCCGGTGAACACGGTCAGCCGGCGTTTCGGGATGTCGAGACTGATGTCGCGGAGATTGTTCTCCCGGGCGCCCCGGACCTCGATCGCGCCCCAGTCGCTGGCCAGGTCTCAGCCCGCGGCTTTCTTCACGAGCTCGGCGATCCGTGCCTCGACCACGGCGGTGAGCTTCGTCACCGCGAAGGCGATCGGCCACATCTCGCCGTCGTCGATCCGCGCGTCGGGCTGGAAGCCGAACGTCGAGTACCGAACCTTGAACTTCGAGGCGGGCTGGAAGAAGCAGATGACCTTGCCGTCCTTGGCGTAGGCGGGCATCCCGTAGTACGTCCGCGGCACGAGGTTCGGCGCGCTGTCCGTGACGAGAGCGTGGAGCCGCTTGGCCATTGCGCGATCGGGCTCCGGCATTTCGGCGATCTTCGCCCGCACTTCCTCCTCGCCTGCGGCCCGCTCGTTGCCCGGGTCTCGGCGCGCGGCCGCCTTTCGCTCCCGGGCGCTCTCCTGCATCGCGGCCCGTTCCTCGTCCGTCCAGACCTTCTGGGACGTCCTGGTCGAGCCTTTGCGCTTGGTGCTGGTGTTCGTGTCCGTCATGGCATCGCTCCTCTCGAAAATTCGTCAGGCGGTCGCGGGCTGGGCGATCTTTCCCTGCTGGAGGATCCGGACGGGGTTACCGAAGGGATCGCGGACACCCATGTCGGTGCCATAGAAGTGCTCGGTCGGCTCCTGGGTGAAGTCGGTGACGCCGCGCGCCTTGAGGGTCTCGTACAGGCCCCGGGCGTCGTCCGTGATGAAGACGAGCCCACCCAGGGCGCCCTTGGTGATCAGCTCGCGGAGCTGGGCGGCGGTCGCCTCGTCGTGCAGCGGCGGGCCTGGCTGTTCCAGGGAGACCTCGGTCGCCCGCTCGCCGGGGACGCGGACCGTCAGCCAGCGGTAGTCACCCTGCCGGATGTCGTTGCCCACCTCGAGTCCGAGTTTGTTGACGTAGAAGTCGAGCGCCTCCTCCTTGTCGAGGACATAGATCGAAGCGACGTTCAGCCTGGTGATCATGAGATCTCCTCTCCTATGCGAGCTCGATTGGCGTGACTTTGATCCTAGGGAGCCGCCTAGGCCGCGGCTTCTCCAAAACTGCTCGATTGCATCCTCAGTCCGCCGCGCGTTGCGGTCGCATCGCCGCCAGTTGGACGCAGTTGGGCGCGACGATCGGGCCATGGCCCATCCGGTAGCCGGACGGTGTCTCGCCGACGATCTCGCGGAACATCCGGCTGAACGTCCCCAGGCTGGTGAAGCCGACGTCGAGGCAGACGTCGGTGACGCTCCGGTCGGTCTCGCGCAGCAGGAACATCGAGCGCTCGACCCGCCGCCGCTGGAGGTAGCGATGCGGCGTCTCGCCGAACACCGTACGGAAGCTTCGGATGAAGTGCGCCTCGGAGACGCAGGCCACCGCGGCCACGGCAGTGACGTCGAGCGGCTCGGCGTAGGCGCGGTCCATGGCGTCGCGGGCGCGCAGCAGGCGCCGGTTCATGTCCTCGACCTCCCGGCTCATGGTGCAACGCTACATCGGCCCGCGCCAACCTCGCACGCGCGTCAGCCAGCCGACGGGCCACGTCACCCGCCTCCAGACGCCTGAAACCGGTCGGCCACCGCGCGACGTAGCGCTCGGTAGGAGCGAGGTTCAAGACACGTGGGGAGGCGACAGATGCGCAGTCTGATCAACTCGCGGGTTCCGAGTGTCCGCGTCGCGGCGGTCCTGGCGGTGGCGCTCGTCATCGGCGGCACGGCAACCGTCGACGCCCAGCGGCCGCCGAAGCCATCGCCGCCGCCCTCGCCGTCGCCCTCGGTGCCGGCCGCGGTCGAGGTCGCCTCATCGGGAACGTTGGATCCGAACCGCGAATCGGTCCTGGTGGACGTGACGGCCACGTGTCCGGAAGGTTGGACCTGGTCCTACGGGCGGCTTTACGTCCTCCAGCCGGATCGAGGCGGCGCCGGGACCTTCAGCGCGCCCTGCACGGGAACGCCACAGGTTGCCCACGTGAAGGTGGTCAACGGCAACCGATTCCAGCTCGGAGCTGCGACCGCTATGCCTACGTTGGCATCGAGCGGAACGGCCAGGAGGTCACGGTCACCAGCACGAGGACGATCCGCCTAGAGCCGGGCGTCACCGCGCGGGTCGCGGACCAGGGCCAGCTCACCGGCACATCGGGAGGCGGCGTGCGGATCGCCGTCGCCGTTGCCTGCCCGACGGGGACCACCGGCCAGGAGTCCTACGTCGCGGTATCGCAGGACGGGACAGCGCTCGGGCGGGCGTTCTTCACCCCGACCTGCGACGCCCAGACGCGTTCATTGCTCCTCTCGATCACGGCCTCACAGGGGACGTTCCACACCGGCAGCGCCGTTGACGACGCCTTCGTCACGGTCACCTGGGAGGGCGAGGCATTCTTCGGGGTCGACGATCGCGCGATCGCACTCCTCGAGTCGTCGACGGGCGATACCACGCCGCCGACGACACCCGCCGGTCTGAGCGCCATGCTGTTCGGCAGCGGGGACGGTGAGACGCAGCTCACGTGGGGCGCCTCGACCGACAACGCGACCCCGACAGCCCAGCTCGTCTACGAGGTCTACCTGAATGGCCAGTTCGATCAGGCTGTCGGCGGCGGGTACACGCAGGCGATCCTGTACGTCGAGATCAACGCCCTGAACACGATCGAGGTCGTCGCCGTCGACGGCGCGGGCAACAGGTCGCCCCCAGCGTCGGCGACGGTCGACACGCGGCAGTGACGCACTGCGTGCCGTCGGCCTTGCGGGTTTCCTGAAGACCGGCTTACCCCGGGGCGGTCGAGGGTCCGCCCAATGCGTCGTTCGATCACAGCCCCGCGCAGGGCTCGTGGGTAGGGTGAGTCAGCGCTGACGCGGACGCAGGACGGGGATGTGGCGATCGGTCTTGGTCCGATACTTCGCGTACTCTGGCGCCTCATTGGCGATCCGGGCCCACGCGTCTTCGAGGTCTTGTCCCTCAAGCGACTCGGCTCGGACGGGAACCCGACGGCCATCGGCGAACTCGATCGTCGCCTCGGGCTGTTTGGCGAGGTTGTACAGCCATGCCGGGTGGTATGCGGCACCGGCCATGGAGGCGATGACCAGCCAAGATCCCGCTCCCTCCTCGAGACAGCCCAGCGCCGCCTGGCGCGGCTTGCCCGACTTCGCGCCCAGCGTCTCGAGGAGGAGCGTTGACATACCACCCTGGGCGCGCATGCCGCCGCGCCGGAACTGGCGCACCACCATCCGGTTCATCAACCGAGTCATGAAGCGCGGGAAGGGGATGCCTCGCGTGCCCTTGGGGGGCACCTTGACCGTCATGCGGCGACTCTACATCGGCGTGCCATGGCGGGATCGTCGCGGAAATGCTTGACAGCGCAACTACCTTGCCCGATACTTGCGTGAGCAAGTAAACGCCCAGTGACTTGCGAAGATCAGGAGCGTGAGCCATGACCACGGCAATCATCGGGACAGGCAACATCGGCGGACAAGTGGCACGGCACCTCGTTGCCGGAGGGGAGCAGGTGGTTCTCGCCGCCCGCGACGAGTCACACGCCGCGGCACTGGCAAACGAACTTGGCCCGTTGGCGAGCGCGGCGTCGGTTCGGCAGGCGATCGCAGGGGCGGACGTGGTGGTCCTCGCCGTCTGGCTCGATACGACCAAGGAGCTGATCGCAGAGAACGGAGATCTCCTCCACGGCAAGGTCGTCGTCGACCCGTCGAATCCGATACAGCTCGACGGCAAGGGCGGGTTTAGCCGAACGCTTCCCGAAGGGCAATCCCGCCGCGTCCGTGATCGCGGGTCTTCTCCCCGGCGACGCTCATCTCGTGAAGGCTTTTGGCACGCTCGGCGCGGAAGCGCTGGCCTCGAGCGCGAATCGAAAGCCGCGGCCCGCAGCGTTGTTCTATGCGACGGATGATGAGGGCGCTGCGGCGACCGTTGAGCGGCTCATCACCACCGCTGGTTTCGACGCCGTGAAGGCGGGCGGCCTTAGTGACGCAACGCGCATCGAGGTGGCTGGCGACCTCCACCAGTACGGCGGGTTAAACGGGAACGTGCTCGATTCTGACGAGGCTCAGGCTGCCGTCGCAGTGGGGGCGTAGCGGTTGCGTCCCGACTGCGCTCCAGCTGACGAATGACGGGCACGGACTTCAGCCAAAGGTGCAGTCGACCGTGACCTTGTCCAGGGCGCTCTCGAGAACGGCCAGCTCCTGATCGTCGAGGGGGGACACGAAATACTCGGCGATCCCGCGGGCGTGGGCCGGCACGGTCTCGGCCAGCCGGGCGACGCCGGCATCGGTAAGCGCAACGACGACGCCCCGTCCGTCGGCATTGGCGTCGGATCGACGAACCAGGCCTTCATCGACCAGACGCGCGACCCGGCGGGTCATGCCCGAGCGTGAGATGAGCGCGCGATTTGCCAGCTCCGTCATGCGCAGCTCCCCGTCGGCAATCGCCAACTGAGCCAGGACGTCGTAGTCGGCCAGCGCCAGGCCGGTCTGTTGCTCGAGGTCCGTCTCAAGCTGGCGCATGAGGGTGGCGTGGGCTCGAAGGAGCGAGCGCCAGGCCCCGATCCCGCGCCCGCCGGGCAGCTCGTTCGCAACCAGCTGATCGAGGAGGCCGGCGAGGTCCGTTTCGGAACGTACTTGCATATGCAACCGGATAGGCGTAAGTTGTTTGCGGTCGCAAATATATCAGCCCAGCAACCGGAAGGAAAGACCCGTGATTGCCGAACTCCTACCCGACGTCGACCCGGACATCGTCCGCCGTTTCGGGACGCTGGCCGATGACTCCCGCGTGAGGCAAGCCGCAGCCGCCCTCGAGGCGAATGGAATCAGCGTCCTCCGGGCAGCAGATGCCGCCGAAGCCAAAGAGGTCGTCCTGGGTCTCATCCCCGACGGATCCGAGGTGCATCACGGCGCATCGATGTCGCTCGACGTTGCGGGCATCACCGACGAGATCGACAAGTCCGGTCGATACGAGTCCCTCCGGCCCCGGATCTTCAGCATGGACCGCCAGACCCGGGCTGACGAGATCCGCCGCCTGAGCTCAGCTCCGGAGGTGATGCTCGGCAGCGTCCACGCTGTCAGCGAGACCGGTTCACTGATGGCCGCGTCGATGGGTGGCAGTCAGCTCGGACCGTATGTCAGCGGAGCGGCGCGAGTCATCCTCGTCGTCGGGACGCAGAAGATCGTGTCCGATCTCGAGGAGGGCCTCCGCCGGATCAACGAGTACGCCTTTCCCCTCGAGGACGCTCGCGCCCAGGCAGCGTACGGCATTCACAGCGCGGTGAACAAGGTCCTGATCATCAACCGCGAGATCGTCCACGGCCGCATCACGGTCGTCTTCGTCGATGAAATCCTCGGGTTCTAGCGCAAGCGAAGAACACCTTCCATCATGGCTTCGGTCTCGCGACCCTCTACGACGACCACCACCCGCGATTCGCGCTGGCTCGCCCTTGTTGTCCTGTGCGCCGGGATGCTGATGATCGTCCTCGACGCGACAATCGTGAACGTCGCGTTGCCCTCGATCCGCAGCGACCTCGGCTTCACCCAGTCGAGCCTGGCCTGGGTCATCAATGCCTACCTCATCGCCTTCGGTGGTGTCCTGCTCCTGGCCGGGCGGCTCGGCGACCTGGTCGGTCGGCGACGCGTGTTCCTTGCCGGTCTCGCGGTGTTCACGGCAGCCTCGCTGCTGTGCGGGTTATCCATCAGCCCGGAAATGCTGGTGGGCGCACGGTTCATCCAGGGCGTCGGCGGCGCGATGACGTCTGCCGTCATCCTCGGGATGGTCGTGACGCTTTTCACTGAGCCGCGCGAGCAGGCGCGCGCGATCGGCATCTACAGCTTCGTCGCGGCAGCGGGTGCGTCGATCGGGCTTCTCGCCGGTGGTTTCCTGACCGACGCGCTCAACTGGCACTGGATCTTCCTGGTCAACATCCCGATCGGGATCATCGCCGCAGTCTTGGCCTTGCGGTTGCTAGAGGCCGACCGGGGGATCGGGCTCGGCAAAGGTGCCGATGCACTCGGCGCCGTCCTGGTGACGGCGGCGCTCCTGCTCGGCGTGTACACGATCATCCGCACGACGGATTTCGGGTGGGGATCCGCCCACACCATCGCGTTCGGGGCGGCCTCGATCGCATCGTTCATGGCCTTCCTGGTCCGCGAGTCGCGGACAGCGAACCCGCTCGTCCCATTCCGCATCTTCGAATCGCGCAACGTCTGCGGCGCGAACGTCGTGCTGGTGCTCCTCTTTGCGGCCCTGTTCGGGATGTTCTTCCTCGGCAGCCTCTACTTCCAGCGGGTCCGCGGGTACGACCCGCTCGGGATCGGGCTCGCGTTCCTGCCGTTCAGCCTCTCGATCGCGATTCTGTCGTTCGCATCCGGGCCGCTGATCACCCGCTTCGGCGCTCGTTCCGTGCTCCTGCCGAGCCTGGCGCTCATGGGCGTTGGGTTGCTGTACTTCTCGCTAGTCCCGGTCGATGCTGCATACGGCACGGACGTCCTTCCCGCCCTCTTCCCGCTTGGCGTCGGCTTCGGTCTCGCCTTCCCGTCGCTGATGGCGCTTGGGATGTCGGGCGCGGCCGGGCGCGATTCCGGGCTCGCATCCGGGCTCCTCATGACGACCCAGCAGGCCGGTGGAGCGTTGGGCCTCTCGGTTCTGGTGTCGCTCTCGGCGTCGCAGACGAACGGCCTGCTTGCCGCGTCCGTCGCCGAGCCGGCGGCTCTGACGGCCGGCTACCGACTGTCGTTCGCCATCGGCGCCGGACTCGTCCTCGTCGCGCTCGTCGTTGCGAGCGCGGTCCTGCGGCCGGCCGAGAAAGCGGAGCAACTGGCGCTGCAGGAGCGCGAGCGGCCGCTCGGCGATCCGGCATTTCCCGCGGCGCGAGTCCGCTAGCGATGCCTGGTTCGAAGCTGGGCGTCGGGATCATCGGGGTCAACCCTGCCCGGGGTTGGGCAGCCATCGCCCACATCCCGGCCCTGCGGGCGCTGCCGAACTACGAGATCCGGGCGCTCAGCGCGAGCAGCGCGGAAGCCGCGCGCGCCGCCGGTGAGGCGTTCGGTGTCGCCGCGGTCTTCTCGGACCACGAAGAGCTGGTGGCCCAGCCCGATGTCGACGTGGTCGCCGTCACGGTCAAGGTCCCGCACCATCTCGAGCTCGTATCTGCTGCTATTGCCGCCGACAAGGCCGTCTACTGCGAGTGGCCGCTTGGCGTCGACCTCCACGAAGCGCGAGCGATGGCCGCGCTCGCCTCCCGGCAGGGAGTGCGCACGATCGTCGGCTTGCAGGCCCGCCAGGCACCGGCAATCGAGTTCGTCAAGGAGCTGCTCGGAGACGGGTACGTCGGCGAGGTCCTGTCAACGACGATGATCGGGGTGTCGGTCCCGGGCGACGTCGTGGTCCAGCCGAACGTCTACATGCTGGACGCGAACAACGGGGCCAACCTGCTCACGGTCGCGGTGGGCCACAGCCTGGACACCCTCAACCATGTCCTGGGCGAGTTCGCCGACCTGTCGGCCGTGTCGGCGATTCGCAGGCCGCTGATCACCGCGGAAATGACCAGGGAGCAGATCGTGAAAACCGCGGTCGACCAGATCGCGGTCATCGGCACGCTCACGTCCGGAGCGACCGCAAGTATCCACATCCGCGAGGCAGTCGCCGGCGGTATCGGGTTCCTGTGGGAGATCAATGGAACGGATGGAACGCTCCGGATCATCGCCGACGCCGCATTACCCGAGATCTATCCCTTGACCGTCGCGGGAGCGCGTGGCGGGGGCGAGCCCGCCGAGCTTGCCGTTGCGGCGGCTCTCACACAGAAATGGCCCGCGCTCGCCCGTCTGGAAGGAGCGCCCGCCTTCAACGTCGGGCGTGCTTACGCCGCCTTCGCAGCTGACATCGAGAACGGGACGCATACCGTGCCGGACTTCGGCGAGGCCGTTCGACGCCACGAGGTCATTGCCGCCATCGAGAGGTCCGCGGCATCCGGGCAACGGGTGGTGGCCTAGCTGCCATGGCAGCGAGTGCGCCGCATTCGGTGCGTGACTACGCGGTCAAGCGAGAGTTGGAGGCACGCTCGACGGCTCGCACTACGCGAAGGTCCGCGGACGAACCTGGATAGCTTGACTACCCGAGCCACTTGGGCTGGGTGAGGCTGAACCAGTTCCCGGAGTCGTCTCGGAAGAGCGCTTCGATCCCGTATGGTCGTTCGGCTGGTTCCTGGAGGAAGGTGACGCCCTTCGCCGACAGCTCCTCGAACGTTTTCTGGCAGTCGGCCGTTTCGAACACCCCGCCGCCGAGCGATCCCTTGGCGACGAGCGCGCGGACCGCTTCCGCGTCCTCGGGGCTGAACATCGGCGGGGCGGGGTAGGCGAGGAGGATGTTCAGGTCCTTCTGGTCCTTCGGGCCGACCGTGAGCCAGCGAAAGCCGTCGAGGGTGGCGTCGTTACGAAGCTCGAACCCGAGGGTCTCGGTGTAGAACGCCTTTGCCCGGTCCTGGTCGAGCACGAACACGTTCACGTGATTGAGGCGGCTGATCATTGTGCTCCTTCGGCTGCGGTTCTTGGGCACCGTAGCCTGGCCGGGGTGTGCCGTGCTTCTCCCCGATTGCTCTCCGTCCGGGTGCGGCCGCGTCCACATCAACACCACGCATCCGGGGATCGGTGGGACGCCGGTCCGTGCGACCGCGTCGTCGCGGTACTCGCTCGGCGGCCGTCCGACGAGCTCGCGGAAGCGCGCGCTGAACGAGCCGAGGCTCGCGAAGCCGACGAGAAAGCAGATCTCGGTGACGGAGAGGTTCGCGGTTCGCAGGAGGGTCTTCGCGCGCTCGATCCGGCGTCTCGTCAGGTACGTGCGGGACGTTTCGCCATAGGACGCCGTGAACGCGCGGGCGAAGTGAAATCGGGAGTAGCCCGCTTCGCCGGCCATTGCGTCGAGGTCGAGCGGCTCCGCGTAATCGCGATCGATGAGGTCGCGAGCTCGCCTCAGCGCGGGCAGGAGGAACAGCGCGTTCTCGGTCATCCACGTCACCCAGATAGCGGCCTGGAACAAGACAGCGGCTTGATACGCACCTGGCCGCGGACAACCGGTCCTACC
>WNFU01010066.1_pt1 | contig 26495 bp, 22 predicted proteins | sample 5400121 | NCBI WGS metagenome assembly WNFU01 (sample SAMN13153360, study PRJNA577476) | soil metagenome | isolation source: 100 cm soil or saprolite under grassland replicate 1 | place: USA:California | collected 2016-06-15 | reverse complement strand
AGCAGCGCGGCAACGGTCGGTAGATCCACCGTTTCAACCAGGCGCCGAGCAGCGTCGTGGCGGAACCGATGCGGGTGAACATGCGCGACATCGGCGCGACGACCGAGCACTGCCAGCAGGTTGCGAATACCGCGATCCGAGTATGGCCCGCGCTTGCCGGAAAACGGGCCCTTCGGCAACAACCGGCCGGATTGCGCTGAAGGCCTCGCGCACGGTTGCGTTCAACGGAACGATGCGCGCTTAGGCTGAGCCTACCTCGTCTGAGGGAGGCACTCTCGATGTCCCTGCTCACGGAGCAACCGCCCGCACCGAAACGGCTCACGACGTCTTACTGGCCGGCGGATACCGCCGAGCCGCTCCTCGAGACCACGATCGGAGGGGCTCTTCGGCAGACTGCGTCCGCCGTTCCGGACCAGGTTGGGCTGGTGGCGGCGTGGCCGGGTCAAACTACTCACCGTCGCTGGACCTTCGCGCAGCTGTTGGACGAGTCGGAGCGCGCCGCGCAGGCGCTGCTCGGCCGGTTCGAGCCTGGCGAGCGTATCGCCGTCTGGGCGCCCAACATCCCGGAGTGGCTCTTCGTGCAGTTCGGTGCTGCGCCGGCCGGCCTAACGCTGGTCACAGTCAACCCGGCCCTGCGCGCAAGGGAGCTGGCCCACGTGCTGGGCCAATCCCGAGCTGTCGGCCTGTTCATGGTTCCCGAGTACCGCGGCGCTGATCAGGCTGCGTTGCTCGAGGAGGTCCGCCCGCGCTTGCTGTCGCTGCGGGAGGTGGTGCTGCTAACCGACTGGGAGCCGTTCGCCGGCAGCTCCTGGGCTGACGTGCGGCTGCCCCAAGTGCAGCCGGACGATATAGCGCAAATGCTATACACGTCGGGAACGACGGGTGTCCCCAAGGGGGCGCTGCTGCACCACCGCGGCCTGACCAACGCAGCTCGGCTTTTGGCCCGCGCGCTGGGTGCGCGGGTGGGCGAGGCCTGGTTCAACCCACTTCCGCTTTTTCATGTTGGCGGGATCCAGCAGACGCTCGCATCGCTCCAGCTCCAGGCGAAGCACGTGCTTTGCCCGGTCGACCCGGCGCTGATGCTGGAGTTGATCGAGACCGAGCGGCCTGCCATTACCGCCGCTACACCGACAATGATCGAGCTACTGCTCCGTCATCCCGACTTCGGCCGCCGAGATCTTTCGTCGCTCCGCATCATCCAAACGGGCGGCATGCCGGCTCCTGCCGACCTCGTCCGGCGGGTCGAGTCACGCCTCACCACAAGGGTACACATCGTGTACGGGCAGACTGAGGCGTGCGCGATCACGCATGCCGTCCGCATCGATGATCCCCCGGAGGCGAGGGTGCAGACCGTCGGCCGGCCGCTGCCCCAGGTCGACGTCAAGATTGTCCACCCGCACACCGGCGCAATCCTCCCGCTGGGAGCCGTCGGCGAGCTGTGCGTGCGCGGATACCAGGTGATGACCGGCTATTTCGAAATGCCTGAGGCGACGGCGGCCACGATCGAAACCGCGGGCTGGCTGCACACGGGCGACCTGGCCACCATGGATGAGCTGGGCTACTGCCGGATCGAGGGCCGGCTGAAGGAGATGATCATCCGTGGCGGAGAGAACATCTTCCCGGCTGAGATCGAGGCGGTGCTCGGCACTCACCCCGCAGTGGCCGCGGTCGCGGTCGTCGGAGTACCCGACCAACTCTATGGGGAGCAGGTGGCGGCGTGCGTGCAGCTTCGCACGGGCGTCTTGGTTAGCGAGGACGAATTGCGTTCCTTGTGCCTGCAGCACCTCGCGCGGTTCAAGGGTGCCGTTCCGTTGGCACTTCGTCGATGAAATGCCACGGACGCCACTCGGCAAAATTCAGAAGTTTGTGCTGCAGGCAGCGCTGCGAGGCGACGAGCCGCCGCGCGATGAGGGTCGCAAGTGAAGTCGTCATCGTTCGGCGGCGGCGCACGACCGGCTCGGCGTTGGGACCGCGCTCAGCCCGCTCGGCGCAGAAGGTCTCCAGATTTGGCGAACTGGACCCCAATGATGGGCAGTGCGGGGTTCCTGGTTAAGCCGTGATCTCTTCTGCAGCCGTAAGATTTTTGCGCACCTCTCCGCCAGCAGAACGATCTGCAATTGGTTCGTTCCACCGCGCGTGCTCGGATCACTCGGCCACCGGGGCGCGCGGTCCCTTGGTCCCACCACAACCGCAACGGTGTCTGCATCAGCAGTATTCTCCCGGCTCGCATCGAGCCGGCGCACCACCATGCCGGACCTCCTGCCCATCACGCCCAATCTGGTGGGAAGCATTTAGGTGATCGGCCGATCTCGATCAGCGGACCGGGGCTGCCGAACGCGCTACTCGGTCTGCGGGGACCGTTCGGACGAGCATGCGCCGAGCGCCTGCCCGTGGCATTCGCGTGGGCCGCTGTCCTCGGCGTCGTCGGGGCAGTCACCGCGGCCGCGAGCAGCGCCATCGCCGCTCAGATGGCCAACCTGTCGCCCGAGACGGTGCAGACGTTCCGCAGCGCCTTGCCGATCGACGTCACGACGCCTGCCGGCTTGCTCGAGTTCGGCATTGTCCAGGTGGGCTTCCTCGCCCTTGGCCCGGCCGCAGCCACGCTCGTGTCCGGCTGGGCAGATGACGAGAGCTCCGGCCGCCTGGGCGTGCTGCTGGCCACGCCGCTCACGCGCGCCCGCTGGGCCGCGGCCGGCGGTGTCGGGGTATACGTCGCCATCGGCCTGATCACCGCGCTCCTGGGACCGGCTGCTCAACGTCCACTTGAGGGACGCGCGGCGTACAGGCGATGGTTGGCAGCTGCTGCTGCTTGGCCAGGGCGAAATCCCTGTCAAGGACGCGCTGCGCCTACTCACAGCGCGCGGCTACGAAGAATTCATCTCGGTCGAGTGGGAGAAGAAGTGGCATCCCGGAGCTCGCGGGGCCAGAAGTTGCCTTCCCGCAGCACATTGAGGTGCTCCAGAGCTATCTTCGCGACCTTGACGAGGCGAGCTGAGGTGCGCTGCTCGGGCTAGCCGCGGCTGCCGGATTCAAGTCAGCAACGCACCTCCCTCGTCGAGCTACTTGACCTCCACGTAATCCTGCATGCGAACGAAGATATTCCAGTCCGGCACGAAGTCGCCGGCCTTGTTCTTCGGCATGCCCGAGACGCGCGGCTTGAGCAGCCCGTAGTTGTAGGGGTAGTAGACGAAGATCGCCCCGCCGTCCTCGAGCATGATCTTGTCGGCGTCCTGGTACATCTGGAAGCGCTTGGCCTCGTCGGTCACGCCCTTCGCATCGTTCACCAACTTGTCGAACGCGTCGTTCTGCCAAACCTGGCGCCGGCCCGACGTATGGCCGCCGTAGAACACCTGCCACTGCTGGTTGTTCGGGTCGGGGTAGTCGGCGTACCAGCGGATCCACATCAGCTGGATCTCGCCCTTGTACATCCGCTCGTAGGTCTCCTTCGGCTCGCCGACGACCTGGTCGATTTGCATGCCCAGGTTTTGCTTGAGCATCTGGATGATCGCCGCGCCAACCGCCTTCGGGCCGTCGCCTTCGTCGCGGTGGGTGAGCGTGATCTTGGGCCAGTTCTTGCCGCCCTCGTACTGGGTCCCCTTGAGCATGTCCATGGCCACCTTGGCGTCGAACTTGGTCTGCTCGTCGTACTTGTTCTGGTTGTAGCCGGGGAAGCCCGGCGGGTTGAACGTGTACGCGGGCACCCCCAGGCCTTGGAGTGGCCCCTTGACGATCCCCTCGCGGTCGATCGCGTGGGCCATCGCCAGGCGGACCTGCTTGTTATCGAATGGGGCCATCTGGACGTGTGGGACTAGGTACCAGGTGCCCGTGAGCGAGAAGGTGATCAACTCCTTGCTCAGCTGGGGATCCCCCTGGACCCGTTTCAGCTCGCCGATTGGACCGCGGTTGATCCAGTCCACCTCGTCGTTCTCGTAAGCGAGCAGGAAAGCGTTATACGGGATGATTGGCCGAATCGTCTTCTGCAGCTTGATGTTCTTCGCGTCCCAGTAATCGGGGTTTCTCGCCGTCTCCCAGTAGCGCTCGCGCTCCCAGGCAGTCAACTTGAACGCCCCGTTCGAGACGATCCGGTCCGCGGTCGTCCACTTATCGCCGTCGCCGTACTTCTCGACTGAGGCGCGATGGGCGGGCAGGGCAGCGGTGTACGAAGCGAGCACCGGGAAGAAGCCGCGCGGCCCTTCCATCGTCGCGACGAGCGTGTAGTCGTCAGTCGCTTTGATGCCGACCGAATCACGGGTGACGTCCGGCTTGCCCTTGTTAAATTCCTCGGCATTTTTCAGGTCGTACAGAAAGCCGGCGTAGGGCGCCTTCGTGTTCGGGTCGAGCTGCCGCTTGAAGGACCACTCGAAGTCATGCGCCGTCACCGGGTCGCCGTTCGTCCACTTGGCGCCCTTGCGGACATAGAACGTCCAGATAGAGCCATCGGCGTTCGACTCCCACCGTTCGGCCATGTCGGGGACAGCTTTCAGGTCGGGGTCGAATTTGCCCAAACCGGCGAAAAGGCTCGAATCACCCTGGCAGTAGAGGTCGAAGTTGAAGTCGTGGCTCAGCGCGTCGCGACCGGCGCCGGCCGGGTAGCGGAACACACCCGGCGCGGCCGCGACACTGCCTGCTGCCGCGGCCGGTTTGGGCGCCTCGGTTGGCTTGGCGGCCGCCGCTGCCGGCGCGCTAGTCGGCGGGGGTGCCGCGGCTGGCTTAGGCGCCTCAGTCGGCTGGGCTGGGGCCGACGGCGCCGCGGGACCGCAAGCGGCCGCTACAGCCGCGAGGGACACGCCGCCGGCCGCGGCCGCATAGCGCAGCATGTCGCGACGATCGAGGCGGATCGCGGCCAGTCGCTCCTCAAACAGACGCAGCTGCTCTGGATCTAACCACCAATTGTCGACACTCATCAACGTGTCCCCCTTCTACTAGTCGTTCATGCGCGGGTCGAGCGCGTCGCGGATGCCGTCGCCCAGGAACGTAAACGAGAGCATTGTGGCCGCGATCGCCGCCGCCGGGAACACGGCCAACCACCAACTCGAGCGCAGGTACTGCTGGTGCTCCCCAACCATCTGGCCCCAGCTCGGCATGGGCGGGTTGACGCCGATGCCGATAAACGAGAGCGCCGCCTCTGCGAAGATAAGTTGCGGTATGCCGAACGTTACCGCGACGACGATCGGCGTCAGCGAATTCGGCAGCATGTGCCGCGCCACGATGCGCAATGCGCCCGCCCCGGCTACCCGTGCTGCTTTGACGTACTCCTTCTCGCGCAGGCTGAGCATCTGGGCGCGAGTCAAGCGCGTGATCGTGAGCCAGCCGGTGGCGATCAGGGCGAGGAAGAGATTCTCGATGCCACGGCCAAGCACCGACATGATTAGGATCGCCAGCAGCAGGGGCGGGATGGCGTAGAAGACGTCGACCACGCGCATAACCACCAGATCGATCCAGCCGCCCCTGAAGCCGGCGAGCGCGCCGAGTGGCAGGGCGATGCAGAGGATCACGAATTGGGCGACCAGTGCGACAGTGATCGAGACGCGCGCGCCGTAGATCATGCGGCTGAGCATGTCGCGCCCGACCAGGTCGGTGCCCAGCGGGAACTCCCAGGTCGGCTCCTCGTTGATATGGACAAAGTTCTGGATGTCGTAGTCGTACGGACTGAGCCTGTCCGCGAAAATCGAGAGAAAGACCAGCACCCCTACACCAAGCAGCCCGCACATCGCGAGCTTGTTGCGCACGAGGCGGCGGCTGGCGTCGCGCCACAGGTTGGCGCGGCGGCCGGGCAGCTCCTCGGCCTCGACCCACGGCGCTGCGACCTCACCGACATTGGCGACCTTCACCGGGTAGTCGCGAGCCAGAATCGACTCGAAGAAGTAACGGCCCATCCCAGGTACACGGAAGATCAACTCGACGAACGGCGACCCCGTCAAGACCGCGGCGATAATCGGCCCCAGAATCGTGAGCGGCGGTATGAGTGCATTCTTCAGCACGTGCATCAAAATGACTCGCTGCCCCGAAAGGCCCTTGGCTCGCGCCGTCCGCACGTAATCCGAGCGAATCACGTCGATCATGCTCGACCGGGTGTAGCGGGCAATCACAGCCAGCGGACCGAGCGACAGGGTCACGGTCGGTAGGATCCAGTCGGAAGGTTGGTTCCAGCCGCCTGTGTAGGGAATGATCTTCAGCCCGAGCACGAATACGGTGATCAGCAGGATCGCCATGACGAAGTTCGGCAACGACACGCCCAGCATGGCGACGAACGTGCACAGGTAGTCAAGCGGCCCGTTCTGGTTCATCGCCGCTAATACGCCGAGGGTGCCACCGAGGGTAATGGCCACAGTCAGCGCCATGAGCCCGAGGTGTAGCGAGATTGGGAGCAGCGGCGCGAGGATATCTGAGACCGCGCGCGTCTTATAGAGGTATGACGTGCCAAAGTCGAGCTGCAGCGCGCGCCCCACGTAAATGACGTACTGCTCGAGGATTGGTTTGTCGAGACCCCATTCGCGGGCCAGGTTCGCCTGCGCCGCCGGGCTGAGGGGGTTGGCGTTGGGGGCGTTCGGCTGAAGCGGGCTGCCCGGAGTGAGCCGCATGAGGACGAAGAGCACCAGCGACAGGACGAGGACGGTCGGGATCATGATCACTAGCCGCCCGACGGCGTAGCGCAGCATCAGACTGTCTCCTCGGCGTAGAAGCAGGCGACCCAGTGCCCGGGCTCGATCTCGCGCAGCGGCGGGAGATCCATTGCACAGTCGTCGCGCGCGATCGGGCAGCGCGTCCGGAAGCGACAGCCTGAGGGCGGGTTGACCGGGCTCGGCACGTCGCCCTGGAGCACGATCCGCCCCTGAGTCGCAGCCTCCAGCCCCGCTTCATCGCCCAGCCCTGGCCGGCGACGCTTGAGACCCGGCGTCGCCACCGGTACCGCGGAAAGCAGCGCCTGGGTGTAGGGATGCCGCGGCCTGGTGGTGATCTGCTCGGTCGTTCCGAGCTCGACCAGCTTGCCCAGGTACATCACCCCGACGCGGTCGCACACGTAGGCCACGACGGCCAGGTTGTGCGCGATGAACAGGTAGGTGAGACCGAACGCCGACTGCAGGTCGCGCAGCAAGTTCAGGACCTGCGCCTGGATGGACACATCCAGTGCTGAGACAGGCTCGTCGCAGATAACCAGCTCGGGCTGGAGCGCCAGGGCTCGCGCGATACCGATGCGCTGGCGCTGGCCACCAGAGAACTCATGCGGATAGCGGTTGATCATGTAGGCGTTCAGCCCGACCGTCCGTAGCAGCTCGCGCACGAGTGCTTCGCGGTGAGCGTGCGTGCCAATGCCGAAGATTTCAAGCGGCTCGGCAACGATCGAGCCGACCGTCATGCGCGGATCAAGCGACGCGTATGGGTCCTGAAAAATCATCTGTAGCCGGCGGCGGAACGGTCGAAGTTGAGCCGGTCCGAGCCTCGCGATATCCTGCCCATCGAAGAGAATGCGGCCGGCCGTGGGCTTATAGAGTCGAATGGCGGTCTGGGCGAGCGTGGTCTTGCCGCAGCCAGATTCGCCAACCAGCCCGAACGCCTCACCCCGCTTGACGGCAAAGGAGACGCCGTCGACGGCGCGAACGTACCCGACGGTACGGTTGAGGAACCCGGCGTTGATGGGGAAATACTTGACCAGTTCGTCGACCCGCAACAGCTCCCCGTCGCGCCCGTCTGCGTCCGGCGGTGCCGTTGCGACAGTCCGGGTGCTGGGCGCAGTCGTGTGCTCGCCGGCGTAGGCGTCGAAGGGTGGGCGGCTGGGCGGCCCGACCATCAATCGGGTCCCGGAAAGAAGCAGGCCGCTCGATGATCGGCCCCGACGGAGACCAACTCGGGCTCCTCCTGGCATTTTATCTTCGCGCGGGGGCAACGCGGTCGAAAGCGGCAGCCAGCCGGCGGCGCCACGAGATCCGGCGGCATGCCGCGGATCGACACCAGCCGTCGCTTGACGTCCGGACCCAGACGCGGCACCGAGCGCATCAGTCCCAGCGTGTAGGGATGGTTCGGCTGGCTATAGAGCACATCGGTCGGAGCGTTCTCGATGATCTGCCCGGCGTACATGACGATCACGCGCTGGCACAGCTCAGCCACGACGCCCAGGTCGTGGGTAATGAGGATGACAGCGGTGCCGAACTCCTCGTTCAGGCGCATGATCAGGTCCAGGATCTGGGCCTGAATCGTTACATCGAGAGCTGTCGTCGGCTCGTCGGCTATGAGAAGCTTCGGCTGGCAGGCCATCGCCATGGCGATCATGACGCGCTGACGCATGCCGCCCGAGAACTGATGTGGGTAGTCGTCCACCCGATCGCGCGCCGCGGGGATTCCGACCTCATCGAGGAGGTTCACGGCGCGTCGGCGCGCGGCGTCGGCCGACATCCCGCGATGCACGATCAGCGGCTCTGCGATCTGGTATCCGATCGTCAGGACCGGGTTGAGTGATGTCATCGGGTCCTGGAAGATCATGGAGATGACATTGCCGCGGATGGCACGCACGTCGCGCTCCGGCAGCTGGAGGAGGTCGCGTGTGCGACCGTTTTCGTGTAGCAGCACCTGGCCGCCGACGATCCGCCCCGGCGGGCTGGGGACCAGCCGCATGATCGACAGGGCGGTGACGCTCTTACCGCAGCCCGATTCGCCGACGATTCCGAGCGTCTCACCCGGACGCAGTTCGAATGACACGCCGTCAACGGCCCGGACCACCCCGGCCCGCGTGAAAAAGCGCGTCTGCAGGTCGCAAACTTCGAGCAGCGGCATTGCCATTAGCCCCAGTCCATGGGGTACCCCGAGCTACTCGTACTTGGCTGCGGCACAATCTACTGGCGGGCCTGGGGCCTGTCAACTAGAAGGTTACGTCGAGGAGGGATCAGCATCATGGCGGGCGTGAGTCGACGTCAGTTCCTGCTCTTGACCCTGATCGCTTCAGTCGGCGTTCTGGCGGCGTGCCAAGCACCCGCGACACCGCCCGCGGCGACGACGGCGCCCGTGCCAACGACCGTGCCAGCGGCGGCGACTCCCCCGGCGGCGGCTGCCAAGCCGACCACCGCCGCGGCGCCGACCACGGCCGCTGGCCCCACCACCAAACCGGCCGCCGCGGCGCAGGGCACTGGAGAATGGACGATTGCCATCGCCGAAGATCCGGACACACTCGATCCGCAAAAGACAGCTGCGGCGGTGACGGGCCTGGTGTATCGCTATCTCGGCGACTCGCTGGTGTCCAAGGATTTCGACGGCAAGATAGCGCCAGGGCTGGCGAAGGGCTGGAAAGTCTCCGACGACGGCCTCACCTGGACATTCGAGATCAAAGACGGCGTCAAGTTCCATGACGGCACGCCCCTGGATGCCTCGGCGATCAAAGCTAGTTTTGAGCGCGCGCTGAGCCCAGATACGAAGTCGCCGATCGCAGGCAGCCTGCTCGGTCCAGTCGATGCGATTGCCACGACTGGTCAGACGCTCACTGTCCAGCTGAAGAAGCCATTCGCGATTTTCCTCGACAACATGTCCGATCCGCGCATCGCCGCGGTCAGTTTGCCGGCGGTGCAGAAGGCGGGAGACCAGTTCGGTCGGCAGCCCGTAAGCAGCGGGCCGTGGAAGCTAACCGAGTGGCAGGCAGGTACGCGGATCGTGCTGCAACGTAACTCGGACTACGCGTGGGGTCCGCCGTTTGTGCACGCCGGTCCGCCCAACATCGAGAAACTGAACTTCCGCGTGCTGCCCGAACCGGCCACCGCGACGGCGGCGTTCGAAGCTGGCGAAGTGGACCAGATCGCCATCACCCCGTCCGATGTCAAGCGTATCGAGGCCACCAACAAATACGACATCCAGAAGTTTCTGCGCCTCGGCGTCGGCCTGTTCATGGAGTTCAACGTGACGAAGCCGCCGTTTGATGACCTGAACGTGCGGCGGGCGATGAACCACGCCATCAACAAAGAAGATGTCATGCAAACCGGCATTGACGGCCTGGGTGAGCTCGCCTACGGGCCACTACCGTCGTCGATCTGGGGGTACTGGCCCGGTATCAAAGACTATGCGCCGGCCCATGACCCGAACAAAGCCAAGCAGCTGTTTGCCGAATCCGGCTGGACGCCGAACAGCCAGAACTTGCTAGAGAAGGACGGTGAAACGTTCAAGTTCACGCTGCTGTCACTGCCAACCGACACGTGGGTGAAATCGGCTCAGGTGGTCCAGTCGCAGCTCAAGCAGATTGGCGTGACCATGGACATCCAGACATTCGAGTTCGGCACGCTACTGGCCAAAGAGAAAGCCGGTGAGCAGCAAGCCGGATTCCAGGGCTACACGTACACCAGCCCGGACATCGTGTACCTATGGTTCCACTCGTCGAATATCGGCACCGGCCTGACACTGAGCCATCACAGCGACCCCAAGCTCGATCAGCTGATCGACGACTCACGTACGACCCAGGACGACGCAAAGCGATTGTCCATTTACCAGGATATACAGAAGTTCACTGTCGACAAGGCGCTGTGGGTGCCACTGTGGACCAACTACAACTTCATCGGCTTGCAGCGACGCATCCAGAACGCAAAACTGCATCCGGACGGCTACCTGGTCCTGATGGACGCCACAGTCAAGTAGCCATCTCCGCTTGGCCGCATACATCCTGAAGCGCCTCGGGCTGACCGTTCCGGCGTTGCTTGGTGTTTCGCTGCTGGTGTTCTCGATGAGTCACCTGGTGCCAGGCGATCCGGTGGCAATCATGCTCGGCGAGCGGGCGACGAGCGCGGATCCACTTCGGCCGCTACCACCTCGATCAGCCTGTCGATCAGGAGGATTTCCTGCGTGTGCTGGTCTCGTTCGAGCAGCAGCTCCCCGAAGGGACAAACCTGCTGGATGCGTGGGAATTGCTGTACGAGCGCTCGATCGGCTGCGTCGGCATCGTCAAGGACTGGCTCACGCTCGCGTACCGCTCGGCGCTCAAGACGGGCTCCGAAAGCGTGACCATCGGGCACCTCGAGCGCACCGCGCCGGCGGCGGACAAAGCCTGGCGACAGCTCGAAGAAGCGAGCCTGGGTGAACGGCGCTTGAGCGCACGGACCGAAGCACGCACCCGCCTCCGCATCGCGCTGGGCCTCGAGGAACCGCCAACCAATGGCGCCAGCGCAGTCCCCCAGCTGAGCGAGTCGTCCACGCCAGCAGGTCCGGCTCCGCACAAACGTGGGCCTGCGACCATACCCCGACGCAGGCCAGGTGAACAGCGGCCCGTTCGTGACCCGGCCTACACGTCGCGACCTGGACCAAGCACCACTGCCGAGTCCACGGCGTAATCGTCGGTCGCTTCACCGAGTCGAGTGTGAACGGCCCAGACTGCCGCAAAGTAGCTGCGGGTCCATTCAGCGGCAGTCTTGCGATTCGAGCAGAACACCAGGCGTAGCCGTGGGAACAGTGCATACAGGTCGGCGATCGCCCTGGCACAGAACGCCGCCGACCAGTGATGCACCTTGTCGGGACTAAGGAAGTCCTCGTACGGGGCCTCGATGACCACCGCATGCTGCTCGAACGCGACCAACTCCAGAAACCGCTGCCGCAGGATATCCATCCGGCCGAAGTCTGCGAGTAGACCCTCAAACGTCTTCCGCTCGACGACCGCCAGCACTTTGTCGCCCTCCATCAACGCGTAATCTCCAGTTGCGAGCGGACCGCGCTCCGTGGCGAAGCTGCCAAGCGCCCACGGATACCGCTCGTCGCTGGCAATCCGCACGCGCGCTTCGGTGACCGTCGCCGCGCTGTGGAGCCGAACGCCGCGCGGCCGACGTTGCCGCATGGCGGTCTGGGTGAACCAGAAGATCTGCTCGTACGTAGCTGGGGCGCCGGGTTCGGGATGCTTGTAAGCCCGTTCGACGATCTGGAAATCGCAGCGCTTCTGCCGCGGGCGGTCCAGAACGACGCTTAGCCGCCGGCCATATCGCTGGAGTGCGACCACCGGTACGCGTTCGATCTCGCCGCCGACGACGATATCCTCGGCGATGCGATTCTCCCGAAGGCAGAAGATGTGCTGGTTACTGCCCGGCCAACGATCCTGGACGAAAAACGAGAGCATGGGCTCCGACCGGCCCCGCGTGTAGATGCGTAAGCGGAACGGGAACTTGGGATCACTGGTGTGCTCCAACACCCAGAGCCCCTTGGGTGCTGGTCCCGGCTCCGCCCATCCATCTCGCTCATCGTCAGCTCGCTCGTCGCTCATGGCGTCAGGACCGAACGATAGGGCGTCTCCCTTGGGACGTCGAGGCCGCGAACTTATCCGTCAAACCGACCACCGGTCCCACCAACTGAAACCCGTCAAAATGGACGGTTTTGCCGAGAATTCGGGTCCAACGGCCCCGCGCATCCTCGGCTCGACCTCATCCACGCGAATTCGCCCTGGACCCGATCTGCCGAACAAACGGTTCCAGCACAGCCGAGAAATCGGTCCCACTCACAGCATCGCACGCGCATCTACGCCCTGGTGCGCTCGGGCGACCTGGTCGCTCTGCCTGGCTCGGGAGCTCGCGATGACGAGGCCGAGCTGCGCATCGACCGCTCGAGTGTCGAACGCTGGGCGGTCGCCGGCGGCAGCCGCGGCGGCCCGCTTACGCCGCGCAACGCCTGGGCTGTTATCGGCCTGGCCAGCGGCGACGCCGCGCTCGCACACCACTGCCTGGGCCTACTCGAGCGGCGCGAAGATCTGTCCAGGGCGCGGGCGCGCCTGGCCAGCCAGGGGTTGTTCGACCTGGCGCCGCGCTTGCGACGGCGGGCCTCGCTCACCGTCCTGCACCTGCCGCCAGCGCTGGTGGGCGCCCTGGAGGGCGATGAGCACCTGGTCCGCACGGGCTCGAGCGCCGCCAGGCCGTATGGCTGGCACGCCCTGCGCCGCGGTCAGCCGTGGGCGCTGGACGCCTAGCTGCGGCCTGATGCGTTGCAGGTCCTGGTCGACGAAGTGGCCGTAGTCGCCGATACAGCCGGCAAAGCCGACGCCCTGCCGGTGCTGCTGCGCACTGTCGAGGGCGACTGGCCCTTTCCGAGCCACTACCAGCTCGCCCCTCAGCCGCTGGCCGCGCTCGACCTGCTCGAGTACAGCGATCCGGCGGCCCGCAGTCTCGGACGCGAGGTCCTGCGGTCGCTCGCCGAGGCCGCGCCGACGGTGGTTGCCCGACGCACGGCGAGGGCGCGCGAAACGGCGGGGCCACTGGTGGGAAAACTGCTCCGAGCGGCTCGCGACCGAGGCCCGCGCCGTGTCGTGGACGGCGATCCACTCACCGATATACAGGCCGCCGCAGCGAACATCGTCGGGGTGCTTTGGGCAACCGCCAGGCAAGGCGCCACCGTCGTCGAACTCCGCGGAGCCATCGGGATGACGCGCGAGCGCCTCGAAGCCGCGTACGAGTATCTGCTCGAGCACCCGCCGCTCGGGCTCGCGATTCAGCGCCAGGGCGACGAGTTCTTCGTGGTGAGCGCCCCCGAAGTCGGCGCCGCGGTCGAGCGGCACCTGGGGAACCCGCGCCAGTGCCACTCTCACGCGCTGCCCTCGAGGTGCTGGCGATAGTCGCCTACAAGCAGCCCATCGCCCGCGCCGGCGTTGAACGAATCCGGGGCACGAGCAGCGACAGCGCCCTCGAGACGTTGCTCTTGCGTGAGCTCGTAGCCCTCAACGAGGCGCGCCTCTTTATAACAACCCGGGTGTTTCTGGACCTCGCCGGCCTGCGAGATCTGGCTGACCTCCCGCCGCTGCAGGACCCGGCCAGCGACGATGCTAACCAGCCCTGGGGTGCCAGGGTGTAGCGTTTAGCGCGACGTCCTGTCTGGTATGAACGCATTGCTGTGGGCGACTCCGGCGAACGTCTCGTTGAGCGCGTCGCCGGGGTGGCGGCCAGCCAAGTCTGCGGTGCTTGAGCGTCGGCATGTCATCGCCCTTCCACCCCGCCTTTGTGCGGTGCCCCGTACTCCCGCTAGCGCACTTGCTGGGTGATCGGCATGCGTCAGGCGCATTTGCGTGCGCGCTGCTGCTGCTGCCCATTGATGACATTGAGCCGATCGCCGAGCTCATCGAGGTTCTGTCAAATCCGGGTCCGGTGCTCGCGGCCCTGATTGATCTGCACGGGGCAGACAGCTCGATGCTGCTGGCGTTTCGCTGGCTGATGCACCGACTGACCCAAGCGCGCGGCCGCGCTGATTGTGACCATCGCGGGTCAGGTCGGTAGACAAGCAGTAGGGGCAGGCCGGCATCGGCGCAGCCTAATCCAGCCGCTCACCCCCGCCAACGTCGCAGAACCCGCCGGTCAGCTCGTCGCGGAGGCCGGGCTCCAGGCGCCGGTCCGCCTGCAGCGCCTGACGGCGCCGCGGCCTTCTCGTTCAGCGGGACGACGCGCTCGCTCCGGGTCTTGCGGCGATGAAGCCGACCTCGCGATGCGCGTGTCGCGCACACCACCCGCGACGTGACACTTTTTGACACTTACAGGATGGTGGCTGGCAGCTCAATACTGCGAGTGTGGAGGCGGGTGTAGGAACTCCCGCCTGATGCAAGAGAGCTTAGTTCGTGCTGACATCGCGCTCCGCTGTGCCCTAGCCCTGTTCTCAAGTGTGGGCGATGAATCCGGCGCCGCCTCCTGTAAGCGTGCACTGGCCAGGACCGACCTGCCCAAGGAGCTCTCGATCGTCGAAATCCTCACGCCGCGCGAGCGTGAGGTCGCGGCGCTGGTGGCGCGCGGACTAACCGACCGCGGCATCGCTGCGGTTCTGGGCATTGCCCACGGTACGGCTGGCCGTCACGTCACAAACATCATGACCAGCCTTGACGTTCATAGCCGCGCCCAGATCGCTGTATGGGCTGTCGCGAACGGACTCGGGCCAAGTGGGGTCGGCTTGTCGTGAAAGGGCGTAGCCGCGAGTCCGAGCCGCGGAATAATACCGTATTCGCCACATGTGAACCGCCCCCCCGCGGGTCTAGAGTGCTCATGGGGCCCCCAACCATACGCGGGAACACCGGCCGGCGCTCATGACCTGGCACCGCCGGCCGCCCCGCACACGCGCCGACGCAGGACGGGCTTCCGGCCGGCGTTGCCGCGCGACGACGACGGAGACCCACGTACTACGAGGCTGGGTCTCGTTCACCCTTGGGGGATAAAAAGCGTATGCGAGTCAACTTCTTGGTGGTCTGCGCCATGGCCACGACATTCGCGCTCCTCCCGGCCACTGTTGGCGCGGCAGGTACGGTGACGGTAAGCGTGCCGGATGCGTTGTCCCTCGACAATCGCGTGGTCGTCACAGTGCCGGTGACCGTCGTGTGCGATCCGCTGCCCGACACCCCGGTCAGTAGTTCGGTGTCGGTCAGTCTCACACAGGCGGTCGGACAAGAGATCGCCCACGCGTCCGGTCAGGTCTCGAGCTTCGGTTCGTCATTCCTGGTGTGCGACGGCGTGACCGCGAATGTCGTCAGGGTGCAGGTGCAAGCTTCGAACATACCCTTCCATGGGGGACCCGCGGTGATCTCCGCGTTTGCCAGCTACTCGACCGGGATCCTCTTCGCTCCCTGCTGCTTCTCTACAACAAATTCGGAGACCGGCAGTACCGGGCTCGTAGCGGTGCGGCTGCAGTAGGCCGTCAGCCAGTACGACCCGCGCAAGCTCGCGGGGCCAGCGGCCGCACCTGGCTGGCCCCGCCCTGCTCAACTGTCGGAAATGGTTGGTCGCCGCCACCCGCACCCGCGTCCGGTGTCCGCTACGGGCGTGGGCGTGGCGATGCTCTCGATCCTTTTGAGGCGAACGGCGACGTCCCTAGAACATCGCCTCGGTGACAATTTGGGCGTTCTGATCCTTGGCGGCACTCTGGTTTGGCAACGGTAGGCCTGGTCATTGGGTTGACGATTGCATATCTGCTTCGTCGCCGGCCCGACGCTTCCCGCGAAAGACGTTCGAGGATTGACCCAGTGCCTGAGCTTTGGTGCGACGCTCGAGATTCGCGCAGTGGACATCGCCCGCGCGTCGAACAACAAGGTGCGTCGGCGGGAAGCGCGTCGAGGTGCTCACGCGTCATATCTACCGCCCAACTCGCTGAGCAACGGACCGAGCCGCGCAGCCTCGGCGAATCGGCAGCGCCACTCGCACCTGCGTCAACTGGTTAGCGATCGCCCGTGACTCGACAACTAAATTCAGAACTCTGGACTCCAGCTTCAAGGTGACTCGCTCAGAATAGTGGGTTTTGGTGTCATAGTTTGGTGCAGTGATCCCTACGCGTCCGCGATGGCAAGGCGCCTGACTCGCTCACGCTGATACGCCATAACGGCGGGGCGGACGATCTTCTCCAGTCGAAGCCATTCGCAGCCCATGTGTAGCAACGCGAGTGGGCGGTCATGCTCCATGGCACGCTCGGCGAGCCAGGCAAGCAGCGCATCGAGGTCGGACGGTCGCGGATCGCGGAGGCCTACGTAGGCTTGGACCTCCCGGAGGTGATCCGTCCGGGTGTGGATGCGATCGCCGTACTGGGCGAGCCCGGTTGTGGACACGCCTATCTGCAGCGCCACGTAGGCAACGGCGCGACGAGGTGCCGTTGACAAGTCGTCCGGTGCAAAACCCAGCAGCCGGAGAGCCATCAGCTGAAGCGCATAACCCAGCCGATTGTGGTCACCACGGTGCGTCTGGATGAACTCGAGATCAGTTTCCGACAGCGTGAAGTAGGCGAGCAGATCGGTCGGCGCGATGTCGGTCGGGAAGCGATTGAGGCGGTCGCGTTCAGCGTCAGTGAGGAACCCGTTTGGCATCCGTCAGCACCTTGTCTCAGAGAATGGCCTGGCCAGGGTAGGGGCGCCGTTTTCGCCGTCGCTAGGCGATGCCGGCAAATGAGACAGATGCTGCCTTGTGTACGATACGAGCGCATGCCAGGCGCCGGCCCAAACTCAGAAGGTCGATCGTTGGCTCGTCGAACTGCGCGTGAACTGTCTGATTCGAGCCCTCCGACGCGTTCTGTCCGATCCGCGCCAAGCAAGCATTGGCACCCACCCGAAGGACTCTCGCCTGAAGAAGTGCGCGCCGTCATCGCCGCGGCCGGTTGCGAGCGAGACCGTCTCCTGCTGCGCGTCCTCTGGGCGACCGGTGCCCGCATCTCCGAGGTCCTTGCGCTGCGACCGAGGGATGTACAGCGGGACAGCCTGGTCCTGCCCAACCGCAGGAATCCCAACCTGCCGATCAAGCGGGTGTTCTTGCCGGGACCCGAGCTTGGCCTCACTGGCGAGCTGCTGTTGTGGGCTAAAGAGCAAGACGTTGCTGATGACGAGTCGCTGTTTTTCTCGCGCAAACGCGACAGCACCGGATACCGTCGCGCGCTGCAGCGCGGCCAGGCATGGCTGATCGTCAAGGAAGCGTCCGGGCGCGCCAACGTCCGCGTCCTGGCGTTGCGTGCCTCAAAACATGGTCCAGCTGGCGAAGCGGCTCCGGTCCATCCTCACCTGTTTCGGCACGCGCGTGTCCGCCAAATCGTCCGTGCCACGCGCAACCTGCCGCTTGCCCAACGCCAGGCGGGCTGGAGCCGACTGCAAATGGCTTATCTGACCGTGGGTGACGAGGAGGCACGCTCGCTCATGTCTGCCCTCGAGGACTGACCGCTATGCCTGATTGGCCCGATCCTAAACGCCAGGCTGAGCAGATCGTCGGCGCGCTTTTGGAGGTTCGAGCAACGGAGGGTGAGCCCGACGCAGCAGTCTGGGCGTTTGATCTTCTCCAGATGTATCGAGCGTACGCTGAGCGCCGAGCGTGGCGACCGGCAGTCTGGCATGTTCGAAACTGGGCTGGAACCCCGCAGGTTACAGGTTCTGCTGTGACAGACGCCGTATTGGCACTCGAAAGCGATGAAGCCTACCGACGCCTGTTTTGGGAGACTGGAGGCCACCGAGTTCAGCGCGCACCGGTGCTGGGTTTTGGGCGCATCCATACGTCGGCCGCGATGATCGCGGTGCTACCCCGAGTAGAGGAATCGGCGGTGGCAATCGCTGACGACGATGTTCAGGAGGAGTTCATTGCGCAAGCAGCAGCAGATCTGGAAGTTGCCGTTAGCCCCGGTCTTCGGCTCATCCATGTCCCCGCCGGCTTGGGAGTCAGCTGGCACAACGCGCTCTGCAACGATACGGAGGCAGCTCGCGCGCGCGAACTCTTGTGTTCGCGGCTGTTTGAACTGAAGCGTCGTCAGCAAAGTGGCCAGGAGATGCGCGCCCAGAAGATCCGCACGTACAACTTCCCAGAGAACCGTGTGACCGATCACCGCGCCGGAGTGTCTTTCTACTCACTGGATCGCATCGTCAGGGGCGAACTCGACGATCTCATGGATGCGGTCGCGGAGAAGGCGAACGTTGCTTCGTAGTTGGCGAACTCGCAACCACAGTCACACACAGGTTGCCCATACCCGCGCCCTATATATGTCCTTGTCGACCGCACCGTCCCCAACCTCTTGCTCGCGCAACTGCGGCCCCGTTGGAAGAGGAGCGAGTCGTGTTAGTGGATCTTGCCGTGCCGAAGCGGCGTGAGTCCGTGATGAAGGTTCACGTCGGCACGCCCGACGAGTTCATCGGTGACGTGCTGGCAGATTTTCGAACCCGCAGAGCACACGTCCAGACAATGGAGCCGGGTGCGAACAACATCATTACCGTCGTTGCGCAAGTACCGCTGGTGGAACTGGCTGGGTATCCAAAGGAACTAGATGCCATGACACACGGGCGTGCGATCTTCGAGATGACGTTTTCCCATTACCAGGATCGGGGCACAGACGACGGCGAATCCGTCGGTGTCCCGTCGCCAATCAAGCCGGTGCCGCCAACGCTTTCAGCTGGTGCCGCCGCTGAACCACCGTTTGATACTGAACTACCTCTTGACGATGTCGGCTAGTCCTGCCCCGTCTGCGAACCCTCGCGGAGTTCGACCGTGCGACCACAATGCCAATTTTCAGCGCGGATCACTGCCATAATTCCTGCGCGTCACAAAGCCCCACCCGAAGGTCGGCCAACCTTCATGCGAGATGCGGACGACACCGCTGAGACCGAGAGGGCAGCGTTCACACCAGCTGAAGCCGCGCGCCGGCTTGGCGTCGCTCGCCCGCGCATTTACGCGCTGGTGCGCCAGGGCGAGCTCGACGAGAGCGGCGGTGACACGCTGCGCGTCACGGTCGCCAGCGTCGAGCGCCGCCTGGCCGCCAGCCCGCCGGTGGGCGAACCGATCAAGCCGCTCGGGGTCTGGTCCATTCTGGCGCTGGCCAGTAGCGACGCTGCCTTTCGCGCCCACGTGGCATCGCGTATCTCCCCGTGGGAGCAGTCCCGAGCCAAGCGCCGCCTCGAGCGGCGCGGCCTGCTCGAGATCGCACCGCGACTGCGCCCCCGTGGCGTACCGCGCCCGTACGCCGCCAGCGCCGAGTCGCTGCTTGCCGTCGTGGAAGATGCGCGCGGCGTTCTGGCGGGCACCAGCGCCGCTCGACATTTCGGGTGGCCGCTGCCAGACGGCGACTGGCCGGTAGAACTCTACGTGCGCGAATCCGACCTGGTCGAGATCGTCGCGGCGCACCGACTCGATCTGGTGCTCGACGAGCCGGCCGACGTGATCCTGCGCGCGGTGCCCGACGCGTGGCCGTTCCCGCCGCACCTGCGCGTGGCACCAGAGATTGTCGCCGCGCTCGACCTCTCCGAGGCGGTGGACTGCTCGCTGGCCGAGCTTGGCCGTACACGCCTGGCGGAGCTCGTCGAGGGGCTGCAGCCGTCGTGGCAGCGCCGTCCGCAACGGCGCAGGCCGCTCCGTTCAATCATTCCGTCAAGCAGTTCACCGCTGCGCCCGCATCCACGCCTGCAGCACTCGGCGGTCGCCGACGCCGCGTGGGACGACCAGGCCGAACGGGAAGCGCGCGGGCTTGTAGCGTTGCTGTTCGTGGCCGGTGGGTCTCTGCGCCGGGCCGAGCTGGCCGCGGCGCTGCGCGTGTCGGCCGTCCGCGTCGATCGGGCGTGTGCCTTTCTCAGGGCCTCGCCGCCGCACGGGCTCGCGTTGCTCGAATCGGATGACCAGATCCAGCTGGTATCCGCGCCAGACTGCGGATCACTCGTCGAACGCTTCCTGGACAAACCTCCGCCCGAGCCCCTGTCGCAGGCGGCGCTCGAGGTGCTGTCGATCGTCGCCTACGAGCAGCCGGTCGCGCGCGCCGACATCAGCCACATCCGCGCGACCGACAGCAGCGGAGTGATCGACACGCTGCTCGCGCGCGGATTGATCGCAGACGATCCGCGCTTTGGTGGTCGCGGCCGTCCCTCGTTCCTGGTCACCACTGCCGCCTTCCTGTGCACCCTCGGCCTCGGATCGGTTGCCGAACTCCCTCCGCGCCCTGTGCCCTCGCACATGCGGTGAGCCATAGGGTCGATTGCACGTGGCTGACCGTCTCGATAGCGCCTTGAGCTGGTCGATCGTGCCTATTCTGCCAGGACAAGCAGGGCAACCGGTTCCCTCAAACGTCGGCGCCCGAATCCATCGTGCGTGTGCATCACCTGCGTGAGCGCCCTCATGTGTTTCTACGGTGGAACCTCAGTCCGGGATTGAGCGGGGCAGTGCCGGACGAATGGCATGTTCCTGTTGCTATTGCGCTGACGTTCGGGTCGCCCCGATCTACGTGCTCGATCTTGCCTTCGTATTGCCCCTTTGTGTCATCACGGGCGTCCGCTTGTTGACCGGGCGTTCGACACCCCGCATCCGATTGGAGCGATGCTGGCCTGGCTCGGCCTGAACCCCGGACGACCTATGTGGCCGACACCCCAAGCACTCGGCCGCGGAGCGCCGCAAAGTTCACTGTCCAGCCGACTCCGAGCGCGGTTGGGACTAGCACGTGGGAATCGTCTGGATTCCAGATCGTTGCTTTCAGGCGTTGGAAGGTTGGAGGCCGAAGGTCGTATGGAATTTTGCCAAGTACCACGCCATGCCACGTTCGCTGCTCCTTCGGCAGCCGGAGCTCAGCGTACAGCGCTGGCGATGAGCAAGGCGAATCCGATCAGCCTTGCGAGGTCTCGGGGGCCTCCGCGGTGTCTCTCAGAAGACCTGTGCGTCACGTGTTCGCCCTTCATCGGTATGAATCCTCCTTTGACCCATGCTCAGAGTATTCCCGTCTAATGTTGCCGGAAAGGTTTCGAATCGTGAACGGCGCGCGGACAACGCGGGCCACCGTGAACAAGTGTGAGCGCGCTGGGCGAACGATATGCTCATTCTGGTTAGCGACTCATCCTGGACTGAGTTACTTACAGCGGACGGCGAGACGGTTTAGTTACTCGTGGCCCGCGTTATCGATGAGCTGGGTCGGACGCCACGAACCTACCGCTTCCTGCCGAACGAGCAATTCGCCATTCTACTTCAGCGCAGTGTTCGTGAGGCGATGCCTATCTATCTATTGGTGTGAAATTCTTTACCGAACGCATCTTGCTGCAGCGACCAGCCTAATTCGCTTCTCCCAATGGGTTTCAGGCGCGCACCAGAGCAGCGAAGACGGCTACTTGATGGCGCTGGCAGCGTGCTACCGAGGACTCATCGAATCCGCTGCCGACACATGGGATGGGCTTGGCTCAGTGGGCGTAACCCTAGCGGAGAATGGAAACGCCGTCGAGGACGGGCTGCGCGTTGAGTTAGCTCAAGTGGTGATGTCCACCGAACTTGAGGACAGCCTCATTCACTTCCAGTTCGCGCGAAAAACTCGACGAGGTGAGGACGCACCAAGCTCTCATCAGGCCAAGCGAGTCGCGGACTACTTGACCCCCCTTGTACGCATTGAGCCGCAATTCCAACTCCTGTACGGCCGGTTGTGCGACACCACTCATCCTGGTGCGTCGTCTGTTCTGGCGTTCACGCACGAGAATCCCGACCGTCATTGGAGCTTCACGACACCCCAACCACACCACGCGCACGCGCGCTCGGAAGGGAACTGACGTGCGGAGTGTTGCGCCCCAGCACTCCGCGGCCTTGGCCGCTGCGCGACATTGTCAGGCGTACGAGTAGAGATGAAACTCGGAGTCTGCCGTGAGGGACGCGAGCCACAATATGTAGTGTGCGTAGGAGTTGCTGTGGCACAAGATGTTGACGAGTGACTCGTGAGGGGTGCGAGTTGCGCGAGCGGTTTCAGCCCACATCGGTGTCAACATTGGTGTCAGTTCGCGTCCCGACGATCTTCCAGTGTTGGGTGCGGCGGCGGGGGGACTCGAATATTTCGCGTCACCGCAAGACCCTGGTCGTATGCCGCAAGTGCCACATGGACATCCAACATGGACGTCCACGGGCACGAAACCTTGCTAGACCTACTGATGCCGAGCCATAGCCTCCACGTCTACTATGTCGGAAGCGGCGATGGCAAAAAGCAAGCAGATAGCCAGGTCTTTCAGCCTCAGACGTCAGCGCAAGATTGCAGCTCTGTCCATAGTGACCGCTCTAGCAATAGCTGGAATGGGAACCACGTACCGCCAGCAGCAATTGTGCGGCGATGCAGAAGGTAGGCAGTCTAGCCAAGCAGCGGATTCAAGCACTGGAGAGCCGGATGACCGCAAACGGTCACGTCCGGTTCGGTGGGGGGCCGTCGGAAAAGGCCTGCTGCAAGGCGGGACCTCGCTGGCGGCCTACCCAATCGGACCAGAGGTTTGCGCCTTGTCGCCGGTCCCGGCGTCGGCGCCGAGCAGCGCCCGATACCCAACCGTGAGGACCCGCTGTCGCTGATCGAATACATCGAAGAGGCCGAACAGGGTCTGTACGTGTTGAGCGATTTCGCCCCCTATCTGCTGGAGTACGGTGCGCCGAAACCGGAACTGGTGCGACGCCTGCGCGAGCTCGCGTGGGCGATCCGCAGCAGGCCGGTGACGGTCATCTTCCTGGGGGCACGCTTTCCCGAGATACCCGAGCTCGAGAAAGAAGTGAAGGTTCTCGACCTGCCGCTGCCAGAGGAGGCTGAAACCAGCGAGATCCTGGGCCGCGAGGCCGAGCGGTTGGAGGCCAACCCGAACGCGACCGTGGAGCTGAACCCGGATGCGCGCGGCAACCTGATCCAGGCGCTGCTCGGGCTCACGGTCACCGAAATGGAAAACGTCCTGGCCAAAGCAGCGGTCCGGAACCGAGGCTTTGGACCTGATACCGCGCGCCTGGTGCTGGATGAAAAGCGCGACCTGATCCGCAAGACCGCGGCGCTCACGTTCACTCCGCCTATTCCCATCGAGCACGTCGGCGGCTACCAGTCCATCCGCCGGCTACTGCGCATGGCGGCGCTCACGTTCAGCCCTGAGGCGCGCGCCTTCGGCGTTGAAGAAGCCAAGGGGTTGCTGCTCGTGGGCCTTCCAGGTTGTGGCAAAGACACCATCGCCCGCGCGGCGTCCTCGGTTCTGGGCCGCGCGCTCCTCCAACTGGACCTCGGTGCGGTGATGGGTGAAGGTGGAGGATTGCTCGGTTCTGCCGAGCTATCGATCAAACGCGCACTCCAGATCGCCACGACCGCGAAGTGCGTGCTCCACTTATCCGAGTACGAAAAGGCGGTTGGCGGCATGCAATCTTCCGCCCGGACTGACGGCGGCGCCACCAGCCGTGTCGTCGGATCACTCCTGAGCTGGCTTGCTGATCCGCATCCAGGTGTGTTCGTCATCGCCACCGCAAATGACGTCCGGGAGCTCGCGCCCGAGCAGATCCGTGAAGGTCGCTTCACGCCGGTGTTTGTTGACCTGCCGGCGACAGAAGATCGCTCGGCAATATTCGGTGTGCATCTCCGCAAACGCCGACGCGAACCAGGCGAGTTCGACCTGGAGCTACTGGCCGCACGCTCCGACGGCTACTCGGGCGCGGAAATCGAGAGCGCCGTAAAGGCCTCCCTGCTCGAGGCGTTTGAAGACGGCCAGCGGCCGCTACGGACCGACGACATCCTGCGCGCCCTGAGCGGCATCCGCCCGTTGGCCCAGGTCAAGCCCAACGAGATCGAGGACCTGCGCCGCTGGGCCCGGGACGCTCTGGCGATTGATGCCAACCGCGGCACCCAGCTCGACGCGGCCGACGTCCGCTCACTCGAACTCTGACGTCCATGAGAGGGCTTCCCAAAACGGGAGCCCTCTCGACTGTTGCAGGAGGAATGTCCATGCCATGTGGCCCTCGCGCCCGCTTGACGGCGTACGTTGCCTACCAGAGCCTCGCATTCGCAGAGAAAGACGTGCTGCTCGCCGCGCTTGCCGACGCCGGCTACGGTCGCGTCGAGTCAGCACCTGCCGGAACCGAATCCGCCAATCCCGTGCCGGTGCTTGATGCCGACCGCAACATCGTCGCCGCCGCGGCGCTGGTCGTTCGTCGGGAGCACCTGCCGACCGGTTTTGGCGATCTGGCCTTCGTCCTGACAGACGGAGCCTACGTTCCGCTTGTCCCGTCAAACGCACGGTCGCAGCGCGTTCTCCAGCAATTGCGCACATGCTACGGCCGCGCAAAAGCCGTCCAGCTGGCGGAGCAGGCCCGACGCCGATATGGAGCGAGCGTACAGCGAACCGTCGCCGAAGACGGCTCCGTCACGATCCGAGTCCGGTTCTGAGACGGAGCAGCAGATGGCAGAGATGATCATCACCGTCTCACCTGAGGGCGAGCTCGCGGTGCGCTCAGAGGGTCTGACCCGCGGCCAGTGGGAAGAGGCTACCGCTGAGCTGCGCGTGGTGCTCGGCGAGCCCACACGCCAGGCGATCGAGGCCGAGCAGCACGTCCACCACATCCATGTCGACGCGCACCGACAGATCCGGCATGGCAGCGGCTAGCGCCGATCTCATCGGATGCCCGGTGAGCGATCGCGCTCCCTGGAGATCGACGGTAGTGATGAGCCAGGCCTCGACGCCCGCTCCATTGTCCTCGGTGGCGGCTGCAGGGAGCATGCCGAGCCGCCACCGGTGGACCAGCCGACCGCCCCGTCGGTGGTGTGGGAAGGCCAGGTCCGGGGTGACGGAACCGGACCTCAGAAGTCGTATTTCGTGCGGTTGTACTCCGATGGCACCGCCCACTGCCAGTGCCCCGCGTTCGTGCGATACGTTCTGCCTAAAGCACGCCTGGTGAGAGCCTCACCAGTGCGCTGCGGGACGGCAGGCTAGGTCAGGAACGGCCTGACCTGGACAACTCAGTGTTCGATGTGGGGTGCGGAACCCAACGGCTCCAAGTCCCCACCCCTGAGGTGAACAGGGAAATGCATCTCCCCCACGGTAGCGACTGGTCGTCAATCCGTGAAGCGGGGAGAAAACCGGTCATGCCCCGAACCTCGCGTGGGCAGATCCGGGAGCAGGTAGCCAGGAGTAGTCAGCCCGAAAGGGTCTCTCGTGTTCACGCACGTGAGCAAACGCGCGTGATAGCCACCATTAGGCACAACGAGCCAAATGAGGTTGATAGGCTCGCCCCAAAATGGGGAAGGATAGAGGCCGGCATCCGAACTCATGACCGGTTTTCACTCTCACTACACCTGGTGGAAAGCGCGACTCTACAGCTACGCAAGACGGACACTGGGAACGTAGTAACCAGCCCGCGCTCTCCGTGCGGTCGATCACGGAGCAGGTACCAACCGCAAGCGCGGGAACTGATGGGATGGTCTAAGAAGCTAATGCCTCGGGCAACTCCGAGGATATGCCGACGTAGACCACGACAGCAGGATTGTAGGGCTGCAAGGAAGGAGTCAATACGTCATGAGCACGGTGGAAACGCCAGTGTATGAATGGAACCACCTGCCCTGGCGCAAGCTGGAGCAGACGGTATTCAAGCTTCAGAAGCAGATCTACAGAGCCTCCACTCGTGGCGATTCCAAGACCACTCGCAGATTGCAGCGACTCTTGATGAGTTCCTGGGCAGCAAAGTGTCTCGCGGTCCGACGAGTAACACAGGACAATCGTGGCAAGAAGACCGCTGGCGTAGATGGAGTCAAGAGCGTCCCTCCACACCAGCGGCTCGCACTTGTGCGAGACCTGCGCATCTCGCCGAAGTCGCGGCCTGTGCGCCGGATCTGGATTCCCAAACCCGGTAAACAGGAGCGGCGGCCGCTCGGCATCCCGACTCTACGGGACCGAGCGGCACAGACCGTGGTTCGGTTTGCCTTAGAGCCCGAATGGGAGGCTCGCTTCGAGCCAAACAGCTACGGGTTCCGCCCAGGTCGCTCATGCCATGATGCAATCGAGGCCATTGTCGACGCGATCAAGCAGAAGGCGCGTTATGTGCTGGACGCTGATATCGCCGCGTGCTTTCGACCGCATCAACCACGACGCACTGCTGAACAAGTTGGGCACCTTCCCGAAACTCCGGCGAGTCATCAAAGCGTGGCTCAAGTCGGGAGTAGTGGATGGTCATCAGCTTTTCCCACTGAAGAGGGCACTCCTCAAGGTGGAGCGCTGTCACCACTTCTCGCGAACGTGGCGTTGCATGGCCTCGAGGCCAGTATCCGAGCGGCATTTCCCGTCCGGGTCACGCGCCACGGTGCCCCATGGCAGCCACTAGTCATCAGGTACGCTGACGACT
>WNFU01005900.1_pt1 | contig 26510 bp, 29 predicted proteins | sample 5400121 | NCBI WGS metagenome assembly WNFU01 (sample SAMN13153360, study PRJNA577476) | soil metagenome | isolation source: 100 cm soil or saprolite under grassland replicate 1 | place: USA:California | collected 2016-06-15 | reverse complement strand
GGTTCCTGCACCTCGACGACAACAACCGGCTGAACCCGGAGGGCGATGGCTGGGTCGTGCGGGCGTGGCTGAACCTGACCGACGACCCCGACTCGTACATGATCGTGCGCGACGACAAGGACGACCCGGCCACGGAGAGCCACCTCCCGTGCCCCAAGGGCGCCCAGTTCGTGGTGGACACCGAGCGGCTGCACCACGCGGTGTACCACCCGGGGACGAAGCCCCGGTACGCCCTGATCACCAGCTTCGAGTCCGGCCCCGAGCTCGACAGCTGGATCCAGGCGAACCTCCCGTAGCGCGCTCGTACCTGTACAGGCTCCCGCCCGGGTGCTAGAACTCGCGGGTCGTGAGCGTGGGCGGCCCGACCCCGGGGGATGAGCTCGGCGGCTACCGGATCCAGGCGGTCATCGGCCGCGGTGGGATGGGTGTCGTCTACCGCGCCGAGCACCTGACCCTGGGCCGGACCGTCGCGTTGAAGGTGGTCGCTCCCGAGCTCGCAGCGGACCCCGGTTTCCGGGAGCGGTTCCTGCGCGAGGCCCGCCTGGCGGCCTCGCTGGACCACCCCGCCATCATCCCGGTGCACGACGCCGGGGAGGAGCGGGGCGTCCTGTTCATCGCCATGCGCCTGGTGACCGGGCCGGACCTCGGGACGGTGCTCCGCGGGTCCGGGTCGCTCCCGACGGGCCGGACGGGGGACGTGCTGGCGCCGGTGGCGAGCGCGCTCGACGTCGCGCACCGCCGCGGTCTGGTCCACCGCGACGTGAAGCCGGGCAACATCCTGGTCGAGCCGCCCGCGGACTCGAACGACGCGGAGCGCGTGTTCCTCACGGACTTCGGGCTCACGAAGCGAACCGACTCGCTCACCGCCATCACCCGGACCGGTATGTTCGTGGGTACCCTCCAGTACGCCGCCCCCGAGCAGATCCGGGGGGAGCCGGTCGACGGACGGAGCGACCAGTACGCGTTGGCATGTGTCGTGTTCCAGTGCGTGACCGGGCGGCTGCCCTTCGGCGGGGAGTCGGACGTGCAGATGATGTACGGGCACCTGTCCCTGGAGCCGCCGCCGGCCACGTCCGTTCGCCCCGACCTCCCCGCCGGCCTCGACCCCGTGCTCGCTCGAGGGCTGGCCAAGGCGCCCGGCGAGCGGTTCCCGAGCTGCATGGACCTGATCCAGGGGCTTCGCGAAGCCCTGGCTCCCGTCCGGACGCGGCTCGTCCCGCCGCCCGCCGCCGTCGCGCCCACGAGGCCGGCCCCTCCTCCCACCCCGTTCGCGCCGCCCATGCCGGCCGCCCCGTCGGTGGCGCCCATTCCCGGTGCGCCCTGGCCCCCGCCCCAGCCGGCCACGTGGCCCCCGCCCCAGCCGGCCACGTCGCCGTGGCCCGAGTACGCCGGGTCTGCCCCGGCGCCCGGCCGACGGGCATCCTGGAAACCGGCGCTCTTGGTGGCGCTGGCCGGGATCCTCGGCCTGGTCGCGGTCTCCGGGGCGCACTTCGACGAGCCGGGCCCGGGCGCCGCCCTCCTGGCGGGACCGCAGCTGATCCTGGCCGCGCTGCTCGCCATCTCGAGGGGAAGGGCCGCCCGGCTGACCTGGAGCGGGCTCGCGGCCCTCACCGGCGTTTTCGACGTCGTGGTGGCCGCGGGTGTCTCCGAGACCCCGTTCTCCATCGAGGCTGTCGGGGCCGCCGTCCTGGCCCTGGCGGGTGCGGTGGGCGGGTTTCGCTCGGCGCCGGGCCCGGCGAAACCGAGGGCCTGAACGGGTTCCGGGGGCATTGCAGTGATTTGTCGGGTTGCCACGGCTGGGGGCAGTCCTGTACAAAGGGGGCCGCCCCATGGCCGAAAGCACACGTAGGCGCCTCTCTCTTCCCGAGGCCAGCGAAGGTTTGACCGGTTTCCTGGGCCGCGACATGGCGGTCGACCTGGGAACCGCGAACACGCTCGTCTACGTTCGTGGACGCGGCATCGTGCTGAACGAGCCCTCCGTCGTGGCCATCAATACGCTGAACGGGGCCATCCTGGCCGTGGGGTCCGAGGCCAAACGGATGATCGGGCGTACGCCGTCGCACATCCGCGCCGTCCGCCCCCTGAAGGACGGCGTCATCGCGGACTTCGACGTCACCGAGAAGATGCTCCGGTACTTCATCGCCGTGGAGGAGGCCACCATCTCAGCCGGCGCGCGCCGCGCGTTCATCATCAAGGAGCCCATGGCCGCGGCCATCGGGGCCGGCCTCCCCATCCACGAGCCCACCGGCAACATGGTCGTGGACATCGGGGGCGGCACCACGGAGGTGGCCGTGATCTCGCTCGGCGGGATCGTGACGTCGTCGAGCCTGCGGGTGGGCGGCGACGAGCTGGACGAGGCCATCATCCAGTTCGTGAAGAAGGAATACTCGCTCCTGCTCGGGGAGCGCACCGCCGAGGCCATCAAGATGGCCGTGGGCTCGGTGTTCCCGACGCCCGAGGAGATGATCGCCGAGATCAAGGGACGGGACCTCGTCTCCGGACTGCCGAAGACCATCCACATCACGGCCGAGGAGGTCCGCAAGGCCATCGAGGAGCCCGTGAACGGGATCATCGACGCGATCAAGAACACGCTCGACCGCACGCCGCCGGAGCTCGCCGCCGACATCATGGACAAGGGCATCGTGCTGACCGGTGGGGGCGCTCTGCTGCGAGGGCTGGACGAGCGCCTGAAGCACGAGACCGGGATGCCGGTGCACATCGCGGACAACCCGCTGTCCTCGGTGGCCATCGGATCGGGCAAGTGCCTGGAGGAGTTCGAGGTCCTTCAGAGGGTGCTGGTCAGCCCGTCGCGGCGATAACGCGCCATGGCCCTCAGCGGCCGGACGCGGAGCACCCGGAGCCTGGTCATCCTCCTGGTCACCGCCTCTCTGGTCACCATCACGCTCGACTACCGGGAGGGCTCGAACGGTCCGCTCGGCCGCCTGGGACAGGCCGCGCTGACGATCATCACGCCGCTCCAGAACGCCGTCACCACGCTCACCCGACCGATCGGGTCGTTCTTCAGCGCGCTGGTCCACCTGCCGTCCCTGAAGAGCGAGAACGACGCCCTGCGGCGTCAGATCGAGGGCTTCAGGACCCAGAAGGTGCAGTACCGGTCGCTCCAGCAACAGCTCCAGGACGCCCTGGCCCTCCTCGGCATCGCCTCCACGTTGGATCTCGAGACCACGGGCGCCCGCGTCGTCGGCAGCGCGGTGTCGAACTTCGAGTGGTCGATCGACATCGACAAGGGGTCGAGCGCCGGCGTGAAGGTGGGGATGCCCGTCATGTCCGCGGCCGGGCTGATCGGCCACGTCACCGAGGTGTCGCCGTTCGGCTCGAAGGTGCAGCTGATCGTGGACCCGGACTCTCAGGTCGCGGCGCGCCTGGTCGCGTCGCAGGAGACCGGCCTGCTGAAGGGGCAGGGCCAAGGAGACCTCCTGCTGACCCTGGTGTCGTCCTCCGCGGAGGTGGCGGTGGGCGATCCGGTGGAGACGGCGGGCTACGACACCGGCAGCATGTACCCACCGGGGATCCAGATCGGACTGGTATCCAGCGTCAGCGACGATCCCTCCACCGGCCAGAAGATCATCGCCGTCCGCCCCGACGCCGACCTGTCCACCCTCGACGTCGTCCTGGTGGTCTTATCCCACCGGACCGGGTAGCCTCGCGGGGTCGTGCGACGGGTCCTGCTGTGGGCGGCGGTCGTGCTCACCGCCCTGCTCCTGCAATCAACGGTCTTCGCGCAGATCAGGCTGGCCGGCGCGAAGCCCGAGCTGATCTACCTGATCACCGTGGCCATGGCCATGCTGGAGGGCCCGGCCGCGGGGGCCGTGGCCGGCTTCGCCGGGGGCATGGCCCAGGACTTCCTGCTGAACCAGCCGAAGGGCATCACCGCGCTCACGCTGACGCTGCTCGGGTACGCCGTGGGGATGCTCCGCCAGTACATCGCGACACCGTCGGCGTTCCTCCCGGTCCTGCTGGTGGCGGGGGGCACGGCGGGCGGGGTGCTGTTCAACGGGCTGGTCCGGTTCCTGCTGGGGCAGCTGAACGTGAGCGTGGTGTTCCTGGTCCGCATCGCGGTGCTGTCGGCCGCGTACAACGCCATCCTCACCCCCATCTTCTTCCCGCTCATCCGGCGCGTGGCCGAGTCGTCCCGTTCCAAGAAGGTGTTCCGGTGGTAGGCGGGCCGGCGAGGATGCAGAAGTGACCGAGGGGCGGATCGGCGCGAGGCTGAAGGTGCTGGCCATGCTGTGCGGGTTCATGTTCGCCGCGCTCGGCGTGCGCCTGTGGTTCGTCCAGGTGCTGAACGCGCAGGCGGCGAAGGCGTCCGCGCAGCACAACGGGATCCGCCTGGTGCAGGTCCCCGCCCCGCGGGGGAGGATCCTCGACCGGAACGGCAACGTGCTCGTGAACAACCGGCAGTCGGTCGTGGTCACGGTGAACCGCCAGGTGCTGGGGGACAACGAGGAGTCGGTGCTGTTCCGGCTGTCGAAGGTCCTGCGCATGTCGGTGAAGGACCTCGTCGGTGAGCTGAACGACCCCCGGTACTACCCGTACACGCCCATCCCGGTGGCGTTCGATGTGTCGAACCGCGTCGTGTTCTACCTGGGCGAGCACGCCGACCAGTTCCCGGGCGTCCAGTGGTCCCTGCGTGCGGTGCGGACGTACCCCGACGGCGACCTCGCCGCGCACATGCTGGGGTACACCGGGCAGATCTCGGCGGAGCAGATCAAGGATCCCAGGTTCCACGGGTACGACCAGCAGGACGTCGTGGGCAAGTCGGGCGTCGAGGCCACGTACGAGCCCTATCTCCAGGGCGTCAAGGGCCAGGAGAAGCTGCTGGTGAACTCCGCCGGCAAGACCCTCCAGAAGCTCGGGGTGCAGGAGCCGCAGGCCGGAGACGACGTGGTGCTCACCATCGACGCGCGCTTCCAGAAGCTGGCGGAGCAGAGCCTCCGCCTCGGCATCCAGGCCGCGCGCGCCGCCTCCCTGCCGGCCGACGCGGGGGCCGTGATCGTGGAGGATCCCAACACCGGCGAGATCCTGGCGATGGCCTCGTATCCCACGTTCAACCCGTCGTTCTTCGTGAAGGGGTTCACGACGGCGGAGTACACGGCGGCGTTCCTGCGGAACGACCGGCACGAGCCCCTGTTCGACCGGGCCATCCAGGCGACCTATCCGGCAGGCTCGACGTTCAAGCCGTTCATCGCGCTGTCGGCGCTCCGCCACCGCATCGCGACGGAGACCGGGAACTACAGCTGTCCGGCGAGCTACGCGGTCCCCACCGACCCGGACCAGGTCTTCGAGAACTGGGCCTACCCGCAGAGCTTCGGATACATCAACCTGCCGACCGCCCTGCGCATCTCCTGCGACACGGTCTTCTACCAGTTCGGCTACAAGTTCTACGAGGACTACAAGCGGAACCAACCCGAGCTCCTCCAGAACGACCTCCGGGCCTTCGGGTTCGGCCACCCCACCGGCATCGACGTCCCGTCCGAGAACTCGGGCGTGGTCCCCGATGCGAAGTGGAAGGAGGAGCACTTCAAGCCAACCGAGGCCGATCCGTACGCCAACTACTGGCTCCCCGGCGACATGGTGAACATGGCGATCGGCCAGGGGAACGTCGCAGTCACGCCGTTGCAGATGGCCGCCGCGTACTCCGCGATCGCGAACGGCGGGACCGTGTACCGGCCGCACGTGGCGCTGCGCATCCAGACCTCCGGGGGCGATGTCGTGCGGACGATCCGGCCCGTCGCGAACGGCACGCTGCCGTTCAACGACCGGCAGCTGTCGTTCATCCGCCAGTCGCTGGAGGGCGTGGTGAGCCAGCCCGACGGCACGGCGGCGTTCGCGTTCCGGGGCTTCCCGTTCGGGCAGGTCTCCGTGGCGGGAAAGACCGGGACCGCCGAGGTGGCCCCCTTCGTCCCCTACTCGTGGTTCGCGGCGATGTCGCCGGTCGCGCACCCCAAGTACGTGGTGGTGGCGCTCGTGGAACAGGGCGGCCACGGCTCGCAGACGGCGGCCCCGGTGGTCCGAAGGATCCTCGAGGGCCTGTACGGCCTGCCGCTGTCGAACCCCGTCACCGGGCAGGTCCAGGACTGATGAACGGGGAGCCGCGCTGATGGAGATCACCGCCGGGCGGAGCCGGAGCTGGGCGGAGCGGACGCCGCTCCGCCGCGTCGATCCCGTGCTGCTGGGGACGGCCGTCGCGCTCGCCGTGATCGGGCTGTTCATGATCTACTCCGCCACCCACCAGTCGCTCCAGTCGCTGGGGCTGGACACCGGCTACTTCGTGAAGAAGCAGGTGGCCGCGCTGGTCGTCGGCCTGCTGGCGATGGCGTTCGTCCTGGCGATCGACTACCGGCTGGCGAAGGTGTACGCGAGCTTCTTCTACGGCGCGATGCTGGTCCTGCTGCTGCTGGTCCGCACGCCGCTGGGGACCGCGGCGAAGGGCGCGCAGCGCGGGTTCTCCGTGCTGGGGTTCCAGCTGACGCCGTCGGAGTGGATGAAGATCGCGCTCGTCGTGATGCTCGCGGCGTACCTGTCCGAGCTGAAGGAGCGGGACCTCGGTATCCGGGAGCTGTTGCGGGCGACCACCCTCGCGGCCATCCCCATGTTCCTGGTGCTGCTCCAGCCGGACGTGGGAACGACCATCGTCCTGGCGACGATCCTGGTGGGCGTGGTGATCGTGGCCGGGGCGCGGGCTCGCCACCTCGGCGTTCTGGCGCTCGCGGCGGCGATCTTCCTGGCCGGCGCGTTCCAGGTCGGGCTGATCAAGCAGTACCAGATCGACCGGCTCACCGGGTTCCTGGACCCGAAGAACGACGCCGCGGCCGCCCACTACAACCGGGACCAGTCGGAGATCGCCATCGGATCGGGCGGCCTCACCGGCACCGGGTACCTGAAGGGGACCCAGACCAACCTCGACTTCGTGCCGGAGCAGCACACGGACTTCATCTTCACCGTCGTCGGCGAGCAGTTCGGGTTCGTGGGCGCGATGACGCTGCTGCTGCTGTACGCCGTGCTGCTGTGGCGCGCGTTCCGCATCGCGACGCTGTCGAAGGACCCGTTCGGGACCTACGTGGCCGCCGGGATCGCGTCGATGTTCGCCATCCAGATGTTCGTGAACATCGGCATGACGCTCGGCATCATGCCGATCACGGGGATCCCCTTACCGTTCGTCTCGTACGGGGGCAGCTCGCTCATCGCGAACTTCATGGCGGTGGGGCTGCTGCTGTCGATCCACATGCGCCGGCTGAACTAACCCGGGGGCCGGGAGCCCGCGGTGTGTGACCGCAGCTCTAGGTGCGGTCGTTCACGGGCAGCGTCCACAGGAACGTGGAGCCGGATTCGTCGGACCGCTCCAGCACGAGGTCGCCGTCCATGGCCCGGGCCGCTTCCCGGCCCACCCAGAGGCCCACGCCCGCACCCTGGTGCGTGCGCCGGTCGAGCGGTTCGCCCTGCTCCAGGGGTTCGAAGATCCGTTCGCGGTCCTGGGGGCGGATGCCGGGGCCCCGGTCGACGACCCGGACCTCGACGGTGCGCTGGTCTCGGCTCCGGACGACCTCGACGTCCACCCTGCTGTCCTGGGGGGAGAACCGGCACGCGTTGTCGATGAGCTCCTCCAGGATCCGCTGGGCCAGGACGCGGTTCGCCCACACGGCCGGCACGCTCACGCCCTCCTCGACGTTGACCCGGTCGCGTCGCGCCGCGAGCTCCCGGGCCATGCGGGTCACGTCGACCAGGTCCTCCGATCCCGCATCCATGGCCGTCTGGAACCGCTCCACGAGCCGGGACAGGTCCGCCGCCCGGCTGGCCAGCCGCTCCAGGAGGTCCCGCTGCTGGCCCGGGTCGGTGACGCCCTCGACCAGGGTCCGGGCGATGCCCAGGATCACGGTGACCGGCGTCCGCAGCTCGTGCCCGAGGCGCGAGACGAGCTCGTGGCGGCGGCTGGTCCGCTCGACGAGGGAGGCGTGGGCCTCCTCCAGCTCGCGGGCCCGCTGCCGTTCCCGTTCCAGGGCCTCCGTCATCTGCTCGATGACCGCGGGCGTCACGCCCGGCGAGATCACGGCGCCGCCGTGGGCGGCGTGCAGCACGGCGCTCAGGATGTCGTCGCCGTCGGAGTCCTTCAGGACGTACCCGGACGCGCCCGCCACGAGCATCTCCCGGACGACGGTCTCGTCCTCCTGGGCCGTGAGGGCCACGACGCCGAGGTCGGGCCGGGCCGCCTTGAGCCGTCGCGTGGCCTCGATGCCGTCCATGGCCGGCATGCGGATGTCCATGAGGACGACGTCGGGCCCGGCCTCGGCCACCACCGTCAGCGCCTGGCGGCCGTCCGCCGCCTCGCCCACCACCTCGTGCCCCCCCGCGCGCAAAAGCTGGACGAGTGACTCGCGGAAGCCGCCGTTGTCGTCGACCACGACGACCCGAAGGGACCGGGGGGGGCCGGGCCGGGCGGGTTTCGGGACAGGGGAGACGAGCCGGCCCTGGCCCCGTGAGGAGCCGGGCTTCGGCGGATGCATGGTCACCCAGGCTCGGGCGAATGGGTTGGACATTGGCGGTAGCTTCTCCACGGAGGCCCCGGTGGTCCATCGGCCGAGCATCCGTTTCCCTTGAGCCGGAGGGCGATCTGCCATGGCCGAATCGGGCTAGTCCTCCCGGGCGCATCGGGGCCGGAGAGGCCCGAGGCACGGATTCTCGCTGGTCGTGGCGGCTTCAGGGGCCGGAGGCCGGCGCCGATTGCTATCCTAGGAAGTGAGGAGGCCGGCCCCCCGGGATCGGCCCAATGTACTTCCGCCCCCGAAGTCGACGGGGGCGATATCGAACAGGTGTGCTCGCCCGGCCCCGGAGTCGAGGCCGAGGCGAGAGGAACCTCTGGCGGCGCGCTGCCACCGCAGGCGACGGCGCCTGCCCGGCCGCACTTCGACGAGCCGGGCGCCCGGTCGCCGCGGACGGCGCGCGTGAAGGAAGGCGTTCGCGTGCGCGACGACGCGCGCGTGGGTCGCCCGGGTCGTCTTCGTCCCGGCACGGCTCCCGCGCATCCTGGTCGGGATCCCGTCCCGGCCTCCCGCTCGGGCAACCGAGGCCCCGCATGTGCGCCTCCCATCCGACCGGCGGTTCCGGTCGAGTGAAGGGAGACCAATCCATGAGCGACGAGCCCGAAGGGGCCGTGCGCACCGAGACCGGCGAGCGGCCGGCCGCGGACGAGAGCAGTGACGCATCGACCCAGGCCGCGCGCCGTACCCGGCGACGGCGAGGAAGCCGGGGCCGTGGCCGGGGCAGCAGCGGCAGGCCCGGAGCGGCAACCGACACGGCCCCCCCGGAGCGGCCGGAAGCCGGCGGCGAGCAGGTCGAAGAGGCCGGTGCCCAGCCGGGAGTCGAGGACCCGGGGCAGGCCGCAGGCGCAGCCGGCGAACGGCCGGCCGGACCCAGGCGCCGCCGGCGCCGCGGCGGCCGCGGTCGGGGACGTTCCCGAACGCCCGCGGGGTCCGCGGAAGCCGAGGAAGCCGAGAGGGCCGAGGCGGAGTCGCCGGAGTCGCCCGAGGAACCCGGGGGCGAGGCGCCCGAACCCGATGCGGAAGCGTCATCCCGGAAGTCCGGCGCGGAGCCGAAGAAGCCGGCGACGCGGACGCGCCGGCGCCGTACCACCACCACCCGGAAGCCGGCGACCGCGGGCGCCGAGCAGGCGCCGGACAAGGCCGCGGGGGAGACGGCCGAGGAGGCCGCGGTGACCGCAGCGGAGGCGGGCGCCGAGACCGCCGCCGCCGAACCGCGTCCGGCCAGGGCGCGGCGGACCCGGACCCGCAAGCCCGCCGCGGAGACGGCCGAGAAGCCCACCGACGAGAGCAAGGCCCCCCCCACGCGGCGGACCCGGACCCGCAAGGCAGCGGTCGAGGCAGGCGGTCCCACCCGCACCCGGCGGGTCAGGACTCCCGGCCGCCGCCACCGCGAGGACATCCCGCTCCCGCCCCGCGTGCAGGACAAGGTCATGCTCATCACGGAGCGCGGAGATCGAGACCAGATCGCCGTGCTCGAGGACCGCGAGCTGGTCGAGCACTACATCACCAGGGCCGGCGCCCATTCGATGGTCGGCAACATCTACCTGGGCCGCGTCCAGAACGTCCTGCCGGGCATGGAGGCCGCGTTCATCGACATCGGCCGGGGCCGCAACGCCGTGCTGTACGCGGGCGAGGTCAGCTACGACGAGGAGATCGAGGGCCGCCCACCCCGGATCGAGCAGGTGATCCGTGCCGGGCAGGCCCTGATGGTCCAGGTGACCAAGGACCCCATCGGCGGGAAGGGTCCCCGGCTCACGCAGGAGATCAGCCTTCCCGGCCGCTACCTGGTCCTCGTCCCGAGCTCGCAGGTGTTCGGGATCAGCCGGCGCCTGCCCGACGACGAACGGCGACGGCTTCGGGCCCTCGTGCGCAAGGTCCGGCCCGAGCAGCACGGCGTCATCGTCCGCACGGCCGCGGAGGGCGCCGGCGAGGCCGAGCTGGCCGCGGACGTCGAGCGCCTGGTCGAGGAGTGGGAGGGCATCGCCAAGCGGGCCAAGAAGGTGAAGGCCCCCCACGTGCTGTACGAGGAGCCCGAGCTGACCGTCCGCGTCGTGCGCGACCTGTTCAACGACGAGGAGTTCAAGGAGATGGTCACGGACTCCACGCGGGTGTTCGAGCAGATCACCGCGTACCTGCAAAGCGTCGCGCCGGACCTCGTCGAGCGGGTCCACCTGTACGACCGGAAGCTGCCGCTCCTCGAGCACTACCACGTCATCGAGCAGATCCACAAGGCGCTGGAGCGCAAGGTATGGCTGCCCTCGGGCGGCTACATCATCATCGAGCGGACCGAGGCCATGACGGTCATCGACGTGAATACGGGCAAGCACGTCGGCAAGACGAACCTCGAGGAGACCGTCGTGGGGACGAACCTCGAGGCGGCCGAGGAGATCGGCCGGCAGCTCCGCCTCCGCGACATCGGCGGGATCATCATCATCGACTTCATCGACATGCTGCTCGAGCAGAACCGGGACAAGATCATCCAGACCATGCGCCAAGCCCTGGCTCGGGACAAGACCCGGTCCCAGGTGTTCTCCATCAGCCCGCTGGGGATCCTCGAGGTCACCCGCAAGCGGGTGTCCGCGGGGCTGCTCGAGTCGTTCTCGGAGACCTGCCCGACCTGCGGAGGCCGCGGGATACTGTTGACGCACGAGATCTGACGACACGCGAACGGCGCGCGCGCCCCGCTGGGAACGCGCGCCCGGAGGGAGGAACCATGTACGCCGTGATCAAGGCGGGTGGCAAGCAGCACCAGGTTAAGTCCGGCGACGTCATCGAGGTCGAGCTGGTCCATGGCCAGCCCGGCGACGCCGTCGAGTTCCACCCGCTGCTCGTCGTGGACGACGAGGGCAAGCCGCACCACGGCAAGGAGGCCGCGAAGGCCGTCGTGGTCGGCCGGCTGGTGGGGGAGCAGAAGGGCGACAAGATCAAGGTGTTCAAGTACCGGCCGAAGACCGGGTACTCCCGGCGGCAGGGCCACCGCCAACTGATGACGCTGCTCGAGATCGAGGACGTTCGCCTGGATGCCGCCCGGAAGACGGCCACGAAGAAGGCCGAAGAGAAGCCGGCCGGCGAGGCGGAGGCCCCCGAGAAGCCCGCGCCGAAGCGGCAGACTGCGAAGGCCGCGGCGGCGAAGACCGAGACGCCGGAGGCCGCCGAGAAGGGCGAGGCCGAGTAGCGGTTCGACCGCAATCCGGCTGGTAATCTGAGACTCCAATGGCACACAAGAAGGGTGGAGGCGCGTCCCGCAACGGGCGGGACTCCGAGTCCAAGCGGCTCGGCGTGAAGGCGTTCGGCGGCCAGACCGTGCTGGCCGGCACGATCATCGTGCGCCAGCGGGGCACCCGCATCCACCCCGGCCAGGGCGTCGGCAAGGGGAGCGACGACACGCTGTTCGCGAGGGTCCGCGGCGTGGTCGGGTTCCAGACCTCCGGCGGCCGCCGCTTCGCTGTCGTCACGCGGGCCGAGTAGCCCCGGCCGCGCTCAGCCTCTCGCTCGCCGCACTGCCTGGTCGATGGCCGCTCGCCACTCCTTCACCTGGAGGCGCTTCACGGAGTTCTCGCGCATCAGGAACCCCATGTTCTCCTTGCGCTGGCGGCGGCGCTTGCGGGTCATGGGCTCGGCGTCGAGCGGGGGGGGCTGTGAGAAGAAGAAGGCCATGCGGGCCACCCGCTCTTCCTGCGCGAACTCGACGATCAGGACGGGTGACGCCCACACGCGCTTCGTCCGGCGGATGGACCCGATCGGGATGCTGACGCTCTTCGTCCCCTTGTGGTGCTCGAACCGGAGGTGCGACTCGTCGAGCGACAGCGTGCCGCGCACCTCGTCGGTGTACTCGCCGAGGCGGACCCCCCACACCGTGACCGGCTCCATCGCGCTTCCCTCTCGCCGGGGCTGCTTCCCCCCGGACCCCCCATATTCCCCCGGTGGGCCGGATTTCGACCACAATCGGTGACGAGATGGCGTTCGCAGACGAGGTCGTGCTGTTCGTTCGGGCCGGTCGCGGCGGGGACGGGGCCGTGTCGTTCCGGCGCGAGCCCTACACGCCGCGGGGCGGTCCCGACGGCGGCGACGGCGGCCCCGGCGGCTCGGTGATCCTGGAGGTCGAGCCCGGCGTCCGGGACCTGTCGTCCTTCGCCGACCACCCCCATCAGCGAGCCGATGCCGGCAAGCCGGGGGGGAAGTCGAACCGGACCGGCGGCGCCGGGCGGGACCTCGTCCTGCGGGTTCCCGACGGGACCGTCGTGCGCGGGGAGGAGGGGCCGATCGCCGACCTCGTGGGCGCGGGCGCGCGGGCCGTCGTGGCCAGGGGCGGCCGGGGCGGCCGGGGGAACGCTTCGCTGGCCGGACCGCGGAACCGGGCCCCCAGCCGGGCCGACGCCGGGGAGCCGGGAGAGGAGCGCCGGCTCGAGCTCGAGCTCCGCACGGTGGCCGACGTCGGGCTCGTGGGGCTCCCGAACGCGGGGAAGTCGACGCTGCTGTCGAAGCTGTCGGCGGCCCGGCCGAAGGTCGCCGCGTACCCGTTCACGACCCTGACGCCCAACCTCGGCGTCAGCGAGGGCGACCAGCGCTTCGTGGTGGCGGACATCCCCGGGCTGGTCGAGGGGGCCCACGCGGGCCGGGGGCTCGGGCACCGCTTCCTCCGACACGTCATGCGGTGCCGCGTGCTGGCCCTGGTGGTCGACCTGTCGGGCCAGGACCCCGAGGCGGACGCGAGGACCGTCCTGTCCGAGCTGGCCGCCTACGATCCGTCGCTGGCCGAACGGCCGATGGTCGCGGCCGCGTCGAAGGTGGACCTGGTGGACGACGCGACCCGGGAACGATGGGTTGCGGAGCTCGAACGCATCGGCCCGACCGTCGCAGTGTCCGGCGTGACGGGAGAGGGCGTCGAGGAGCTCCGCGAACGGCTGGCGGCGGTCGCGGCCGATGCCGCCGAGAGCGAGCCCGACCGCGTGCCCGTGGTGGTGCTCCGGCCGGGACGGGAGCGGTTCACGGTCCGCCGGGAAGGGGAACGGTTCCGGGTCGTGGGGCGCCAGGTGGAGCGGTGGGTGGCGGAGACGGACTTCGACGACCCCGCCGAGATCGTGTCGCTCCAGAACCGACTGCGGCGCGAGGGCGTGGAGCGGCAGCTGGCGACGGCCGGCGCGGCCCGGGGCGACGAGGTGATCATCGGCGACCGCGCGTTCGAGTTCTTCCCCGAGGAACGGCAGGGCCATGGATAGGCGATTCGAGCTGGTCCGGGAGGAGGACGCCGGCTACGACGCCCTGTGCGAGCTCCTGGCCCGCCTCACGTCCGAGGACCTGGTCGCGCCCGGCCTCACGACGGACTGGACGACGAAGGACCTCCTCGCCCACCTGGGGTGCTGGATGGCCGAGGCGTCGCACGTGCTCGAGCGCATCCGCCTGGGGACGTGGGAGCGCCGGCGCGTGGACGTCGACCGCAAGAACCAGGAGTTCTACGAGGCCTGCCGGGACCTCGACGTGCCGGCGGTGAAATGCGAGCTGTGGTCCGCCCGGAACCGGATGCTCGAGGAATGGGGCGACCTGCCCGAGCTCACGCCGCTGGCCGAGGAGTGGTTCGTCGAGTCCGGGGTGGCGCACTACCGCGAGCACCTCCCCGACCTGGAGCGGTTCGTCGAGGCCCTCGGGTCGCCGCGCGGAAGCTGAGATCTCGGGCCCCTTCGGAATCCCGTGCCGCCTTGCGGGAATCCTCCGGGGGCGGCCATAGAATCGAGCCGTGGGACGACCCAGGCGCCTCGGGGTCATGGGCGGCACGTTCGACCCCATCCACCACGGCCACCTCCTCACGGCGGAGGAGGCGTTGTGGCAGTTCGAGCTGGACGAGGTGCTGTTCCTGCCGACCGGCCAGCCGTGGATGAAGGAGAACCGAGAGGTCTCGCCCCCAGAGGACCGCTACCTGATGGTGGTGATCGCGACGTCGAGCAACCCCCGGTTCACGGTGTCCCGCCTCGAGATCGAGCGCGACGGCCCCACGTACACGGTCGAAACGCTGCGGGAGATCCGGGACGAACGGGGAGGCGACGTCGAGCTGTTCTTCATCACCGGCGCCGACGCCATCCTGGAGATCTTCCAGTGGAAGGACCCCGAGGAAGCACTGGCTCTCGCCCACTTCATCGCGGCGACGAGGCCCGGCTACGACCTGGCCGCGTTCGAGCAGGAGGCGCCCACGCGCCATCCGGGGATCTCGGCCATGACGATCCCGGCGCTCGCCATCTCGTCCACGGACATCCGCGAGCGCGTTCGGCGGGGCGTGCCCATCCGCTACCTGGTCCCGGAGGGCGTGTTGACGTACATCGAGAAGGCCCACCTGTACCGGTGAGGACGAGGGCTCCCGTCGAGGAGTGGGTCGCCGAATCTCGCGGATCCGCCCGTCATGGAGGCGGAGGTCGACGTCCGGGGCCCGGGTGGCCGAGCGTGGCCGGGATGGTCGCCATCGTGGTCGGCGCCGTGGCCCTCGGCTACGGCTTCAGCCGCCAGACCGGGCCGGAGCCGGCGCCGAGCGGCAGCCCGAGCGCGGGACCGACTTACACGGGACCGTCGCACCTGGTGCTGTTCGCCGTCACGGCCACGCCCGAACCGTTCGTCGCGCTGGTCGGCTCCAGGGGGGGGAAGCACCCCGCCGTCGTCGACGTTCCCTCGCGGATGGTGCTGACGATGCCCGGTGCGGGCAGCGGGACGGTGGCGGACGCCGCGGCGGCGTCGGGGTCGCTGCTGGCCGCGTCCGTCTCGAACGAGATCGGGACGTGGGTCGGGCACCAGGCCGTGACCGACCCGGCCGGGTTCGCCCGCCTCGTCGACGCGAGCGGGGGCGTCGAGGTGGACCTCGTGCAGCCGGTGGAGGTCGACGGCACGGAGATCGCCGCGGGGCGGGTCAGGATGAGTGGCGATGACGCGACGGCCTTCCTGACCGCGGGTGTGGGCCCGACTCGGGCGGAGCGATGGCGGGAGATCCTGGCGGCCCTGTTCCGGGACGGGCTCACCACGCCGCCGGACGAGCTCACGGAGGCGGACGATCCCGCGGCGGTGGCGGCGGTGTTCGCGGCGGCCCGCGCGCCGGTGCTCGGGCGGCTCCCGGCGACACCGTCGAACGGGCACCTGCTCGTCCCGGCCGACCGGCGCGTTCGCCGGATGCTGTGGTCCCTGTTCGGGATCGAGGTGCAGCCGCCGATCGGTGTGGTCGTGCTGAACGGAAGCGGCGTGCCCGGCGTGGGGGAAGCGGTGGCCTCTCGCCTGGTGCCCGGCGGGTTCCAGATCGTCGCGTCCGGGAACGCCGGATCATTCGACCACGCCGAGACGCAGATCGTGGCCACGACGGAGGCGGCCGAGGCGCAGGCCGAGCGGGTTCGCGGGCTCCTGGGCGTCGGAACGGTAGTCTTGGGGGGTGGTCCGTCGGGACTGGCGGACATCACGATCGTGGTCGGGAGGGATTTCACGGGCGTATGAGACGAGGACGTGCCGAAGCCTGAGGCCGTCCGGGAGGTGCCGGACTCGAGGGACGTCGCGGTGGCCGCCGCACGGGCCGCATCGGACAAGCAGGGATCCCGCATCGTGATCCTCGACGTGCGGGATCTCATCGTCATCACCGACTACTTCGTGATCGCGAGCGGAGCGACCGAGCGCCAGGCCCGCACGATCGTGGAGGAGGTCGAGAAGGCCTGCCGCGACCTGAGCGTGAAGCCCGTCCGTCGCGAGGGCGACGGCGAGGGCATCTGGGTGCTGCTCGACTTCGTGGACGTCGTGGTCCACGTGTTCCGGGAGGAGGAGCGGGACTTCTACGACCTCGAGCGCCTGTGGAGTGACGCCCCCACGGTGGAGTGGGAGGAAGCGGGCGCCGCCTCGTAGCAGGGAGGCCGCCAGGCCTCGATTGATAGAATCGCCGTTCGCGGGCCTGTAGCTCAGTTGGTAGAGCGCTGCCTCGGCAGGGCAGAGGTCAGGGGTTCGACTCCCCTCAGGTCCACCATTGTGGTCTTACTTGAACCTACTCCAGAAGAAACAAGTTCAGGCTGACGCGCGAGGCTCGGCCGATTAATCTTGACATCGGGGTTCCACCAACGTACAAGGAACCTCAGCCCCCCAGGCAAGTTGAGGCTTGCTCCGAAAGGAGGAGTCGGGTGCACGGGGGCTTCCGCCAAGGGCGCCTCGGCGGTATTCGGGTAGCTGCGACGCCTGCGGTTTTGCCATCCTCAGCCTTGCTCGCGTGGCGCTGGCCCGGTTCCTGGCCACGAACAATGACTCCGCTTGGCGCCAAGGGGCTGCGGGGTGGTGCTTCCGTGCCCCGCCTCGCGGAATTGGGCCACCCCCCTTCACGACCGCGGTCCGCCGTTCCGGCCATACGGACGACCCGCGACCATGGACATGATGGCCGAAACCGCGGGTCAATCGGGGATCCCCAGGACTAGGAGGCTCAAGTGATGGATGTGGCCGCAGGGGCAGGACTGCTGTCGCCCCCGATCGTCACGCAACCCCTCTATGCCTGCGCCACCGCGGTCAACGTCACCGGCTATGTCCCGGACCCCGTCCTCGATCTCGAGATCGACGGTGCGATCGTCGTGGCGGGGTTCCCAGGAGGCTCCCCGGCACCGTTCGGGGCCACCATTCACATCCCGGCCCCTCTGGTGGCCGCCCAGACGATTCGCGCCCGTCAGCGCCGCGGCGCCGCGACGAGCCCGTGGTCACGGGCCGCGACGGTCCGAGACCACACAGCCGACTATCCGGCCGGCCCCCCTCGGCCGGAGATCTTCCCCACGCCCCTGTACAACTGCGGTGTCCGCACCGGCGTGGGCAACCTCCTCGTCGGCTGCAACGTCCGCGTCACGGCGGACGGCACCACCGCCGGCGCGGTGACGGGGGCCAACAACCCCCAGGGGGTCAACGTCAGCCCCGCGTTCAACACCGGGCAGCACGTTCGAGCTTGGGCTGAGCTCTGCCACGACCCCAGTCCTCCCTCGATCGAGCAGGTTGTCCAGCCGCAACCGTTGCCCCTGCCCGCGCCGGGATTCGATCCCATCTACGAAGGTGGGACCCAGCTCATTGTCAACACGATCGTGAACGGCGCCCGGTTCACCCTTTCCCGGGGCGGTGTCCTGGTGGGGACGTACCCGTGCTGGGGCGGTCGCTGCCTTGTATGGCTCCCTTCCCCCTTCACCTCCGGCGAGGTGTTCACGGCCACACAGCAGCTGTGCCCCGGGGACGGGCCGAGTCCGCCGGGAATGGGCATGGTGCAACCGTGCTCGGCCCTTCCGGCTCCACAAGTTGGGCCGGTACAGGACGGCGACACCGAGATCACCCTCCTCCAGTTCGTGCCCGGCTCCGAGATCAAGGTGTTCGTCAACGGGGTGAAGACGGGGGACGGGAGTGGCCCCGTGGTCGTCCTCACCGCACCGATTCCCCACGACGCAACGGTCGACGTGTGGCAGATCCTCGGGACGTGCGCGGGGTCGACGGTCCAGCAGGTCACCGCGAAGTGCGTGGACCCGCCGATCGCCGGCGATCCATCGGCCCTGGACCTCTTTCCGGTGGGTACCCACGAGTACGATGCTGGGAATGCCACCATCTCGTTCGACGGGTTCACCTATCACGTTCGTGGCAGCATCTACTACCCCGCCCAGGACGACGGCGTCGACCAGCCCTTCCACGCCCGCCTGGCCGCGCTGGGCCGAGTTCCTCTCGTCGTGTGCGTCCATGGAGCCCACAATCCGGTGACCCCCAGCTATCGGGGCTACGACTACTTCCAGTACGAGCTGGCGCGGATGGGGTTCGTCGCCGTGTCGGTGGACGAGCGCGAGACTGACGAGATCGACGACTGGGTGGACTGGACGCAGAACATCGTGCGTCGGGCTGAGCTGGCTCTCACCACGATCGTTTTCCTCCAGCAGCTCGACGCCAACGGCCCGATCTTCCAGGGCACCATCGACTTCACCAGAACCGGGCTCATGGGGCACTCCCGCGGAGGTGACGCCGTGATCGCCGCCGCCGAGCGGATCGCGATCGCCATCCCCGGAGTCAACATCCGTGCGGTGCTTTCCCTGGCACCGGTGAACTCCGGCGCAAACAGCGGGAAGCCTCGCGGCTATCCCTTCATGACGTTCCTCCCGGCCGCGGACGGCGACGTGGTGGAGAACGACGGGGCCCAGTTCTACGACCAGGCGGAGCCGGCGCCCGTCAAGACGCAGCTCTACATCGACTACGCGAACCACAACTACTGGAACCGGCAGTGGCTGAACGACGACACGTCAGGTGGCCTGCCGGTCATGGCACGGTCCGATCACGAGGCCATCCTCGCGGCGTACGGCGGTGCCTTCTTCCGCTACGCCCTCCGGGGCGATGCCACCTTCGGCTACCTCGACCACTCCCAGCTCCCGGCGGGTGTGCAGAATCAACACATTCACATGAGCTATGACGTGACGGGGGCGAGGATCGTCGACGACTACGAGGGGCACCCGATCACGGTCGACAGCGAGGGTCAGGCCACCGCACAGCTGGGCGGTCTGATCGCGCGGGACTACCCGTTCGCCCAGGTCTTGGGCGCCTTCAGCCCGAGCTTCTTCGGAAACACGACGGGGAACGTTTCGACCGCTCCGGAGGCGCCAGGGGACTTCCGGGAGCCCCTCTCGGGCGCCGCAGACCTACGTAGGGCTGAGGTTCGCGTTCGAGCCGCAGAGGTGTTTCAAACCACCCTGGCCTCCCCTTACCCGCCTGACCCGACGGGGTTCCGTGTCGGGGTGGAGGACGACACCGGGACGATCGCGTGGATCGACGTCGATGACGTGGGGGGGCTTCCCCGACCATTCGACCGGAGAGCATTCGACATCAAGACGAAGACGATGCTGTCGACCTTTCGATTCCCCGGCCACTGCTTTGCCGCTGCGGTGGGGCAAGTGCACATATCGGAGATCCGGGCGATCCACCTTGGCTTGAATCGAGGGGACCGGCGACCCATTGCCTTCGACGACCTCGAGATCGTGGAGAGGTAGGGAGACGGCGATGACGATGGATGCGGGTGGGCGGGCCCGCAGACCCAGGGGGCCCAACCTGTGGCGCCTGCCAGAGGTAATCGCACTCCGCGTCCGCCGGCGACGCTTCGATCCACCGAGGCGGGTTACCGTGAACGGCATCGACCGTGAGGAGTCTGAAGCCGTCGAGATCGAGGTCGGTGTCTCAGAGCCGTTTCATATCCGTGCCCTCGGCCCAGTGTTGTGGGTGGGGGACACGCCTCTGACCGTGGCTGAGAGCGACGGGCGAGACGTGTACCGGTTCTTCTCGTTCGAGCCGAAGGAGCTCCGCCCCGGAGCCCCGATCTCGTTGTCGTGGGGAACTTCCGGACCTCGCAAGGAGACACCGTACCGCTACGAGCCCGTCGACTAGAGGCACGGGATGGGTCCTCCGCGGACGCGGTGTCGTCGCTCGTAGACGATCCCTGGCATGGGTCAGGGCTGTTCATCTGCCGATGAGCGCCTCATGCAGGGCTCTGACGAGCTGACACCAGTTCGAGGCAGGCAATGCCTGCAGGGACCTATCGGACGGTAGGTTCAAGTAGTGTCCTCTCAGGTCCACTCAGAGAACGGCCTGGTCAGGGGCATAATCCGGGCCTCGTCCGAAACGCCGGAAGCCCCCGAAGGGCCTCCAGGCAGCAGCCAGGTAGCAGGGCGTCGCGAGTGGCCCATTACTCCTCCGCATCATCGTCATCGACGACGACGGGAGGGCCGTACCGGTTCACGATCCTTGCGGGGACGAAGAACTCGCGCGGGCGGTTCTCCCATTCCCGATCGGACACACCCTTGGGCCGGGGAGCCTGCCATTCCCACGCTTGGATCTCCTGCTCCGGGATGTCGATTGCGAGCAACACCTCGGTCTTGCTGGGGAGAAGGCTCGCCCGGTCGAACGGCGGAGAGGCAAGCACCACGCCGCCGGTCGGCTCGCCGCTTTCGTCCTCGATCCTGTAGGCGCCGGATGACAGCGTGATTCGCTGACCCTGATGCCCAGGATGCTCCGTTACCCCGGGAAGGTGAACGGGCGTGACGGCCGCTACAGGGGCGGGACTCGCCCGAAGCCGCTCCGACCCTTGCCCGAGCACCAGGCCGCGGAGCTGGTGCGCCAGGACCTCGCCTTCTGGCTCAGGTTGGCGGTGTACGGGAGGCATGACCCCTGGTCCTTCCGCCAGCTCCACCCGGCGATCCAGAACGCGGCGCGGCTGGCCGCTCGCCTGTCGGGGGTCCGGGAGCCCTGAACGATCTACAACTGCCCGAGTTCCTTCTCGATGAACTCCCTCAGGCGGAGGAGATTGTGCGCCATGCGCCCCATCCACAGCCCTGCAGCGCCGGTCGCGAGCCACCCGGCCACGGGGATGGTCCACGTTGCGTATCCGAAGCGTCCGTGCAGCGCGTCAGCGAGGCGGAAGGGCACCACGTAGGAGCCCAGCAAGAGGCAGATCGTGAAGGTATACAGCACCGCCATGGCCACCCTCAGCGCCGTCAGGGATTCCCGAAAGAAGCTCACCTTGGCCACCCGCTCTTCAAAGGTCTCCATGCCTACCGTATCGGCAGGAGCAGTCGGGGTCCGAAGGAGTGCGCTGAGCGGAACTATCCGTCTTCGGACGACGGCTGCGCGTCTGATCGCGCCGCCTGTGTGAAGGCGGACCGAGCCTGGGTGAGCTCGTTCAGAACCTGGCTCCCGCGCTGCGTGTTCATCCGGGCGATGGGGGAATGAGCGAGGTCTGTCTGCACGTACTCGAGCACGGCGCTGACTTTCTCAATGACCACCGCCGCCGCGTCATAGACTGCCTGGGGAGCGTAGAAGGACATTTCCCAGGAAGCCTCCAGGAGCTGGTTCTGCATGTCGGTCAGGGCATCGGGGTCAGCGAGTACCTGTTGCTTGGTGAGTTGCGTGGCCCGGCCGGCGACTCTCGCTGATGTCCTCAGGAAACCCACGTAGGCAGCCCTGCGGGCGTCTTCCAGTCGGGAACGACGCTCTCGATTGGCCCGCCTCGCATCCGCGTACAAGCTCACGAGTGCGACCAGCAGTCCGCCGAGGATGGCCGCAGCGGCCGCGATCACTGCTGTCCAGAGGGTGATATCGGTATCGGCAGGGATGGAGGCCACTGCTATCCCATCCGCTTGAGGCGACGCTCCCACATGCCGCGACGGAAGCGTCGATACCGCTGGGTCTGGCCGACCAACAGGAAGGCAACGATCCAGACGCCGCAGGCAATCGCGGCGTAGCCGTTGCCACTGACCGAGCTTCCCGCGAACGCGTACACGATCCATGAAACGGCCACGCCAACCGGGAAGCTGACGACTGCTCGAACCAGGAGGATCACGGTTCCGGGCTCGCCGTGTCTTGAGTCTGACCGGGCCGTCGCTCGTGTTCCTTCAGGGCCTCTTGGACACGTCGGTCGATCAGCGGCGTGAGCATCCGGTTCACCATCCACCTGAGAGCTCGCCCCACAGGTGCCAAGATCGAGAGGAGACCCGCGATGAGAAAGCTTCCGACCACGGCCCCCATTCCAGCCCCCAGGACCACGAACAGTGCAGTGCCACCGACCTTCGCCCAGACGCCGGGGCAATCACCAAGGGCACGGCACGTCGGATCGTTCCTCCAGCCCTCCACGATGAGCGGGACGGCAAAGAGAAGCCCTAGGAGTACCCCCAATACGACGATGACGCGGACACTCCTGTCGCCCCCTCGATGCCGTCTCTGACCTGGCTTCATCCCCCGCTCCCCAGGCAGCAGCCAGGTAGCAGGATACCTGGCGGACCTCGGCGAAACCTGGCGGGGGAGTGGGGCCTGTTACTGCCCTGACCAGCGGTTTCTCGGATTCGCCCAGGTCAGCGGCATGGCCCGTCCCGCCTCGGCAGGGCAGAGGTCAGGGGTTCGACTCCCCTCAGGTCCACTGCTTGGCTTGCTGAAGTCATTTCCTGCGCAATGTTCCAGCATTGGTCGTGATCGCCCACCGATTTGAAGCTTCGGCGATCCTCAGTTTGATGGCCGTGCTCCTAGCGCTGGAAGACGAGCAGCTCGCTGGTCTCGTATTGGGGCCCATCACCGAGCGAGGGCAGCGCTGCCTCGATCCTGGCGAAGCCGGCTTCGATGACCTGCTCGCTCAAGTGCTCGAAGACCGAGACGGCACGCAGCTTCAGCCGCTCGAAGTCCTCGCCCACGTTCGCCGAGCGGAGCCAGGTCACTTCATCATGGGAGACGAACGTCCACCCGGCGCCGGCGAAGTCACCTATTACTTCTTCCTCGGAGCGGAACTGCGCCTGGTCGACTTCCCGCCATTCGGGCACGACGCGGAACCACCAGATATCCGGGAACTTGTCGGAGAGGTTCACGACCACGAAGAGCTTGCCGCCTGGGTTGACGACCCGGCGCAACTCCTGAGCGGCGCCCTCGCGATCGACTACGTGGTGCCAGACGAAGAACAACAAGGCTGCGTCACAGGAGGCGTCTGGCAAGGGGATGAGCTCGGCAGACCCAGCCGCATACGTGACGGCGGGATGGCCGGCGTGGGCAAGGGCTTGAGCACGCATCTTGTCTGACGGCTCGACTCCGTGGGCGGGGCCGCCGAAGGCAGTCGCCAAAGAGGGGGTCATGCGGCCGGTACCCGAGCCCAGGTCGAGCCAGACCAGGGGCCGTGTCTCCGGCAGGTGGCGAGCGAACGCCTCCATCCAGGTTTGTAGTGCATCGGACGACATCTGCCGGCCGGCGGCGTAGACGGCGTGCAGACGTGCGTCGTAGTCGACCTTCTCCATGCCGCCTCCAAGTTTGGGGCTATCGTTTCTTTGCCTGCTCGTGTAGTTCGTGAACGAGTTGGCACCACCCCGGGTTCAAGAACCTACCCGCCGGAAGGTTCGAATAGTGTCCCCTCACGTCCACAACTCGTTGGCCCTTCGACACATTTCTGACGCTCCAGGGCCGAAACGAACGCCCCAGGAACGGTGCGCCAACCATGCGAAACCTGCCCCGGGTGATCAGACTGGTCTTCCGGTGTCTGCTTGCTACATCCGCCGGCATGCCCTAGACTGTCATTGTGAACCGTTTACAACGGGAGCCTTGATAGTGGCGAGAGATTCCCGAAGCATCGGGTTCGCCGTCTCCTCCAAGGACGCTGCTCGCCTGGACCGGCTGGCGAAGCGATTCGCGGGCGGCAATCGGAGCGCCTTCCTCCGTATGGCGCTCGACAGGATGGAGGCTGCGGACCGGGCTGAGCGGCTGCGGAAGCTCCAGGCATACGGTGCCCGGCACGCGGGCGAGAGGGGCATCCGACCGGGTGACGTCGAGGCTGTAGTGGACCGCGTACTCCGGCGCAAGCCGCGAGGGTGAGCCTGCCAGCGCCCCGTACCTGCGTCGTCGTCGACATCCACGTCCTCGTGGCAGCGGTCTCAGGTGGCGCCTCCCCTTTTGAATCATGGCCCAGCCCGCCGCCGGTGAGTGACAACCCAGCTGCGGACTGCGTCGGCGTCCTGAACGATGCGGTCGAGTTCCATCTATGCCTTTCAAGGCACATCCTCGAGCACGTCATTCGGGTACTCGTCGACCCCGATGGCTTCGGGTGGGAACTCGATGCCGCTGAGGAGTACGTGCACGTCCTTACTGAGATCGCTGGTCAGGGCCCCTGCGGCGTCCGTGAGCCTACCGAGGAGGTGATGTCGAGCGAGGACTGGGAGGACAACAAGATCCTCGCCCTCGCCCTGGAGTGCGATGCCAGCCTGATCGTCATTGATGACGAGGCTGGCCTCTTGGCCCTGTGTCCATGGCGGGGCATCCCGATCATTGCCACTCGCGAGTTCGTGAATCGCGTGGATGCCATGCGGCGATCCCACCGGCGACGCTAATCGACGACTTGGACCCGGACCCCGCTTCGACATCACTAGGGCCAATCGCGTAGATCTGCCGGTGCCTCCGGTCGTTCAGGCTGGGATTCAGAGCGGTGAGCCGAGAGGTCGGACGGTGATGGTGTTGATGTCGACGCCGCTCGGCTGGTTGATCGCCCACACGATGCAACTGGCGAGCTGGTCGGCGGTCAGCATGGCACGGTCGGGCGGGCCGCCGTCGGCGTCGAAGAAGTTCGTTTCAGTGGCTCCCGGGTTGATCAGGGTGACGCCGACCCCGTCGCCCGTGACCATGCGCCTGGTGTTCTCGGCGAGCCCGGTCACCGCCTACTTGGTCGCCCCGTAGATGTTGCCCGGCGAGTAGACGATGCCCGCGGTGCTGCCGATCAGGATGATCCGGCCGCCGGTTTCCTTCAGTTCGGGGAGGGCGGCCCTGATGAGGAGGGCGGGTCCGAGCACGTTGGTCAGCACCATGTGGCGCCAGCCTGCGGGGTCGCCGTCGGCGACGGTGTCGAAGGTCGTGTAACCGGCGTTGGCCACGACCGTGTCCAGCTGCCCGAACTGGTTGACGGTGGACTCGACGGCCGACCGGACGGCGTCGTAGTCGGCCGCGTCCCCGGCCAGTGTTCAGGAGGCCGGCCGGTGCACCGACCTCCTCAGCGAACGCACGGAGACGGTCCTGGCCACGTCCGGTGATCGTCACCCGGTGGCCTCGGTCCAGCAGTTGCCGGGCCGTCGCCGCCCCGATGCCGCTGCCACCACCGATGATGAGCGTGACGGGAGAGTCGGTCATGGTTCCCGAGGCTAGGGCCTAGAGTTCACTCTAGGTCAAGTCCTTCCTACGGAGGATCGAATGCGTGAGATCGCAGAGAGCTTGAGCATCGGAGAGGTCGCCGAACGCACAGGGCTGAGCGTCCACGCGCTGCGCTTCTACGAGCGCGAGGGCCTCTTCGCCAATCCGGTGCGCCGCAGGCCCAACGGCCACCGCATCTACACGGAGGAGGACCTCGAGTGGTTGGAGACCTGTTCCAACCTCCGCGCCTCTGGCATGCCGCTCGCCGAGATCCGCCAGTATGCCGAGCTCGTCAGGCAAGGTAGCGGCAACGAGAAGGAACGGCTCACGCTCCTGCGTCAGCAACGAGACCGCGTGGCCACGCAGATCGGGAACCTCCGCACGTGCCTTGACTTGATCAGCTGGAAGGTCAACGCGTACGAAGACCGCCTCGCCCAGGGCACCACCGGCGACCTCTGAGACCCGCCATCCCCGCGCGGCGTGTCTCCCGTTCCGCGGCTGCAGGGTTTCCGCAGGCTCTTGCGCCTAGCTTCGGTGCCGGGCCGGGGGACGGCCGCCGCACCGGCGGAAGGAGGAGACGATGGCGATCGACGAGGCGAAGCTTCAGGCGTTCCTCGAGCGGAGCGTCGGCGAGGTGGCGGCGGTGTGGTCCGCGCCGCTGATCGTCCTCGGCCGCGAGCTCGGGCTCTACGCGGCCATGGCCGACGCGGGCCCCGTGACGCCGGGGGAGCTGGCGGAGGCCACCGGGACCCGGGAACGGCTTGTCGCGGAGTGGCTCCTCAACCAGGCCGCGGGCGGGATCGTCGAGCACGACCCGGCGACAGGACGTTTCTCGCTTCCGCCCGAGCAGTCCTTCATCCTCACGGATCCGGGCTCGCCCGCTGATCTGGTGACGGCGTTTCGGCTGGGGATCCTGGTGGCGGACGACCTGGAGCGGCTGGCCCGCGCCTTTCGCGGCGAGGAACCCCTGGGGTGGGGGGACCACCACCCCCAGTTCTACGGGGCGAGCGACCGCTTCTTCGCGACCGGATACCGGGCGCAGTTGGTCCAGTCCTGGATCCCCGCACTCGAAGGGGTGGAGGCGAAGCTGCGCCGCGGCGCGACGGTGGCGGACGTGGGCTGCGGGCTGGGCTCCTCGACCGTGATCCTGGCCCAGGCCTATCCGAACTCTGCGTTCCGGGGATTCGACTTCCACGAGGCGTCGATCGAGGCGGCTCGGAAGGCCTCGGCCGAGGCGGGGGTGACCGATCGAGTCACCTTCGAGGTGGCCTCCGGGACCGACTACCCGGGGGGAGGCTACGACCTCGTGCTGTT
>WNFU01002227.1_pt1 | contig 26546 bp, 22 predicted proteins | sample 5400121 | NCBI WGS metagenome assembly WNFU01 (sample SAMN13153360, study PRJNA577476) | soil metagenome | isolation source: 100 cm soil or saprolite under grassland replicate 1 | place: USA:California | collected 2016-06-15 | reverse complement strand
GGGAACATCCTCGTCCTGATCGTGGCGGCGTTGTTCGGCGCGTTCGTGTTCATCTCCCTCGGCTTCTTCGTCTCCTCCGTGTCCAGGAGTGCGGACAGCGCGGAGAACCTCACGGGCCTCGTGACGTTCCCGATGTTCTTCCTCGGCGGCGTGTTCATCCCGATCGAGCGGCTCCCCCAGGCGGTCCAAATCCTCGCGTACATGATGCCGCTGACGTACTTCTCCGATGCCCTTCGCGCCGTCATGATCCGCGGGGCCGGCTTCGCGGAGATTGCGGTGGACCTCGGAACCCTCGGGCTCTTCGCCGCGGTCGTGTTCGGCCTCGCGGTCAAGCTCTTCCGCTGGGAGTGAGTCGCGGACGCCTCAAACCGCGTCCGTCTTCGCGATCGTGCGCACGATGCCGAGCGCCAGCCGGCCGAAGATCGGATTGACGTTCTCCCCCGTCTTGGCGCTGGCCCACATCGCGAACCCGCCGTACCGCTCCGCCTTCTGCTGCGGCTCGTTCTCGTCGTAGAGGACCATGACCTGGTCCTTGAGGTCCGCCTTGTTGACGACGATCGCGAGGGGGACCTCGCCGCTGATCAGGAACGACCGCCGGATCCACTCGTCGAGCGCTTCGAAGGTCGAGTAGCGGGTCACGTCGCAGACCGCGATGAGGCCCTGCGCGCCGCGCAGGTACTCCTGATGGAGCGTTTCCAGGTACGATCGCTCGCCGATTAGGTCCCAGATGCTCAGCTGGACCTCGAGCTGCTTCGACGGATCCGTCTTGTGCGTGAGCCAGATTCGCTTCAGGCTCACCTTGCTGCCCAGCGTCGAGATGTATCGGTCCTCGAAAGCGTCCTCGACGTATCGCCGGATCAAGGAGGTCTTGCCGACGGCGGCCTCGCCGATCAGGCAGATTTTCGCCTTGAGGATGCCGCTGAGTTCCAAGCGCGCGCGAGTCGGTCTTCCTCGGGTATGAAGGCTGTGCCTTCGTTATCGGGGCTGAGAGAGCGAACCGCGCGGAGCCGCGACCCCGTGGTCCTACGCTCGGTGGCGCAACACACGGCCCGCAAGGACTCCGGTCGGCCGCCCCCCGTCGACCGCGACGGACCCGTTGACGAGCACCCAGTCGATCCCCTCCGGGTAGCCGTGAGGATAGTTCTCGAACGGATGCGTGTGCGGCCACAGGTTCGTCGCCCGGTCCCGCACCCGCGAAAGGTCGAACACGACGACGTCGGCCGCGAAACTCTCCCGCAACAGCCCGCGGTCCGTGAGGCCGAGGCGTGCGGCGGGCATCCCGATCATCTTGTGAATCGCGTCTATCGCACCCTGCGCCTTTCCGGGGATCAACGATCCATGCCGGCGCTTCGTCCCGCCTCGCTCTCTCTTGATCGGAGTTGTTTCGCATTTCGAAAAGCGTTCAATTCGCCTTATGTGGGCCTGAGGAGACTCCCGAGCCAAAGGGAGACGTGGAAAACATGATTTCGATTCCAATCGCCGCCGCAATCGGCGCGACCATTGGGGCCATCGGACTCGGAGTGGCGTCTGCCGCGACAGGCGATGTGACGGGCCTCGGCGTAGCCCTGGGACACATCCCGAGCGGGACGCACGGCTTCGATGTCGTCTCGGCAGTCGCCAATGCGCTCGCTGGAGGGGCCGCGGGTGGCGGAATCGGCGCGGCCGTTGCCGCAATCGCGAAGGCGCTGGCCGCGCATTAGCTGCCATCGAAGCGGGATATCCGAAGGGGATCATGCCCAATTGGGCATAGCCGCTGCATCCCGTACGACGGCCTCCATGGCCCTGATAAATTGCGGATCCGCGTTCAAGGACTCCGCTCGTTCGAATCGCATCCCAAGATCCCGCGCACGAGCCCTCGCCTCGATATCGAGATCGTACAGAATCTCGAGATGATCCGAGACGAAGCCGAAGGGCACCACGAGGACCGCTTGCTCCCCGGCAGCACCGAGATCGTTTAGGACGTCGTCGAGCGGTGGTCCCAGCCACGAATCTCCACTTCGTCCCGCGCTCTGATAGCAGAGCCGGGCGCGGACGGGCGGGAGTTGTTTCGAGATCGCCGCCATCGTCTGCTGGAGTTCTCGCTCGTACGGGTCCCCTTCCGCCATGATTTTCTGCGGGAGGCTGTGGGCCGTGAACAAAACGGAGGGATCGCCGAAGCCATCCCCGGCAAGTCTCGTGAGCGCCTGACGCGCCTTGTTCGCGTACGCATCGATGAGTTCGCGGCAGTCGTGCCAACTCTCGACGTGCGCCAATTCGAACGTCGCTCCGGATCGCGTGATCGCGTTGTCCAGATCCGCGAAATATGCGCCCACGCTCATCTTGGAATAGTAAGGAGTGAGACAGATGGCCACGACGCGATGCACGTGGTCGTCACGGATGCGGGCCACGGTCTCGCGGACGTACGGAGACCAATGGCGCATTCCCACGTAGCACCGAAACGCGTCGGTTCCGCGATTCAGTCGGGCCTCCAAGGCCTGGGCTTGCTCCAAGGAAATCCCGAGGAGGGGCGACTTTCCGCCGATGCGACGGTACCGTTCGCGGAACTCCTCGACCATCTGCTTCGGCGTCGGTCGTCCGTGGCGGACGTTGAGGAGGAACGGCTCGACCGCGTCCAACGAGTCCGGGCCCCCGAGGGCCATCAGCAAGACTCCGATTCGGTCGTTCTCCATGGGCTCACCGCCGCGACGTCTCGTGGACCAGCTCAACGAGCCCTCGCAGGTGATCCTGCGGCGTCGACGCGAGGACGCCATGGCCCAAATTGAACACATGGCCCGGTCGGCCATTCGCCCGTTCGAGCACCTCCCGCGCGGCGGCCATCCAATCGTCTGGCGGGCCCAAGAGAGCGGCCGGATCGAGGTTCCCCTGGATCCCGACGTCGTCGCCGATTGCCACCCAAGCGCGGTCCAGCGCGATGCGCCAGTCGACGCCGATCACGTCGCCCCCGGCCTCTCGGAACGCGTCCAAGAACCCCGCCGTTCCCGTCCCGAAGTGGATTGTTGGGACGCCCGTCTCGCGAATTCCGCGGAACAGCTTTCGGGTGTACGGTTGCACGCGCTCGCGGTAATCCCCCGGATTCAACGCGCCGACCCAGCTGTCGAACAGCTGGAGGGCCTGCGCACCCGCGTCCGCCTGGAAGCGCAGGAACGCCGCCATCCCGTCAGCGAGGAGCTCCATCAGTCGCGTCCAGTCGTCTTGCCGTTCGTGCATGAACCGTTTCGTGGCCTCGAAGTCGCGGGAGGCGCCGCCTTCGATCAAATAACTGGCGAGGGTGAACGGCGCGCCCGCGAACCCGATCAGCGGCACGTCGAGTTTCGCGCGGAGCCGCGCAATCGTCTCCCGGACGAAGGGCAGTCCCCGTTCCGGGTCCAGGGGACGGAGCCGGTCCACGTCCTCGCCGGTGCGGATCGGTGGGTCGATTACGGGGCCCACGCCATCGTCGATTCGGACCGCAACGCCCATCGCCTCCAGAGGGATCAGGAGGTCACAGAACAGGATCGCGGCGTCGACGCCGAGTTCGCCGACCGGTTGGCGGGTCACCTCGGCTGCGATCGCCGGGGTCTTCGCGATTTCGAGGACGCCGTGTTCCCGTCGGACCGCCCGATACGACGGCGACGAACGGCCGGCTTGACGCATGAACCAGACCGGTGTGCAGTCTACGGGCTCCCGCCTACACGCCCGGAGGAATCGGTCGTTCATCCTCGCAACTCCCGGAACGCGTCGGCAAACGCCTCGACGGTCCGATCGATCGCATCGGGCCCGTGGGCGCCGGAGACGAATACGGTCTCGAACGGGGCGGGCGGGAGGTAGACACCGCGCGCCACGAGGGACCAGAACAGACGGGCGTACGCCGAGCCGTCGGACGACTTCGCATCCGCAAAATTCCGGACCGGGCTGTCACCGAGGAAGAGACCGAGCATGGAGCCGACCCGCTGGATTCGTAGCGCCACGCCGGCGTCCGCGGCCGCATCGTCGATTCCCCTCTCTAACGCCGCGGACCTCCGTTCGAGTTGGACGTAGAGACCTCGGTTCAAGCGGCGGAGCGCCGCCAAGCCCGCGGCCATCGCGATCGGGTTCCCTGCGAGGGTGCCCGCTTGGTAGACCGGTCCGAGCGGCGCGACCACTTCCATGATGTCCCGTCGCCCGCCGTACGCCCCGATGGGGAGGCCGTGCCCCAAGACTTTCCCGAGGCAGGTGAGGTCCGGCCGGACACCGAATCGCTCTTGGGCTCCCCCTCGGGCGAGGCGGAAGCCCGTGATGACCTCGTCGAACACGAGGAGGGCGCCGGCTTGATCGACGAGGTCTCTCAATCCAGGAAGGAATCCGGGTTCCGGCGGGACCACGCCCATGTTCCCTGCGACGGGCTCGACGATGACCGCCGCGATGGCGTCTCCATGGCGGCGGGAAAGGTCCTTCACCGTGCCGAGGTCGTTGTACGTCGCGAGGAGCGTGTCTTGGATCGCGCCTTGCGGGACGCCTCTCGATGCGGGCAGCCCCGCGGCCGCGATCCCGGAACCTGCCCTTGCGAGGAACGGATCCGCGTGGCCGTGGTAGCTGCCCTCGAACGTCACGATGCGATCGCGGCCGGTGAACCCGCGTGCAGCGCGAACGGCCGACATCGTTGCTTCCGTCCCCGAGCTGACGAACCGGAGGAGATCGATCGACGGGACGAGTCGCTTGACGGCCTCCGCGAGCCGGACCTCGGCTTCCGTGGCGGCCCCGAAGCTCGTGCCCTGTCCCGCAGCGTCGCGAACGGCCTTCGTGATCGACGGTTCGGAGTGGCCCAGGAGGAGCGCCCCCCAAGAGCCGCAATAGTCGAGGTACCGCCGTCCGTCCGCGTCTTCCATCCAAGGCCCGCGACCGCGCACGATGAACCGGGGCGTCCCGCCGACCGCGCGGAAGGCGCGGACGGGACTGTCGACCCCGCCGACCAAACTCCGCTGCGCGCGGGCGAAGAGCCGCTCGGATCGCGGCGCCCGGACGATCGGCGGTTCGAGGTTCGTCACGTCAACGCCCCAACGCGTCGAGCATGTGCTCCGGAGTCGACAGGATGCAGGTGAAGATTGGCGTCTCCCGTTCCGTGTACCGGCTCGCCTCGCTCGAGCGGAGTTCCATCACGAGGTCCAAGAAGTCGAGCGGTTCGTCCGATTCGAACGCCAAGACGAACTCCTGGTCGTCGAGGCCGAACGAGTAACCGGTGTGAATCTGGACGGACGGGTACTTGTGGCCGACCCGGAAGTGCTCCCGCATGATCTCTTGCCGTCGTTCGAACGGGATCGAGTACCACTCCCGTTTCTTGACGAACGGGTAGACGAAGAGATAGCGGCTCCCGCGGGGCATCGGCTTGCGGCCTAGACCGTCTTGGCCGGCATGTGCATGGCCCCCCAGGTAGGAAGACCGCTTCGTCGCGGCGAGGTATGCGTACATCGTGTCGAGGTAGTGTCCGAGTTCGGTCGAGGACACGCGGCGCGCCATCTCGACGAACGTCTCGAGGCGCGGATCGAAGGCCCACGTCATGAAATCGGCGTCCGCGCGGATCCCGTGAAGCGAGTAGCACCGGAGCGTGACTTCCTCCTCGAACTCGTGCAGGAGCTGCACGAATTCCGACCGGTGTTTCTTCTTCGTCTCGTCCGGGAGGCGTCGCCATTCCGCCTGGACCCTGTAGAACGTGTACTTCAGGAACTCGCGGTCCGCTCCCGCTTCGCTCGGCTCTTCAGTCTCGGTCAAGGCCTTTCCTCCGCTCCCACTCGGCCACCGCCTTCGCGTGGTACGTGATGACGAGATCGGCCCCCGCGCGACGGATCGCGGTCAGGATCTCGTTGACCGCCGCGCGTTCGTCGAGCCAACCGTTCGACGCCGCAGCTTTCACCATCGCGTACTCGCCGCTGACCGAATACGCCGCCAGCGGAGCGTCGAACCGCTCGCGGGCCGCTCGGATCACGTCGAGGTAGGCGAGCGCCGGCTTGACCATCACGACGTCCGCGCCTTCCTCGAGGTCCAGGGCGATTTCCCGCATCGCCTCGCGGAGGTTCGCCGGATCCATCTGGTAGCCGCGTCGATCGCCGAAGCGCGGGGTGGATTCTGCGGCGTCCCGGAACGGTCCGTAGAATGCGGACGCGTGCTTCGCGGCGTACGCCAGGATGATCGTCTCGGAGAACCCCTCGCGGTCCAGAGCGGTGCGGATCGCGCGGACCTGTCCGTCCATCATCGCGCTAGGCGCGACGACGTCGGCGCCCGCGCGGGCGAGGCTGACCGCGGTTCGGGCGAGCAGCTCGACCGATGCGTCGTTGTCTATGCGCCCGTCCACGACGACGCCGCAATGTCCGTGGTCGGCGTACTCGCACAGGCAGACGTCCGCCATCGCCACGATGTCGGGCGCCTCCGCCTTGATCGCCCGGAGGGCTTTTTGGACGACTCCGGTGTCCGAGTACGCGCCGCGCGCTCGCTCGTCTTTGGACGCGGGAACGCCGAAAAGGAGAAGGCCCTTCAGCCCGAGGTCCGAGAGGGTGGCCGCTTCGGCGGCCGCCTCGGGCACCGTGAGCCGACGGAACCCCGGCAATGACGGGACCGTCGGGTCGATCCGGTCATCCTCCCGCACGAATAGCGGCGCGATGAGCTGGGAGACCTCCCAGCGCGTCTCGCGAATCAGATCGCGGATCGCTGCGGTCCGCCGCAATCGGCGGGGCCGCCGGGCGAGGGTCGTCACCTCAACCACGAGCCGGCACCTCCCGGAGCGCGCGCACGAGTCCGGGCACCGTGTGCTCGCGAGCCACCTTGGCGACGCGGAATCCGCCCGCCTGCGCGGCCTCCGCGGTCACCGGCCCGATGCACGCGACCTCCGCATGGTCTTGCAACGCAACGACGTACTGCCGTGGCAGGAGCGTGATGAGGTTCTGCACCGCCGAACCACTCGTGAAGACGACCAAGTCGATCCCGTCCGCCGCGGGAAGGCGCGAGCGATCGGGCGAGGAAGGCCGCGCCTCGTACGCGTCGACCTCGTCGACGTGGGCGCCTCCCGCCCGGAGCCGATCGGCGAGGGCCCGTCGAGCGAGGCTCGACCGGAGGAGCAGTACACGTCGGCCGGGCAACGGCCCGAGGACGTCCGAGATCGCGTCCGTCCGGAACTCGCCGGGCATCGCATCAACGGGGAGGCCTTCCGACTCCGCGACGGCCTTCGTGGCGGGCCCCACGGCTGCGATTCGCGGGGGCCGCGTACGCAGCTCGAGCCGCAAGGCCCGCGCTCGCTCGATCGTCGCTCGCACTCCGTTCGTGCTCGTGAAGATGACCCAATCGTTGGACCGCCAAGTCCGAAGAGCTCTATCGAGCTCGGGGCGATTGGGCGCGGGAGCGATTCGCACGGTCGGGAACGGGATGGCGTCCGCCCCCGCACGCCGCAAGGCGGTCGCAATCGCCTCCGCGCGCTCTTCGCTGGCGACGACGAGGATCGTCCGGCCCGCGAGAGGCCGTTCGGTCACCCCATCGCCTCCAGGATCTCGCGAGCACCGCCGTCCCGCAGGCGGCGCGCCGCTTCCTTGACAGCTTTCGTCCCATCGGCCGCGGTCTCCCGCACCGACGCGCGGACGACCCGACCTCCATCGGGGGACGCGACCACGGCGCGAAGGTCCATTCCCCCGTTCGCGAAAGTCGCGAGCGCGCCGAACGGCACGTTGCATCCCCCTCCGACGGCGGCGCTGAGCGCCCGTTCCACGTCGACCGCCTTCCGGGCGAGCGGATCCTCAATTCCCGCGACGAGTCGCTTCGTGCGCGAATCGTCGGCCCGCGCCTGAACCGCCAAGGCTCCTTGGCCCGGCGCCGGGGTCACGAGGTCGGGGTCGATCGGCTCGATGTACGGACGCGTGACACGCAGCCGATGGAGCCCCGCCGCGGCGACGACGACCGCGTCCAGATCCTTCGCCTCGAGGCTCCTCAACCGCGTCCCGACGTTCCCATGGAGTTCCACGATTTCGAGCTCGGGGCGGAGCGCGAGCAGCTGCGCACGACGGCGTAGGCTGCTCGTGCCGACGCGGGTCCCCGCGGGCAGGTCCATGAGGGCGCGGGGTTCGCTGGCCACGAGAACATCGCGGGGATCCGCGCGGGGCGGGACCGCCGCTAGGACGAGCCCGTCCACGGGTTCGGTGGGCACGTCCTTCAGACTGTGCACGGCAACGTCGATCCGGTCCTCGAGGAGCGCTTCCTCGATTCGTTTCGTGAACGCACGTTTCCCATCGAGAGACGTGCCCAGATCGGACCGGTAGCCTTCGTCTCCGTGCGTCTTGACCAGCACTATCTCCATCTGGATGTCCGGCTGGGTACGGCCTAACTCGGCGATGACTTCGTTCGCCTGCGCCCTGGCGAGCGGGCTCCCGCGGGTGCCCACACGGAGGGTCCCGCTCATCGGCGTCCCCCCGAGGTGTCGCCGTCGTCGAGGAGATTCTCGATTAACCCGTCGCGGCCCTCGGCTTGGAGCCGTCGCGCGAGTTCCGTGGGTGCGTGAAGAAGCCGGTTCACGAGCCGGTTCGACATCTTCTCGAGGATCTCGCGTTCATCGCGCGTGGCGCCAGGGATCCGCGTGAGGGCAGACCGGACCTCCAATTGCCGAACGTGTTCGGCGGCACGCCTCAGTGCTGCGACCGGGTCCGAACTCCGGGGCCACAAAGACTCGAGGGCGGCCTCCGCCTCGGCTCGGATCGCCCCGTCGACACGGGCCAGCGCGGCCGGATCGGGAGGAGGGCCCGCCCAAGGGCTCAGATCGTCAACGGTCACGATGCGCACGCCACGAATCCGGGCGGCGGACGGATTCACATTCCGTGGCACGCCCAAGTCGATGATCCAGAGGAGACGGTCGCGGGACGCGCACGCCTGAGCCAAGACTCGCGCGCCGAGGACTCGCCGCTTTGCCGAAGTCGCGGCGATCAGCACGTCCGTCTTCGGGAGAACCTGCGGCATCTCCGAGAGCCGCACGGCGCGACCCGCGAGCCGCTGGGCGATCCGCCTCGCCTTCGCGTAGTCGCGGTTGACGACCGTGATGCTCGTGTCCTCCGGGAGAGCAGCCGCCGCGAGTTGGCCCATCTTCCCGCTGCCCAACAGGGTGACGCAGGCCCTAGGGATGCGGATGACTTCGCGTACGTACCGGACGGCCGCGTGGCTCGCGGAGGCGGGTCGACCGTCGAGGCCCGCGAGGCGCCGGAGGCGCGGGGCCGTTCGCGCGGCGCGGACGAAGAGGTCCGCGAGGGGGCCGTCCCACCGCGTCGGTCGCTGTTCCGCGGCTCGTCGAAGCTGGTCCGCAATTTGGCTCTCGCCTAACGCGACCGAGTCCAACCCAGTTGCAACGCGGAACAAATGGATGGCGGCGTCTGGCCCTGCCAATTTGTAGGTGTACCCGCTCCCGGCCTCGAGTCCGAACATGCGATTGAGAGCGGACCTCGCCGCGTCCGGATTTGAGGTCGCAGCGTATGCCTCCATGCGGTTGCATGTGCTCAAGAGGATGAAATCGTCGAAGAGCTCGCCGGACTCGCGAGACGACGCGATCCCCGAATACGTGATGCGCCGGAGGAGGGATTCCCGGATATCGAGCGGACACGTACGGTGGTTCGCCCCAACGAGGACCAAGTGCCGCGGCTCGGATTCGTTTGGGGCGGGACTTGCCGGACGCGACGCCATCCGATCTGGGCGGTCGAGCCGGGGTCTCTATTTGAACGTGCCCTCTCAGGATTATCATCAATCCGATGATAATGCTGAACGCGATCGACGCCTCGGCTCTGCTAGTCGAGACATCGTTCGACTTGGCCCAGGACACGGTCTGGCGGGAGATTCGATTCCGAATCTCATCGGATCGGCTCTCTCGTTCCCGGCATGCTGCGGTCCAGGCCTGGGTCCGCCCGGAAGAAACGGTTTATAGTATGCGCGCCTTCGGACGCACAGACATATCGATATCATGCAGATGTGGGAGGAAGAGCTCCAAGCGTTTCGGCGGCGGACGAGGAAATCCGCGCGCGCTTGGGAGGCCGCGAAGCGGTTCATCCCCTCCGGTGTGAGCAGCAACTACCGCCTCGTCGACCCATACCCGCTCTACGTTCGTCGGGCGAAAGGCTCGCGCCTCTGGGACGCGGACGACAACGAGTACGTCGACTTCAACATGGCCTTCGGCGCCCTCGTCGCGGGCCACAGCCATCCCGTCCTCGCGAAGGCGATGCGGGAGCGCGTGTCGAACGGCACGATCTTCGGGCACGAGTCCGTCGATGCGGGCCCGCTCGCCGAGCACATCTGCAAGCGCTTCCACGTGGACCGCCTGAAGTTCTCGATGACCGGCCTCGACGCGACGCTCTTCTCGGTCCGCCTCGCGCGCGCGGTCACGGGCCGGCGGCGGATCCTGAAGTTCGAAGGCTGCTACCACGGCTCCCACGACGCGCTCATGGTCTCGATCAAGCCGCGCCGGGAGGTCTCGGGGGATCCGCGGCGTCCGAACCCCGTGTCGTCGTCGAAGGGCCTCCTGAAGGAACTCGTCGAGACCGCGGTCGTCGCGCCGTTCAACGACCTCGCATCGACGGAGGCGATCGCGACCGAGCACGCGGACGACATCGCCGGGATTATCCTGGAGCCCGTGCCGATGAACATGGGATACGTCCATCCGGAACTGGGATTCCTCGAAGGCTTGCGGGCCCTCGCCGACCGGATCGGCGCGGTCCTGATCTTCGACGAGGTCAAGACCTGCGGCAAATGGTACGGCGGCGCGGAGGAGGCCTTCGGCGTCGCCCCGGATGTGAAGGTGCTCGGCAAGGCGATCGGTGGCGGCTTCCCTCTCGCCGCGGTCGGGGGAAAGGCGTCGATCATGGACCAGGTCATCCCGGGCCAGATCGCCCACGCGGGCACCTTCAACGCGAACCCGCTCAGCGTGTCCGCCGGACTCGTGACACTGACGAAGATCCTCACGAAGGCGGGCGTGCAGCATGCGCAGCGGATCGGGACGTCACTCGCGAAAGGATACATCGACATCGTGCGCGATCATCGGCTCGCGGTGAAAGTCCAGTACGGGGGGATCAGCGGTACGGTGCACTTCACGCGGGCCGCCGTCACGGACTGGCGGTCCTTCCAGGACGTCGACGTCGGTCGGTGGTGGGGCTACTTCACCGCGATGCTCAACCGCGGAATCATCCCGATGGCGACTGGACCGGACGAACAGTGGACGACCTCCGTCGCGCACACGAAGGCGGACGTCGACGCGCACCTCGACGCGTTCGAGGACGTCGCGGAAATCCTGAAGCACGCCCAGGCGGAGATGGCGCTCGTGGAAGCCGTGTGAGGTTCGGAAAGGCAGGACGGTGCCGATACGCCGCGTCGCAAGTATGGTCGGATGATCAAGCCGCTCCCGGTGATGAAGGCGGAGAAGTGCCGCTTCTGCAAAGCAGGGAGGCCGTGCCCGATCCACAAGGACGAGACTAGGGCTTCTCCGCGATGACGAGGCACGCGGACCAGTTCAATCGCTCGTAGCGGACGTCTCCGAACCCCGCCGAGGCGAAGATCTCCTGATAATCGTGCGCCGACAAGACGCGGACGAACGCGGCAAGGAGGAGCGTCGCCGGCGACAGGAGGACGACCCGCCCTCCGGATCGTAACAGTTCCGCGGCGAGCCTCGCGGCCATCCGCGGATCCCGCATGTAATAGAAGGAGCCCGCAAAGACGATCGTATCGAAGTCGGCGCCGCGGAACGGAGGCCGCATGAAGTCGGCACGCACTAACGCCCCGCGGTATCGCGCGCGACGCAGCATCTCCATCGATAGGTCAATTCCGACCGCGTCGGCAAGGTGTCCCGTGGTGAACCCCGTACCCACGCCGACATCGAGGACGCGCATGCCGCGGATTGCGGACCGGACGCGTTCCAGCCACACCCGCTTGTAGATCCGCGCGTTGATCCGATCGTACCAGGGCGCCATGCGGTCGAAGAACCGACGCGCCTTCGCGGCTCCTTGGACGACGGGCACAACCCTTGGAATGCCCGCCTCGATTTGAAGGCGCGCCCGTGCGGAAAAGAATATATCGGCCGCCCCGCGTTGGCGACGACGAGCGGCATGGCGAAGGCCGTCACGAAGTCCGTCGGCCTCGAGGCGCGCACGAAGGCCTCGAGGGCCTACGCCGACCGCGCGCGGAAATCGCTACCCGGCGGCGTCACGGCGAATGTGAAGTACTTCGACCCGTACCCGATTGCGATGAAAAAGGCGAACGGCTGTCGCCTCTGGGATCTCGACGGGAACGAGTACATCGACTATTGCCTATCCTTCGGACCGCTCATCCTGGGCCACGGTCACCCGCGCGTGACGAAGGCGATCCGTGAGGCGATGGCGTCTGCGGGCACCACGATGTTCGGGACGCCGCACGAGCTCGAGGCGACGTACGCGGAGCGCCTCCTTCGGATCTTCCGCCGGGACGGCAAGTTGCGCTTCACGGTCTCCGGGACCGAGGCGACCGTCCACGCCGTGCGCGCGGCGCGAGCGTACCGCCAGCGGCCGATGATTGCGAAGTTCGAGGGGCACTACCACGGCGGCGTCGACGAATTCCTCGTGAGCCACGCGCCGTCGAAAGCGGAGACGGACCGCGGACTCCGCCCCGTGGCCGGATCGCGCGGCACGCCGGCCCACGTGCTCGAGAACACGCTCGTGCTACCGTTCAACGATTTCGCCGAGACCGAGGCGCGGATCCGCAGTCACGCGGATCGCCTCGCCTGCGTCATCATGGAGCCCGTCGAGCGATCGTACATCGCGCCCGATCCGGAGTTCCTCCGAGGAGTCCGGGAGATTACGGCTCGGAACGACATCCCGCTGATTTTCGACGAGGTGATGAGCGGCTTCCGCGTCGCGTTCGGCGGTGCCCAGCATGCCTACGGGGTGACGCCGGACCTCACGTGCTTGGGGAAGGTCATCGGCGGCGGCCTGCCCTGCGGCGCGTTCCTCGGTCGCTCGGACATCCTCGAGCTCGTGGATCCCCGATCGGGCGAGTTCTTCCACAGCAGCACGTTCGCCGGATATCCGCCCGCGATGGCGGCCGGGATGGCGACGCTCGATGAGCTCGAGGCGCCCGGGGCGTTCGAAGGCCTCCTCGAGAAGACGCGGAATCTAGCCGCCGGATTCGAGCGGATCGTCGCGCAACGGCACGTCCGCGCTCGCGTTCCGCGGGTCGGTACGGTATTCTCGATACTCTTCCTAGACGGCGTCATCCGGAACTATCGCGACACGCTCCGCGATGATCCGAAGAAACGAAAGGCCCTCGACCTCGGGTTGCTCGAACGGGGGATCTTCGTCAGGCCCGCGAAGCCGTTCTACCTCTCGACCGCTCACGACGACGCCGCGATTCGCCAGACGATCGAAGCGCTGGACGACGCCCTGCAGGCCGCGTAATTACCTGCGTGCCGCAAGGCCCATGACCTTCCGGGTCTCCTCCGGCGTCGCGACCTCCCGTTGCAGGTCCTCGGCGAGACGTCGCGCGCGTGCGACGAGTTCCTCGTTCCGAGCGAGGACGCCCTTTCGCAGATAGACGTTGTCCTCGAGACCGACGCGGACGTGTCCGCCCATCACGATGGCCATAGTCGTCATGGGCAACTGCATCCGCGACATGCCCGCGACGACGTAGGTCGCGCGGGGCGGGAGCTGGCTCGCCATGTAAATGAGATTCTCGGGGGTCGCCGGGATGCCGCCGTCGACGCCCATCACCAGCTGGAAATGCGCGGGCTCTTTCACCAGTCCGGCCTCAATCAGCTTCTGCCCCTGCTGGATGAATCCGACGTCGAACGCCTCGATTTCCGGTTTGATGCCCATGTCGAGCATCGTCTTCGCGAGGAACTGCACGGTCTCGACGGAGTTGACGTAGACGACGGAGGGCTTGCGGCCTGCAAAGTTCAGCGAGCCCGTCGTCAGGCTTCCCATCTCCGGATTCGTCTTGAGCGGTGCGGCGCGGTCCGCGTCCGTGACGCCTGCGATGCCGCTCGTCGAGGTCATCACGACCAACTTCGTTCGCTGGCGGATCTTGTCGACGGTCTCCTTGAAGATCTCGAAGCGGGACGTGGGCCGTTCATTCTCGTCGCGGCAGTGAACGTGGATGATCGAAGCGCCTTCCTGTTCGCACCGGTATGCGGTCTCCGCGATCTCGTCCGGCGTCACGGGCACGTGCGGGGTGTCTTTCTTGCGGGGGACGGACCCTGTCGGGGCGACCGTGATGACGAGCTTCTCCATCGTCTTTCAGCCCGTCCCCGCTACGCGACCTCGGTAGGTAAGCGTTTTGCCGCGACCGCTACGCGAAGAGGTGACACGAGACCTTCGTGTCGGCCGTCACGTCCTTGAGTTCCGGCTCGGTGAAGTCGTGGAGGGACACGCGCACGCCGTCCCCGAGTCGTTCGATGGAACGGATCGCCTTCAGGGCGCGGACGTCCTCCGACCGATGCGACACGAGGTCGCGGAGCGTTGACTCGGCCCCTGGAGGCGCCCTCGGCATCGTGAATGCGCGCGCGCCGTCCGGCGTCGCGGTCGCGAACAACGATCCGGTCGACAGGCCCGCAACGAGGCCTTTGAGGTCGCCGAGCACCTCGTCCGACGTCCACCCGCATCGCTCGAAGGCGACCGGGCACCGCGGATGGAACCGGCACCCGGGCGGGATCGCGGACGGATCCGGTCGCTCCCCCTTCAGGATGATCCGCTCGCGCCGACGATCCGGGTCCGGCACCGGCACGACGGAGACGAGCGCCTTCGTGTACGGGTGCCGGGGATTCTTGATCAGCTCGCGGGTCGGCCCCTGCTCGACGATCTTCCCGAGGTACATGACGCCGATGCGGTCGGCGAGGACCCACGCGAGGGAGAGGTCGTGCGTGATGAACAGGTACGTGAGGCCTTTCTTCTCGCGGAGCTCTAGGAGCAGCTCGAGGATTTCCGTGCGAATCGACACGTCGAGCATCGACACCGGCTCGTCCGCGACGAGGAACTCCGGATCGAGCACGAGGGCACCCGCGATCGAGACGCGCTGCCGCTGCCCGCCCGACAGCTCGTGGGGGAAGCGGAAGAGGAAGTCGCGGGGCGGCCTCAGGCCCGCGTCGTGGAGCGCCTGTTCCACGCGGGCCTCGGTCTCCGCGCGGTTCCGGCTGATGCGGTTCACGAGGAGCGGCTCGGAGACGATGTCGTACACGGAGTGTTTCGGGTTCAGCGACTCGTAGGGGTCCTGGAAGATGATCTGCAGCTTCCGCCGAAGGCTGCGGATCTTCACGCCCTCGAGGCCCTCTTCCCGGATGCGCGTCCAGAGGAAGACCCGCGCCACGGCCGTCGCGGCGATGAAGCCGAACAACGAACCCCCGAGCATCGCGGTCGCCTGATTGCCCCAGTACGCGCTGCCGTAGACCGCTCCCGGGTCCAGGTATCCGGAGAGGACGACCCCCAGGTACGCGCCGAGGTTGAAGGCAACGAGGCTCAGCAGGCCGAGAATCGGGGCCGTGCGCGGGTTCGCCCGCGTTGGAGGGAGGCTGCCGAAGAACGCGAGCAACAGGGCCGTGACGATCGCGAGCCCGAGGAGGCTCCAGCCGTCCGTGAAGGGCAGGTGGAAGAGCCCCGCGGTGACGACCGTCGGGACCAGGGTCGCGAGGACGGCGGCGCCCGCGACGGCGCCGGCGAGGAGGCCCCGGTCCTTGACGGTCCAGGGCCGGCGCTCCTTCCACGAGAGCGAGTGCCGCCGCCGGATCTCCTCGAGCGCCCGCTCGTCGCCCACGGCGTGCGACGCCTCGAACCGCGCGAGGACGGATGGCGGCGCGCCGACGAAGACGTCCCCGCCGGTCGGCTCGACGAGCCGCAGGATCCCCTTGCCCGTCGTCGTCTTGCCGCACCCGCTCTCGCCGACGAGGCAGAAGATCTCCCCGCGCCCGACGTCCATGTCGACGCCGTCTACGGCGCGGACGTACTCCGGTTGCGTCTTCCGCAACGCCTCGAGGAACCCGCGGCGTTTCTCGAACCATACCCGGAAGTTCCGCAGGACGAGGTACGGCTCCCGCGCCACTCACGCCGCCTCCTTCGGGGGCGGGTTCGTGGTGTTCAGGTGGCAGGCCGCGCGGTGGCCCTCCCCGACCGGGTCGAGCGGCGGCTCCCGGTCGATGCACAGCTGCCACGCGTACTTGCACCGGGGGTGGAATCGGCAGCCCTCGGGAGGGCTGATGAGGCTCGGAAGGAGCCCGGGGATGTACGCGGGGAGGGTCTGCGGCCCCTCGATGTCGGGGAACGCGCCGATGAGGTCCTTCGTGTACGGATGCTTCGGGTTCTTGTACACGTCCCGCACGCTCCCCGTCTCGACGATCTTCCCGGCGTACATGATCGCCATCGAGTCGCACGTCTCCGCCATGACGGACAGGTCGTGCGAGATCAGGATCATCGAGAGGTCGAGCTCCCGCTTCAGCCGCTCGAGCAACTCGAGGATCTGCGCCTGGATCATGACGTCCAACGCCGTGACGGGCTCGTCCGCGATCACGATCCGCGGGTTGCAGGCGAGCGCCATCGCGATCATCACCCGCTGCCGCATGCCGCCGGAGAACTCGTGCGGGTAGTCGGCCGCGCGCTCGCGATGGATCCCGACGAGCTCGAGCATCTCACCGACGCGCTTCATCGCGGCCTCCTTGTCGACCTTCTCGTGGAGGATGATCGGCTCCGCGATCTGGTCGCCGATCCGCTTGACGGGGTTCAGGGCGTTCATCGCGCCCTGGAAGATGATCGAGATGTGCTTCCAACGGATCCCGCGGAGCTGGCCTTCCGTGACCTTCGCGAGGTCGTACCCGACGTAATCGATCGTCCCGTCGACGATCTTGCCGTTCGACGGGAGGAGGCGCATGATTGACAAGGCGGCCGTCGTCTTGCCGCAGCCGCTCTCCCCCGCGAGGCCGAGGCTCTCGCCTTCGCCGAGGCTGAAATCGACTCCGTCGACCGCCCGGACGATGCCCTCCTGCGTCTCGAAGTGCGTCTTGAGTCCTTTCACTTCCAGGAGCGCCATGTCACCGCGGCCTGCCGCGGAGAGGAACCCGTTCCCCCCTCGCCTCGACCCCTGCGTGGGAAGCCGGCGACCGCCATAACGGTTGCGAGACCTGCGGCATCAACGTCTAATAGACGGTCCAGTTTCGTCCGTTCCTCGGAGGCGGCGAGATGACGGAACTGACTCGTCGGGTCCGCCGCTTCTACGCCTACACGGCCGCGTCGTCGTTCGCCCTGTGGATCCCGTTCTGGACGCTCTGGATCCGCGGCAACCTCGCATCCGACTTCGAGTTCACCCTCGTCGACGTCGCGTTCTGGCTGGGCATGCTGGCGTTCCAGCTGCCGGTCGGGGTGCTCGCAGACCGCATCGGGCGAAGGCGGACGATCGTGCTGAGCGAGGCGATCCGGTCCGTCGGGATCCTCGGATACGGCCTCGGGATGACCTTCGCCGGGTTCGTGATCGCGAACGTCGTCTGGTCGCTGGGCGCCGCCTTCTCGATCGGCACGTCCGCGTACCTGTATGACGCGCTCCTGGAAGCGGGGCACGAATCGGAGTTCCCGCGATACATCGGACGGAATACGACGATCCAACTGCTCTCGAACGCCGCGGGTGCGTTCGCCGGCGGCCTCTTCGTCCAAGCGGTAGGGGAGATCCGGCTCACGCTGTTCGTCGGCGCGGCGCTGAACCTCGCGGCCGTCGCGATCGCCCTGACGTTCGCGGAGCCGAACGTCGCCCGGACGACGGAGCCGACGTACGCCGAGCAATTGCGGCAGGGCCTCCGGGTCGTTCGTCGGCGCGAGGGCGTCGCCCTCCTCATCGGCCTCGAGGTGTTCCTCGGCATCACCCTGTACGCGATGGCGCTCTTCCGACCGCTGTACCTGCAGTTTCTCGGCCTGTCTCCGGCGGAGATCGCGCTCTCGATCTCCGGATTCCTCATCGTCGCGGCGGCGTGTTCCGTGTTCGCCGGCGAGATCGCGCGCGTGCTCGGCGAGTTCGGCACGATCGCGCTCATGGTCGCGCTGGCGTGCGGCGCGTTCTTCGCGATGTTCGGGGCCGGCCGGTCGGCGGCGGCTTTCCTGTTCCAAATCCCGATCTACGTCGTCTGGAGCCTTCAGCCGGCGCTGACGACGGCGTTCTTGAACCGGCGGCTGGAGCCAGGGCAGCGGGCGACCGTGCTCTCGATGGGCTCGTTCGCGTACACGCTCGGGATCGTGATCCTCGAGCCGCTCGTCGGCCTCCTGACGACGGCGACGGACCTCCTGACCCTCGGCCTATTCCTCGGCCTCGTGACGCTCGTGCCGTGCGCGTACGTCCTCGTCCGCTGGCGGACGATGGTCGCGCCGTGGCCCGCCGTGACGCCTCTCCCCTCGCGTCTCGTGGCGGGTGCGCGGGTCTCCCGATTCCATCGGCTATTCGAGCGGCTGAGCCGGCTCAGGCCGTGACGCCGTGCGGCGTATCGATTGGCGCGGTGACGAGGTGGCACGCCGCAACGTTGCCCGGCTCAATCTCGACGAGCTGCGGTTCGGACCCCTCATGCAACGTGATCCGGACGGTCCCGCCACTCGGCCGGATATCCGCGATGCCCTTCAGCGCGAGACGCGAATCCCGGTTTGCCTCAATGACGGATCGGACCGTCAGAGCCGCGGCCTCTACCGAGGCCCCGGGCATGAGCCCGATCTCGATCTTGCTCGATTCCAACGGCGCGATCGAGGCGATGCCAGGGAGGAGACCCGCCCCGTGCGCGGACCGGAGTTCTTCGGAGACCTCGGCCGCGGTCCAGCCGCATCGCTCGAAAGCGAGCGGACACCGCGGATGGAACCGACATCCCGGCGGGATGGCGACAGGGTCGGGCCGCTCCCCGCGTAGGATGATGCGCTCGACCTTGTGTCTCGGATCGGGGCTCGGCACGACGGAGATGAGCGCCTTCGTGTACGGATGCTTCGGACGAGCGATGACCTGCTCCGTCGAGCCCATCTCGACGATCTTCCCGAGGTACATGACGCCGATGCGGTCGGCGAGAACCCAGGCCAGGGAGAGGTCGTGCGTGATGAAGAGGTATGTGAGGCCTCGGCTCCGGCGGAGGTCGAGCATCAGCTGCAGGATCTCCGTCCGAATTGAGACATCGAGCATCGAGACGGGTTCGTCCGCCACGATGAAATCCGGTTCGAGCACGAGGGCCGCGGCGATCGACACGCGCTGCCTCTGGCCTCCGCTTAGCTCGTGCGGGAAGCGGAAGACGAACTCGCCCGCGGGCCGCAGGCCGACATCTTCTAGCGCCCGGGTCACCAAGTCGCTCACCTCCTCGGGGTTCATCACAATTTTGTTCACCAGTAGCGGCTCCGCGACGATTTCGTACACGGATTGTTTCGGGTTCAAGGACTCGTAGGGATCTTGAAAGATCAGCTGGAGTCGTCTTCGGAGCCCTCGCATCCGAATCCCGGTCATGCCTTCCCGTCGCTTTCGTGCGTCGATCATGACCGCGCTCACACCGCCCGCGACGATCGGACCGAACGCGGTCGCGAAGAGCATTCCGAAAAGATCGTCGCGCCACGGCGCCCCAAGCGCTTCGGCCGGGTCATACGGCGTCGATGTGACGAGCGCATGGAAGAAGAACGCGGGGAGGGACACGCCGATGATGGCGAGGAGCGCCGCGATCGTAACCGCGATAGGGGTTCGATTCCAAGGTCTCGCGGGCGGCAGGGAGCCGATGAACCCCAGCGCGAAGCCCACCGCAATCGCGATTCCGAGGGTCTTCCCGGGGTCTACGAACGGGTCCGTGAGGAGGCCTATGAGGGCGCCGGGAATCAGGGTCGCGGCGAGGAACGCGGTCTCGACCAGGGCGATCAGAGTGGCGGCCTGCGCAAATGTCCACGCCTCCGTTTCTTTCCACGTGATCGAATGCTTTCGTCGAAGCTCATCGGCGAGTCGGGCCGCGGACGGACCGGTGGTGTCGCGGGTCGCCGCCTCGTAATCCCGAAATTCGGCATTCGGCATGTCGAGGAAGATGTCGCCTTCGGTCGACTCGACGAGCTTGAGGATCGCCTTGCCCGTCGTCGTCTTGCCGCATCCGCTCTCGCCGACGAGGCAGAAGACCTCCCCGCGACGGATGTCGAACGACGCGCCATCCACCGCTCGGACCCACGTCGTCTTGCCGCCGACAAGCTCCCGAAGCAGGCCGTGCCGCAGAGGAAACCAGACCTTGAGGTCTCGGATTCTGACTAGCGGCTCGCCCGGATCGGTCGTGCCGTCACCTCCGCGACTTCGGGATAGAGGAAGCAGGCGGCTCGGCGACCCGGTGCGATTGCGGACAGGCGCGGCTCGGCCTTGGCGCAGCGGTCGAACGCGAACTTGCATCGGGGGTGGAACACGCAGCCCGCCGGGGGTTCGATCAGGCTCGGGACGTCTCCGGCGATCGCGTCCGGCATCGTCCGAGGGCCCCGGATATCCGGGAAGGCGCCGACCAGGCCCTGGGTATACGGATGTTTTGGATCCGCGAAGACGTCGACGGTCTTGCCCGTCTCCATCGTCTTCCCTGCGTACATGATCGTCACGTGGTCGCACGTGTCTGCCAGGACGGACAGGTCGTGACTGATCAAGATCATCGAGAGGTTCAGTTCCTTGCGCAGGCGTTCGAGGAGGTCGAGGATCTGCGCCTGGATCATCACATCGAGTGCGGTCACGGGCTCGTCGGCGATCACGAGCTTCGGGTTGCATGCGAGCGCCATCGCGATCATCACGCGCTGCCGCATGCCCCCCGAGAATTCGTGCGGATAGTCGTTGACCCGTTTCCGGGAAATCCCGACGAGCTCCAGCAGGTCGCCGGCGCGGGCTCTCGCGGCGGCCTCCTGGACACTTTCATGGAGCACGATCGGCTCCGAGATCTGCTTCCCGACCCGCTGAACCGGATTGAGCGAGTTCATCGCTCCTTGGAAGACGATCGAGATTTGCCGCCATCGGACTTTCCGCAGCGTCATCTCTGAGAGACGGACGAGGTCGCGGCCGTCGAAGCGGACGGAGCCCCGCACGATCCGCCCGTTCGGCGGGAGGAGACGGATCAGGGCGAGCGCCGTCGTCGTCTTCCCGCATCCGCTCTCGCCGGCGAGCCCCATTGCTTCACCGGGTTCCACGTCGAACGAGGCCCCGTCGACGGCGTGGACCGTTCCCGCCTTGGTTTGGAATTCGACCACGAGGTCGCGGACCTCCAGGAGCGCCACGGTTAACGTCTCCGCAGGCGCGGGTTCAGAATTTCATCGAGGGCGTAGCCGAACAGGTAGAATCCGAAGACGAGGAATACGATGCAGAGGCCCGGGACGATGATCCAGCCGGGCATGCCAATCGTGAGGGCGTCGTTCCTGTACGCCTCCGCGATGATGCGACCCCAGCTCACGTTGTTTTTTACGGAGAGGTTCAAGAATGCGAGGACGCTCTCGGATAGGATTGAAATGGCGACCGTGAGGATCGTGTTCGCGAAGATCAGTGGGAAGGCGTTCGGGAAGATATGACGGATGAGGATGTGCGCGTTTGAGGACCCGATCATGCGCCCTCGCTCGACGAACATCCTCTCCTTCAGGCTGAGGACTTGGCTCCGGATGACCCGGGCGGTTACCGACCATCCTGTGAACCCGATGACGAAGATGATTCCCCAGATGTCCAGGTAGAAGAGCCGCGCGGCGACGACGATCATCAGGACGAGCCATGGGATTGACAGGACAACGTCGTTGATACGCATGATCACCTCGTCGACCCAACCCCCCACGAAGCCGGATACGAGTCCGACCACCGTCCCGATGACGCTCGCGACCATGGCGGAGAAGATCCCGACAATGAGGGAGATTTGCGTCCCCCAAATCACCTGCGAGTAGATGTCGTAGTCGAAAGCGTTCGTGCCGAGCGGGTGCGTCGGCGTGTACGGCGTGAGCGGGAGCGCGTCTGGGACGGATTGGAGCGGTCCGTACGGGGCGAGCCAAGGCGCGGCGAAGGCGAGGAAGAAGAAGAACGCCAAGAGGCAAAGCCCCGTCATCGCCGTGTAGTTATGGAGCACCTGCAGGCCGACTTCCCGGAAACGGCGGGTGAGGACGGTCGCCCTCGCACGGAACGGCGACACGACCCTCGCGGTCCGGACGACTTGGGCGGTACCCACGGAATCACCTTACGAGATTTTGATCCTCGGATCGAGGAGGAGCAGGACGAAATCCGAGACCAGGTTCGCGATCACAACCGCGACGCCTCCGATGACGATGATGAATTGGAGCAGCGGATAGTCGAGATTCTCGATTGCCTCGATCGTGCGGAAGCCAATCCCTTGGTACCGGAAGACGACCTCCACTTGGTACGCGCCGCCCAAGATGAACGCCGTGTTCAAGGCGATGAGTGAGACCATCGGCGGCATCCCGTTCGGCAGGATGTGCCTCCGGAGCACCTGACCGTCGCTCAGTCCCTTCGCCTTCGCGGTGATCGTGAAGTCCTCCGTCATGACGTCGATGAGCGAGCTGCGCATCACGAGCGAAATCCCGGCCAACGTCCCGAGCGAAAGCGTCATCGCCGGCAGGATGAGATGCGCCGTCGCGTCGGCGACGTGGACCCAGTCCCAAGCCCAGGGGATGAGGCGGTCGTTGAAGTAGCCCGACGTCGGGAGCGCAGGCCACCATGTGAACCAGGAACGGAGCGGCGAATTCGACCGAAAGAGGGCTTGGAGGACGAGGCCCAGCCAGAAGATCGGCATTCCGTACAAGAAAATCCCGATGCCCGTCGAGAGGAAGTCGAACGGCTTTCCTCTGCGGACCGCGGCATACGCGCCGATTAACATCCCGATTAGGATTGTGAATACGGTGGACGTGCCGACCAGGAGGAGGGTCCAACTCAGGTCATGGAGGAGGATGTCCGCCACGGGCCGCTTGTAGTTGTAGGAGACCCCCCAATCGAGCGTGAACAGTTTTTGCAGGTAGATGACGAACTGTTCCAACTGCGACTTGTCCAGGCCGAAGAACTGGATCACGTAGTCCCGGAACCCGATATACTTCGGCTCGCGCGGAACGATCGAGAGCGACGGGTCGCCCGGCATCAGGCGGATGAGGACGTAGTTCAGGCAGACGATTCCGAAGATTGTGATGCCTGCATTGATGATCCGCCGAGCTACGATCCGGAGGAGTCGGCTCGTCCCGCATCACGCTCCTGGGCCCGAGCGGTGCGCATCGCGGCCCCCGGTCACTGCGGGGGCGGGGGTGGCGGCTCTTCTCGCCGCTCCTCTTCCTCCTTGGAAACCTTCCGGCGACGCAAGAGAATCGCCGCGATCGCGGCGACAGCGACCAGGGCGATCGCAATGGGGACGCCGTAGTTGATCCATGGATTCGCTCCGCCCGCGGGCCCTCCACCGCCGCCTGTCGCTTGCGCTTGGATCGGGATCGCCGCAGTCTTCGTCTGCACGTGTCCGGCGCCAGGCTGGCTATCGGTCACCGTGACGGTCAGCGTGTAGTCGCCCGGTTGCGAATACGTGTGGACCTGCACCACCGTCTGATCCGTTGCCGTGTTCGTGCTCGCGTTCGAGGCGGTCGCGCCGTCCCCGAAGTCCCACTGAATCGAAAGCGGTTCCCCTTCTGGATCGCGCACGGTCACCCTGAACGTGATCGATTGATTCACCCAGCCGTGGGTAAGCCCGCTCGGGAATTGATAGTCGAGCGTCGCCACGGGCGGCAAATTGCCGCTCGGCGCCTCAATCGTCGCGGTCGTGGTCGCGCACACCGGCCACTCGGAATCGGTGACGCGCACGCTCACGTTGTATGACCCCGTCGACGCGAACGTGTGGTCGACGGAGTTCGTAGTAGTGGTCACGGTCGGCGTGCCGTCGCCGAAGTCCCAGGTGAAGTTCAGCGGTTCGTTTTTCGGGTCGGCTGCGACGACGTTGATTGTCACGGGACTCCCGCTCACGTAATCGATCGACTGGAAGGACGCGATTACCGGAGCCGGGTTGTCGTGCGGAGAGAGCTTGAAGAAGAGGTTCGGGAGGGCGCTGTCCATTGCGTCGCCCGGATAAGTCGCGAAGTCGGGCCAACCCTCCCATCCGTACGCCAAGTCCGTGCGGTTCGTTGCGCCGTACAACTTGTCCGGGTAGTTGGCGATGATATAGGACGCGTAGTCGTAGACCATTTTCTGCATCGTGTAGACAATCTGCCGACGGGCAGCCGGATCCGTGGCCGAGAGGGATTGGTTGTACAGCGAATCGAACGTCGAATTCGCATACCAGTTGTCCGTCGTCGACGACGGGATCGCCATCGTCGTCTGGACGTACAGGATGTCGAGCGAAACTTCCGCGAGGGTCGCGAAATCCCAATCCCAGTACCACAGGTCGTAGTCGCTGTTCTTCCAGATCGTATTCATCTGGTTCGTGGGCAGCACGATGTATCCTGGGACGGGGTTGTAGCGGTTGTCGACGGTCTGGATCCCCGCCTGCCGCAGCCAGACGCTCATGTTCGCGACCGCAACGGCGAACTCCGGGTGGGAATCGGGTGCGTACAGCCGGAAGATGAGTCCCTGCGTCCCTCCGGCCTGATAGAGCGGGGTCGTATCCGGGGCGAGATTCCCGGCCGCGTCGTACGTCCAGCCCGCGTCGTTCAGCATTGTCCGAGCCGCCGCCGGGTCGAATCTGTACAGCTCGTCCGACGTGAAGGGCCGGTGCCATGGGTTTACCGCAGGGACGACGCTATCGGCCAGGGTGGCGAGGCCGAGGTACGCGTATCGCACGATCGCCTCTTTGTCGATGCTCATCGCGACCGCTTTGCGGACCGTTTCGTTCAGCAAGACCTGATTGTTCGTCGCGCCGCCCGCAGTCTTTCCGAGCGCAGCGCGCAGGCTGTCGGTCATCTGGTTCAACGCGATTTCGCCGATGAAACCGGACGGCACCTGCCAGCGGAACATTCCGTTCCCGGGTGTCGGGACGGCAGAGAAGGTGGCCGCGGAGATGTCGAAGATTCCGTCCAGATTATCCGGAGGCCCCGCCTTGAACGCGTCCACCATCGCGCCGGACGTCGAGTACGGGAGGATTCGGACTTCGTCCGGGCGGGATATCCGACAGTACGCTGCGGCGCCGTAGTAATTCGGATTCCTGTGCATGATGATCAGCCCGCCGGCGAGGTCGCTGTTCGAGTCGAAGTACAGGGGGCCGGAGCCGACGACCGTGCGCGGCTCCTGCGCAACCGGATTTCGGATCGAGGCCCAGAGATATTGCGGCAAGATTGGGACGCCCGTGAGGGTCGAAAACATCGGCGCGTACGGCTCGGCCGTCACGATCTGCACGGTATACGTGTCGATTTTCGAGACGCTGCTGATTGCCGTCACGTAGCCGCTCAACACGCTGGCGGGGTTATCGATTAGGAGCTGGTATGAGAACACCACATCGTCCGCCGTGACTGCGTGGGAGGTATCCGCGGGGTTCGTCGGGTCCGTGAAGATGGCATCGCGGACGAGGTTGCATCTCCAAGTGACTTCGTCGGCGGCAACCGCGCAGCGGGTCGCCAAGTCACCGACCGGGCGGTACGAGCTGTCGTACGTGAGCAGCGAGCTGTAGATGTTGTACACCACGATGAACTCCAGAGTGAGGGTGATCGCGTTCGGGTTGACCGTGGTCGCCTTCAGACCGGTCTGTCCGAGCCGGAGCGACCGGAACGAGGCGGTCGGCGAAACACCGGGATCAGGCGGCGTCGACGCGGAAGCCACGATCGCAATCGCACTCAGGACGATAGCCGCGACGAGGAGTGAGACGATCAGTCGCCTTCCGCGCACCCAAGGACGCTGGTCCTCCCCGGCCAAGTCGACCCCAACCCGAACGACACATGGAGGACGATCCCCCATGCGTTGACATGAGGGGATGCGATGGGATTCTATATAACGTTTCTCGGGAGGCGCGAATTGGGACATCCGTCGGAGGTGCGATTCCGCCACGATTCGCGCGTGAGAACCTCACGCGTATTCCGACTGACTCTGCTCTCGCAAGAATTGCGGGAGGTAGTACTGGCCGCCCGCCGACTTGCCCGAACTTCCGGACATCTTCCAGCCGCCGAACGGCTGGACCCCCACGACGGCGCCGGTCGTCGCCCCCGCGGCTCGGTTCGCGTACAGGACGCCCGCCTCGATCTCCGAGAAGAACCGCCGAAGGTCCGCCGGCTCTCGGGTGAAGATGCCTGCCGTGAGCCCGTAGTCCACGTCGTTCGCGACCCGCACGGCGTCGTCGAGCCCGTCGACATCGATGACCGAGAGGATCGGGACGAACAGCTCCTCCCGGTTGATCCGATGATCGCGCGGCAGGCCGGCGACGATCGTCGGGGCGACGAAGTGCCCGGGACCCTTGCCCGATGTGCCGCCCGTGAGGACCTTGCCCTTCGACCGCTTGACCTCCTGGATCGCCTTGTCGTAGGTCGCGACCGCGGCCTCGTTGATGAGCGGCCCGAGGTATACGTCTCGCACGGTCGGGTCGCCCACCTTGATCTTCTGCGTCTCCGCGACGAGTCGCTCGAGGAACGCCTCCTTCACGGATCGGTCGACGAGGACGCGCGAGCACGCGGAACACTTCTGACCGC
>WNFU01002226.1_pt1 | contig 26554 bp, 21 predicted proteins | sample 5400121 | NCBI WGS metagenome assembly WNFU01 (sample SAMN13153360, study PRJNA577476) | soil metagenome | isolation source: 100 cm soil or saprolite under grassland replicate 1 | place: USA:California | collected 2016-06-15 | reverse complement strand
TCCGGCGCGGACCTGATGCGACAGGGAGTCCGCGCCTACCAGGACCTGGACCTGGACGTCGCCGCGGGGCTGATCCGGCGCGCGATCGCGTTCGAGGGACCCGCGGCCCTCGCGCGGTCCGAGCGCGCCACCGCGTTCATGTACCTGACCACCGTCGAGCTGCTCCGCAGCCGGCCCGACTCCGCGCGGGCCGCGGCGCGCCGCCTCGTGCTCGTCGACCCGCGCTTCCGCCCGGACGCGCTCACTTTTCCCCCGCAGGCGATCACGCTGTTCACCGGAGTCCGCCGCGCCACGCCCGCCGTCACCGCCCGCGCCGCTGCCGACACCCAGTTCCGTCCCGGCGGCGAAGCTTTCGCGATGCGGCTTTACGCCAGCGCCTTCCATGGGGTGCGCGTCACTGTCACGCGCGAGGACGGCCGCATGCTGCGCGCGCTGTACGTCGGCCCCATCGGCGACAGCCTCGACCTGCGCTGGGACGGTCTCGACTCCGCGGGCACCACCGTCGCCCGCGGGCGCTACGCGCTTACGGTGATCTCCACGGATTCGGCGGGGCACGTGGTGCGCCAGCTGCGCCTCCCCCTGGAGGTCGCCCCGGTCGCCCGCGACACTCAGCCGCTCCCGCCCCGGCCCGCCGATTCGCTGTTCAAGCCGGAGCGCACATCCACGGGACCGGCTCTCCGCGCTCTCGCGCCCGGAGTTCTCGCGGGGATCGGCGTCGTGGTGCTGCCGTCGGTCGTTGCCGGGGGCGAGGACCACGCGCGCGGTCGCCTCGTTGTGGCTGGCGCCGTGACGCTCGCCGGCATCGCGGCGTTCTTCTCGCATCACCCCGCGCGGGCGATCCCCGCGAACGTCGCCGCCAACCGGCAGCTGCGGGACCGGTGGACCGAGGAGCGCGCGCGGCTCGTGGCCGACAACGCGCGACGCCGCGGCGAGCTACGCCTGGGCGTGAAGAGCGGCGACCCTGTCATCATCACGCCGGAGGGGCCGTGAGGCGGCTCCCCCTCGCTACGCTCGGCGTGGTCCTCGCTGCGCTCGGACTGACATTGAGCCCGGTGGCGGCACAACAGCCACTGCACGTGACGGCCGGGCTCGAGGGCGCGTTCACGCGCGCGCGCAGCCGCGCCACGGGTGCCACCGAGCTGCTGAGTGGTGCGACGTTCGGGGGAGAAGCGAACCTGGCGGGCAAGCGCTGGCGCGTGCGGCTCGGGTACGGCGAGGGGCGACTCACGGCGGACACCGGGACGGCGGCGGCACGCAGTGTGACGGAAGGGCGCGCCCAGCTTGGCATCGCCGCCACGCCGTGGCTCACACTGTGGGCGGGCCCGCGCGCGCGCAGCTACAAGTCGTCCGGCGTGCGGCAGCGGTGGTGGTTCTGGGAGGTCGCGGCGGAGGCCCGCGGGACGCTGTTCGCCGACCGGGCGTTCGCGTTCGGAGGGCTCGCGGTCGCCCCGGCGGGAACGGTGGACGCGCTCCCCGCGTTTTCGCGCGAGACCGCCGTGACCGCCGGCCTCGCCGTGCGCCTCCCGTTTGACGGCCCGTGGACCCGCCTCGGCTACCGCGTTGATCAGACCCGGCTAGCAGGCGGGCGGCGGGAAACGGTGGAGGCTATCTCGCTGGGCGTGTCGATGGAGCTGCCCCCTCGCTAGCGCTCGGGGTGACAGCGGCCGGCAGGCGCGACTTCACGCTGTGCGCCTTGATCAGCAGTGCCAGCGCGGCCACGACGGTGAGCGCGACGATCACCGCGATGGACCGGCGCAGCCGCCCCTCCAACGTTGCCGTCACAGCGGGCGGCCCCCCGCGGCACTCTTCCCCAACTTCTTGAGCAGCTCCCGCGCCTGCGCCCGTTCGCGGGGCGCCAGGCCCGCCACCGCCCGGCGCATCGCGGCGGCGTGAGGCGGGAAGATTCGCGCGATGAGGCGCCGGCCGGCCGCCGTCAGCGCCAGCACGCTGACGCGCCGGTCTGCGGGACCGGACGCCCGCCGCACGAGTCCCCGCTGCACCAGCTTGTCCACGACGTAGGTGGTGCTGCCGCTCTCCAGCAGAATGCTGCGCCGTACGTCGGAGACCGACAGGGGGCCCTTGTGGTAGAGGGCCTCGAGCACGCCGAACTCGGTCGATCCCAGCCTGAAGCGGGCGATGCTGGCGCGCGAGTGCCGCTCGACCGCGTCGAACGCCCGCGCCAGCACCACCCACAGCCGCAGATCCCCGTCCACCGTACGTGCCATGGTCCGCTGGGAACCTCCCGCCGCGGTGCGTGGTTCGGTAATTGCTCCAGGTGAAGTATCTCGAATTCAAGATAGTTGTGCAAGGAGGAACGCATAGTGGGTATCAACGCAGTGCTGCTGGTGCTCCGGCTGCTGCTGGGGATCGTGTTCCTGGCGCACGGCGCCCAGAAGGCGTTCGGCGCCTTCGGCGGGCCCGGCCTCGCAGGGACCGCGGGATTCCTCGGCTCGCTCGGGCTGCAGCCGCCGCGCTTCTGGGCGGTGGTCGCCGCCTACGGCGAGCTGCTCGGCGGGCTGCTCGTCGCGCTGGGACTATTCACGCCCCTGGGCGCCCTGGTTATTGCCGCGACGATGGCCGTGGCCACGTTCAAGGTCCACGGCCCCAAGGGGTTCTTCATCCAGAACGGCGGCTACGAGCACGCGCTCGTGCTGCTCGTGCTGGCGTTGGCCCTGGCCGTCGCGGGCCCGGGAGCGTATTCGCTCGACGCGCTGCTGCGGCGCTGAGTCCCCGCCGCCCCGGCGAACAACACTGCCTCGCCGACGGCCCGATCTAGCCGCTCGAGCAGGCGGGGGTCCACCTGCCCGTTCTTGAACTGCAGGTCGGTGCCGTAGACGCCCGTGGGCACGGTCACCGCCCCGACGCTGGCGAGCAGCGGGCGCAGGCCGTGATCCACGGCGAGCAGGTGGCCGGGCGTGTTCCCCGTCGCGATCGCGACCGCGGTTTTTCCCGCGAGCGCGTCCTGCGGGAGCAGGTCGAGGAACACCTTGAGCGCGCCGCTGAACGTGGCGCGGTAGACCGGGGTGCTCACGACGACGATGTCGGCGCCGAGCACCGTGGCCACCGCCTCCTGCACGGCGGGCGAGGTGGTCCGCCACAGCAGGGCGTCGGCCGGCAGCGCTGTGAGATCGATCAGCTCGGTACGCGTCCGGCGCGCGGCGAGCGCGCGCAGGGCGGCTTGCAACAGCAGGCGGCAGGGGGTCGTCGTGGCGAGGGGACAGCCGGAGATTCCCACTGCCTTCAGAGCAACGGACAAAGCCTCGGGCACAGGAGCACCTCCCGAAAAAAGTGAATCGGCCGCGACCCGAGCGTTGGGGAGTCGCGGCCGATTCTGGTGGTTGGGGCGGGCCTGCCTCGGCCCTTCCCCGCGCTACGCCATCGCGGCCGCGGGTCCCGCTGCAGACGCGGGACCCCGACACCAGCGATATGCGCAGACCACAGCGCGGCACATGATCGGGCGAAGCTACGGCGCGCCCGGACCGGGCGCAAGCTGCAACACCCAAGGAGCTACAAGTTAGTTCAGGGGCGGTGCGAGGTCGGCGGCGCGCGCGGCGGAACGCGGGCCTGCCCGGGGGCGGCCGCTCGTGCGGCGGCGGCGCGGGCGAGCCCCGCCGCCGCTTGCGCCGGCGTCGCGCCCTGCGCCATCTCCGCCTGCAACCGGCCCGGCAACGCGAGCAGGTCGCGCTCCTTCGCGCCGGAGCGCAGCGTCTGCCGCACCAGCTCCACGGTCTCGGCGGGCGAGACGCCGAGGGCGGAGAGCGTCCCGGCGACCCGCAGCGCCGCCGCGGCTGAATACCGCGTCCCGCACGCCACGGCGACGTCTTGGACGTTGCCGTCCTTGAGGCCGGCGGAGAGCGCAAAGCCGCCCGCCTCGATGGCGTCCGGCGCCGGCGTTCCGACGCCCGCGGCCTGGAGCGCGCCCTGCGCGTGCCCCAACCGCGCCAACACCGCCTGCACGGCCGCGACGATTCGCTCGGGCGCCGCGGCCTTGGCGCCGCCTTCGATCGCCTTCTCCACGAGAGGCTCGACCGGCAGGCCGCGCCTGGCGGCAGAGTCCGCGAGCGCGCTTACAGCAGCGACGGCGGTGGCCGGCACGCGGCCCGCGAGCTGGGTCGCCACCGGCTGCTGTGCGGTGGCCGTCACCCCGAGCGCCAGCGAGGGGGCGGCAGTCACTCCGAGCGGAGCGAGGAGGATGAGGACGAGGCCGGCGCTCACAGCGCGCGCGCTCCCGCCCCGACTGCCATCACGCTGTTACGCCGTCCGAAGCCGTCGTCCACCGTCGGCGCGGCCGGATCGTTCACCCAGCGGCGGCCGTCCACCACGAACGCGTACTGGTGCTGGCCGACGGGGAGGGCCACCGTCGCGGTCCACACGCCCGCGGCACCCGTGCGCGCGAGCGGCGCCGCGCTGGCATCCCAGTGATTGAACGTGCCGGCCACACCCACCTGGTGCGCACCCGGCGCGAACAGCACGAATCGCACGAACGCACTCTCCGGCGCGGTCGCGGCGACCGGCGTCCCCGCTTCGACCGCGGGCCGCGCCGGCGTGAGCAGCAGGACGAGCGCGGCTGCCGCGGCGAGCGCCGGGCCCAGGGTCCAGAGACGGTAGCGCACGCGGATCTCGCGCGGCTCCGCCAGGCGGTGCCACCAGCCCCGCGCGGGCCCATCAGCGGACGCGGTCGCGTGCTTCCGCACCTCGGCCATCACGCGCGCCTCGAGCGCCGCGGGCAGCGTCACCGCGGCGCGATCGACGGCGCCGAGCAGCCGCTCGGCCGCCCGCGCTTCGGCGTGCAGCTCCAGCGGCAGGTCGGCAAGGCGCAGCTCGCCGTCGAGAAAGCGCTTGACCAGGGGATGAAAGACCGTCGTCATAGGACATCCTTGAGCCGCTCGCGCAGCCGATCGTAGGCCCGGTGCATCCGCATCTTCAATGAGGGAACCGACGCGCCGAGCCGCCCGGCGATCTCCTCGTACGACAAGTCTTCCACGTGCTTCAGGACGAACACCTCGCGCTGCTCCGGCGTCAACTCCAACAGCGCTTGTTGCAGCGCGCGGCGCCGCTCGTCCTGCTCCAAGGGGCCGTCCGCTCGCTCGGTGGCCGGTACGGTCACGGCATCCCCCCCGGGACCCGCCCGGATCGCCCGCCGCCGCTCCGCCAGGCACCGGTTCCGCAGGATCAGAAAGAACCAGCCAGCGAAGTTGTCGGGGTCGCGGCACTGCTGCAGTTGCTCGAACGCCCGGATGAACGCGTCCTGCACCGCGTCCTCCGCCTCGTCCGCCGAGCCGAGCATCCGCGCCGCGAACCGGGCATAGCGATCCCGGTAGCGCCGCACCAGCTCCGCATACTGCTCGGTATCGCCGGCGAGTACCGCCCGGACGATCTCCCCGTCGGTCCGTGTCCCCACCCCCACGATGCTACGGGGGCACTCAGGACCCGGCAACCGCCACCTTGAAGAGTCGCAACAGGTTCAGCCGGTAACGAGCTGCGTTACCTGGGCGCCTGGAGCCGCCTCTTTAGCACGCCATGACTGCCGTGCCAGATCGTCCCGACCTTCGGGCCTGGCCTGCGCCCGATCGCCTCTTGCTCGCCCGTATCGCAAAGGGCGATGAGCGGGCGGCGCGGGCCTTCGCTCACCGACTCGAGGGCACGCTGTACGCCATCGCGTACGCCGTGCTGTTCGATCAAGAACAGGCCAACGCGGTAGTCGAAGAAGTGATGGACCGCGCCCTGCGCAACGCCAATTACCTGAAGGACACGGTCATACCGGTGCGGCGTTGGCTGGCCCGGCTCACGCGGCTGTTGGCGGAGCAGCGGGCGAAGGCGCGTGTCGAATGACGCACTCGAAGACGGAGGAAGTACCATGTTGCGCAAGCTGATTCCCCTCGCGGCGATCCTGGTGTTCCCGGCCGTTCTCGCGGCTCAGACGCCGCAGGTTCCCAACGATCATGCCTCGGACCGAGCCAAGGCGATGGTCGCCCAGCACCGGGTGACGCCGGTGCGCGGCGAGCCCGTGGGGCTCGACCATCGTCCGGTGACGCCGGCAACGCCGGCGATTCGCGCGACGCGGGCGACCCCCGCCGTGCCGTCGTCGGGCGGTGGGCCGGCGACTCCGGCGGTGCCGGCGAAGCCCGCCACGCCGGCGGTGCCGGCGTCCCCGTCGCAGAAGCCGGCGAGCCCGGGCAACTCCGCCAGTCATCGCCCGTAACGGGGAGACCGAGAGTGTTTGAGAGGGGTGCGGCGTATCGCCGCACCCCTCTTTGCTTTTTGGGTGTAGCTTCCGCGCCGTGCCTCACCTCCTCTTGATCGTTCTCGCCCAGACGCAGGCATCTGTTGGGCTGGGGATCGGCACCGTCCGCTACCCCGGCGGCTCCAGCATCGGCGTCGGCTCGCTCAGCCCCACGCTGGCGTACACCATGCCGACGCTGACCCTCAACGCCAGCGGCGCGCTCGCGGCCCTGCCGCGTGGCGAGTGGTTTCTGCAGGGCCACGGCGACGGCTGGATCACGACGCCGCCCCTGACGGATGGCGTCCGCCTGGGCCTCGAGGCCGGGTGGACCGGAAGCACGCGGACGGGCGGCGTGGAAACGGCGGCGCCGTACGCGGTCGGGGAGCTCCTCTGGGCGGCGCCCAGGTGGGGGGTCGGCATGGGGGCGGGGCCGTCCGCCGGGTGGATCGCGGGGTCACCGTGGGTGTCGGCATTCCGCGCGCGGGCGCGCGTGTGGTGGCACCGGGAGGGCACCGACTGGTCTGCGAGCCTCGAGCCGACGCGATTCCTCGGCGCCTGGTTCACCGACGTCGGCGCCGGCGCGACGTGGCATCGCGGGACCGTGACGGCCAGCGCCTGGGCGGCGGCCCGGCTCTCAGCCGCGTACGGCTCCAAGGGCGCGGCGAGCGGGTTCCTCCAGGTGTTCGTCTCACCGAGAACGGCGCTCGAAGCAGGCGGCGGCAGCCTCCTCCCCGATCCTTACCAGGGCTTTCCCCGCACCGCCTTCGTGACGGTCGGCGTGCGGCTCGTGGGAGGGCGCCGCGCGGTGCGCGCCGTCCCGCCGCTCGCTCCGCTCGTGCCGGACCGCCGCGGGGACAGCATCGTGGTGCGGTTCCGGTTCACCGGCGCACGCGCCGTGGCGATCGCGGGCGACTGGAACGAGTGGCGGCCGGTGCCGCTCGTCGCGGTGGGGGACGAGGTGTGGGAGCGGGCGCTTCTGGTCGCGCCCGGGACGCATCGATTCAACCTGCTGGTGGACGGGGAGTGGGTGGTGCCGCACGGGGTGGCGACGCTCGCCGACGAGCTGGGGGGCCTCGTCGCCCTCCTCGTGGTGCCCTGACGTTTCATCTATTGACTGCCCCGGCGGTTCTCCCTACTGTCGGCTCGGCGGGTTCGCTCTTTCTCACCTATTCCGCGAGGTCCCCGATGGGCAAGATCAACCTGCAGAAGGTTGTCGCCGGTGGGTTAGTAGCGGGGTTGGTGCTGAATGTGTTCGACTTCCTGGTGTACGGCGTCTGGCTCAAGAACGACATGAACGCCGCGATGGTGGCCCTGAACAAACCGGCCATCACCACGAACATGATCCTGTGGTTCGTGTTTCTGGACTTCTTGTTCGGCATCTGGCTGGTGTGGTTGTATGCGGCGATCCGGCCGCGCTTCGGCGCAGGTCCGAAGACGGCCGTGACGGCCGGGCTGGCGATGTGGGTGCTGTTCGGGCTGCTGCACACGCTGTCGGAAGCGCCGATGGGGCTGTTCCCGCAGCGTCTCATGGTCATCAGCACGATCGCCACGTTGATCTATTGGCCGATCGCCGCGGCGGCGGGAGCGAAGTTCTACACCGAGATGTAAGATTATTAAGGAAAGAGCCTAGGAAGCACGGGGGCGCCCGCTGGCGCCCCCGTTGTCGTTTGCTGTACCGGGCTTGACAGCGTTTTGCAACAACCGTATTCAGGCTACGAAGCTGCTCCATTCGTCTTGCGAGACCCCCCCCACGCTTCGAGCAGGAGGGTTCGATGGCAAACGCTGGAAGCCGGTTCCTCCACTTCGTCGCCCTCGCCGCCATGCTGTCCGCCGTCCCCGCGAGCGCCCAGAACGGCCGCATCAGCGGCACGGTGAAGGACGCCCACGGCGGCGCGCTGTCGGGCGCGACGGTCCGGGCCACGAACCAGGCCACGGGCGCGTCCCGCCGCGCGACGAGCGGCGCGGACGGCAGTTACACCGTCGCCGACCTCGCGGTGGGTGCCTACACGGTCACCGCGTCCTTGCCCGGGCTACGTCCGGTGACCCAGAGAGACGTCCAAGTTGCGGCAGGCGGGGCGGCCTCGGTCGACTTCACGTTGCAACCGCAGGTGCTGGAGGCGATCACGGTCACGGCGATGCTGCGCGAGCAGGAATTGGCCGCCGTGCCGTTCTCGATCGCGGCGCCCACCGAGCAGGCCCTGCGCCTGCGCGGCGCCAATAGTATCGAGCAAATCGCGGATAACGTGGCCGGGTTCAGCGTGCAGAATCTTGGGCCAGGCCAGAGCCAGGTGGCGATGCGCGGGGTCTCGTCCGGCCAGGTGGCCCGCGATCAGCCGGGCGTGAAAGAGGAGGTCGGCGCCTACCTCGATGAGGTGCCCGTCTCCCTTTCCCTGTTCACGCCGGACCTGGACCTGTTCGACATCAGTCGCGTGGAAGTGCTGCGTGGCCCCCAGGGAACCCTGTTCGGGGCGGGCTCATTGGCGGGAACGGTGCGCTACATCACCAATCAGCCCGAGCTGGGGGTGTCCAGGACGTTCGGTGAAGTGGGCGTCAATCAAATCTCCCGTGGTGCGTCGGGGAATATCGCCAAGATCGGCTACAACGTGCCACTGGGCGACAAGGCGGCTTGGCGCGTCGCGGGTTACAGCAACGACCTGGCCGGCTGGATGGATGCGTTGCAACCCGACTTCACGGTCAACCAGAATGTCAACGGTGGCAATCGGACCGGGGTGCGAACCGCAGTACGCATCGTCCCGAACAGCCGCTTCAGTCTCACGCCGCGGATCGTCTATCAAAAAGTGCGGATGGACGGCTGGAACCGCATCGATGCGTTCAACATTCTGGCGAATCCATACACCACCAACCGGATCCCGGTGACGTTGGGTCCGCGCGAGATGTTCACGCAGATCCAGGAGCCCTTCACCGACGAATTCATGCTCGGTGAGGTGAACCTGAAGTACGACTTCGGCAAGGTGAGCCTGACCTCGATCACGGGGTACACGCGGCGCAACATCCTGGTGGTCCGGGACGCCACGGCCTTGACCGGCAGCGTCACCGGTGGCTCGTTCGGCGGATCGGCTGGCATTTACACGCTCGATGCCCCGCTGCGCGATGCCACGCGGAGCCAGGTCTGGACGCAGGAAGTGCGACTGGCGGGCGGCAGCGATCGGCTGCGGTGGGTGGTCGGCGGCTTCTACAGCCGGAACAAGCGCCACTACGGGCAGAGCCTGCTGGTGCGGGGCGTTGACTCGGCGATGGCGGTAGAGGATCCTCCGCCGGTGTGCCCGTGCTCTCCCGGCTGGACCGCGGGAAGCCTGGGTGCCGGGGTGGACGTGCTGTTCTACTCCAAACTGTTCAATGACCTGAAACAGGCCGCGCTGTTCGGCGAAGCGACCCTGGCCGCGAATGACCGGCTCAACCTCACCGCGGGACTGCGGTACTACAACTTCAACGAAGATCGCGCGCTGATCTTCGACGGCATCTTCGCCGTTCCCACGGACACCACCGGAACCACGGACGCGAACGGCGTGGCGCCGCGCTTCATGGTGAGCTACAAGGCGTCCGACGACCTCACCCTCAACGCCCAGGCCTCGCGGGGCTTCCGGCTGGGTGGCATCAACGATCCCCTCAACGCGCCGCTGTGTTCTGCCGCAGACCTCACGACGTACGGTCCGCTGGGGGGGGCCTGGAAGGATGAGACGGCCTGGAATTACGAGGTGGGCGCCAAGTCCCGCCTCGCGGGTGGCCGCGCCACGCTGAATGTATCCGGGTTCTACCTGGACGTCCGCAACCTCCAGCTGACGGTGACGGCGGGATCGTGTTCTTCACGGCTGATCCTGAACGCGGCGAAGGCGCGGAGCGTGGGTGGGGAGCTGGAGTTCACGGCCAGCCCCGACGACCACGTGGATCTCTCGCTCTCCGCGGGCGTCAACAACTCCAAGCTCCTGTCCAGCTTCAAGGATGGGGTTGGGAAGGTGATTGCAGGCATCGCGGAGGGGAACCGGCTGCCGAGCGTGCCGCGCGTCCAGGCGAGCGCCGCCGTGACCTATGGATGGCAGGCCGCTTCGGGGTCACGCGCCTTCGTGTCTGGCAGCTACCAGCACGTGGGCTCGCGGTTCACGTTGATCGACGATCATGGCGGGGGCTTCTGTCCGCCCAGCCAGCCGAACTGCCCCTTCGGCACCGTCTACCTGAACACGTTCGGGGCCAACACCATCGGCGGGCCGCTGAACGGGCCGCAGCCTGATACCACGTTCCGGTTCAACCCAGAGCTGCCGGCGTACAACATCGCGAATGTGCGCGTCGGCGTGATCAAGGACGCCTGGGAGATGGCCGTGTACGTGGACAATGTATTCGACGAGCGGGCGTTCCTGGGCCTGGATCGCGAGCGCGGGACGCGCGCCCGTGTTGGGTATCTGACCAACCAGCCGCGGACGATGGGCCTCACGTTGCGGTTTAACTACTAGTCCCAACGGCGTAGTCGGACACCGGGCCCCGGGGCGAACCTCGGGGCTCGGTTGTTTCAGAGCATGTCAGCGAGCTGGGTGAACGATCGCCGGCCTTCATCCGCCGCGGGGCCCCAGTGTTGCCAGCCGTTCAGCTCCGAGTGCGCGAAGGCGATCCGGCCGTGGGGCTTGCGGATCACGTCCCGCGGCGCGGCCCCCGTGCCCGCCGCGCCCCCGAAGAACCCCGGGAACGGGACGGAGAAGGCGTGGCCCCAGCGGTTCAGGATGACGCCCGCCACATCGCGCTTGAGATCGAAGCCGGACGCCGCAAACAGCTTCACCAGCTGCGCCGCAATGCGCCGCTCGAACTCCGGATACGATGTATTCAGGAGTTCCGCGCGACCCAGCGTCACCTGCGCTTTGAGTGGCAGGCCGGGGTGATGGAACGGCGTATAGAAGTGCAGGATCGTGGGCTGATCAGGGTCGAGCGGCGGCTGATAGCTCCCCACCTGCATCGGGTTGCGGATGTTGCAGGTGTACCCGAACCCACCTTCCTCGCGGTCCCAGATTGCGGCCGTGACGCCCAACCGGTGGAGAAAGCGCCAGTTGGTGAGGGCGACATTCGCCACCAGGAACGGCGCGTGCACGAACTGGCCGTACGCCTCGCGGTACGCCGGCGGCAGGTCGCGTACCACGTAGCGATTGATCCAGCCGCCCGTGGCCATGATCACCGCCTTGGCGCGGATGCCGTACATCCTCCGGCCGTCCTGCGTATGCACGACGCGCACCGTGTCGCCGGCGTGCTCCACGCTGACCACCGTGGACCGCAGCCGCAGGCGCAGCGGCTGTCCCGGCCGATCGAGCGCGGCGAGGTTGATGCGCCCGGTGATGATGTCTTCGAAGCGGTCGGTCCCCGCGATGGCGTCGGGGATCAGCCGCTTGAGGAAATGGCGCACGAAGCCCGAGTTGCCGCCCGGGAACGACACCCGGCGCAGGTCCGGCGGCAGCGGGTCCGTCAGGCCCGGCATCGGGAGGTTGTAGGCCACGTAGGCCGAGACCGCGTCGCTCCCCAGGCCGAGGGCAGAGGCGAGGAACAGGTCGGCGTAGCGGGCCGGCTCGGCGCCCAGGCGCAGCTCGTTGGCGAGAAACTCCTGGTACGACATCGTGTCGAGGGCGCGCACCGCCTGATCGTCTGATGTGAATCGCCGTCGCGCGCCAGACGAGTGCCAGGCGAGCAGCGTCTCACGCGCCGCCGGTGAGTAGGGTGCGCCGTCGAGACGGTGCTTCCAGATATCGATCGCCCACGTCCCAGGACCAAAGAAGTGCCCCACGCTGGTGTGCTGCTCGAGATGCGGGACCAGGTACTCGTAATTGTCGGGACTGAACCCCAGCGGTTGCTGCGTCGCCGGCCAATCGCGGAGCCGGAACTCGCGCGGCACGCCGAGCTCGGCGTAGTAGCGGGCGTCGCCCGATGCGGTATCCCGATTGCTGACAACGGGGGGAATAAAGAAGCCGTTCGAGCCCTGCGGCCCGATCAGCCGCACACCGCCCACGTCGAACTCGTTCTCCTTCGCCTCGCCGCCGAAGATCGGGTGGTTGTCGAGCATCAGGCAGGTCTGGCCAGGTTTGCGCCTCTTGGAGTACTCAAGGGCGGCGCCGAGCCCGGCGATGCCGGCGCCGACGATCACGAGGTCGTAGTCCTCGACGCGTTCGACGCGGGCGAAGTCGGCAGAGAGCGCGCCGTCGCGCAGGCGGTGCGCCGTCTCCACGGCCTCGGGCGTGTTGCCATGAGAGTAGCGGTAGTCGCCGACGCCGCCGTACCCGTACCAATCGGGGCCGAGGGCTCCGGGGCCGGGGGGCTGCCGGGAGAGTTTGCAGCCGAGCAGCGCAGTGCCCGCGCCGACGAGCACGCCGTTGACGAAGTCCCGGCGGGTGATGTGGGGGCCGAAGGTCATAGGGACGCCGTCGCGGGCGCGCGGCGCAGCAGCCCGTAGCCCGCGATCCCCACGGCGGTGAGGGCGGCCGCCACCAGCACGCCCGGCAGCCCGATCTCGCGGCTGCGCACCTCAAGCACCACCCCAACGACGAGCAACAGCACCGGCAGGGCGGCGAGCACCGCCAGCACCGGTACCCCCACCGGCACGCGGAAGGTGCCGCGCAGCCCGGGCTCTTTCCGCCGCAGGCGGATCAGCGCGGCGAACTCGAGGGCGAGCGCCGCCGTGTAGAGCAGGACGTCGGCGGCGAGCAGGCCCCCGAACGTCAGTAGCACGAAGCCCGAGTAGGCCACCGCCGAGGCGATCACTGCATTCCGCGGGGTGCCGCGCGCGTCGGTGCGCGCGAGCGGCGCCGGCAACAATCCGTCCTGGGCCAGCACCAGCGGGATGCGCGAGTACGAGAGCAGCAGCGCGTTGAACAACGCGAAGGCGCTCACCATCCCCGCGAGGGCGATCCACGCGGCGAGCCACGGCCCCAGGACGCCGGCGGCGATGTCGGGCCACGCGCCGTCACGCCACGTCCGCCAGTCTGTCACGGCGAGCGCCGGCACGATCGCCAGGACATACACGACGACGACCAGCGGGAGGGTCCGGCTGAGCGCCCGCGGATAGGTGCGGCCCGCCTGCTCGATCTCGCCGCCCAGCGTCGAGGCGTTGTCCCAGCCGCTGTAGTTCCAGATGCTCTGCGAGATGCCAATCCCCAGGGCGCCTAAGAAGGACGTCCCCGCGGCGTGGAACGGCGTGACCGGCAGGACCGCGGGGGCGGGACCTCCCAGCCAGCGCCACAGCGCCGCCGCGGCAAGCACCGCGAACGGCGCGAGCACGGACGCCACGAGCCAGCCCGACACGGCTCCCACCACGCGCGTGCCGCGCACGTTGAGCCACGTCGCCCCCCAGATCAGCACCAGCGCGAGCGCCCAGGCGCCGGCCTTCGACAACTCCGGCGCGAACCAGCGGGCGTACTGGACGAACAGCACCGGGTAGATCGCCATGTCGATCAGCGAGTAGATCCAGGAGAGCCAGCCGTTGACGAACCCCACGAAGGGACCGAAGGCGCGCTTCACCCACTGGTAGTAGCCACCCTCGACGGGCAGCATCGAGGCCAGCTCGCCGATGAGCAGCGCCTCGGGCACGCTGTAGATGAGGGGCGTCGCGACGAGCAGCAGCAGCGCGAGGCCCGGCCCGACGGCTCCCACCAGTCCCTCCAGGCCGAAGGGGCCGCCGGAGACTGTGAAGTACAGGACCGCGACCAGCGAGCCCAGACCCAGGCCGCGCCGGGGAACGGGCGGCTCAGTGGTCGTACGTCACTTGACGATCACCGCCGGCAGGTCTTTGGACTTGACCAGAGTGTTGAACGCCGGCAGGTCCGTCTCCAATACAGCCTTGAGCCGGTCGAGCTGCGCCTGCAGCAGGCCCGACAGCGCAGTGAACACGCTCACCGCCTGGTCGGTGGGCGGCGCGTCGGCGCTCCCCACCACGCTCGCCAGCGCGCTGATGCGGTTGTTGAGCCGGATGGGGAAGTTGAGCGGATCTTCGCCGCTCTGATTCTTGACCTGGTAGATCTCTTCCTCGATTGCGCCGAGTTTGGTCTTGAGCGAGTCGGCTTGGGACCCGATGTCGCGCGCGCCTGCCTTTCCCCGCGCGTGGCTGACCACCGTCTCGATCTGGCCGCGCACCTCGCGGATCCGCGTCACGGCGTCGTTCGCCGCCGAGAGCCGGTCCCGGATTTGGACGAGGAGGTCGAATTGCCGCTGCAGGTCGGCGGTGGTGTACTTGACGCGCGGGTCTTCTTTCACGGTGAACGGCTGCGTCTCACTCCATGCGCCTGCCGTCACCCGCGCCTTGTACGAGCCCGGCACGGCCACCGGCCCCTGCGTGCCGCCCGCCCACAGCACCAGCCCGCGGAGGCGGTGCGCGCCCGGATAGCGCAGATCCCACACGAGGCGGTTCAACCCGGCGGTGAGCCGCAGCGAGTCCTCGGGATTCGCCGGCCGCGTCGACCAGCGGCGCACCAGCGAGTCGCGGGCATCGAGGATCTCGAGCCGCACCTCGGTGTCCGGCACCTGCTTGAGATACACGTAGACCAGGGCGCCGTTGGGCGGGTTCTGGCCGACGCCGGGAGCGCCGCCCCCTCCCCCACCACCGAACCCGCCGCCCGGCGTGCGCCACGCGGCGCCCGGCGTGAACAGGTGGCGGTCGCCGCGCTGCACCTCGGCCGACAGCTGCCGCAGCGGCGCGATGTCGTCGAGGATCCAGAACGAGCGGCCGTGCGTCGCGGCCGCGAGATCGTTGTCCTTGATCGCCAGATCGTGCACCGGCACGACCGGCAGATTGAGCTGCAACGGTTGCCAGCCGGCGCCGTCGTCGAGCGAGACGTACACGCCGAACTCGGTGCCCGCGTACAGGAGGCCGCGCCGCGCCGGGTCCTCGCGCACGACGCGCACGAAGTGGGTGGGCGCGATGCCCGCCGTAATGCGACGCCATGTCTTGCCGTAATCGTGCGTCACGAACGCGTACGGCGCGAAGTCGTCGAGCTTGTAGCGCGTCGCCGCGACGTAGGCGGTGGCCGGGTCGTGCGGGGAGGCCTCGATCATCGACACCTGCGTCCCCGCGGTGATGCCCGGCGGCGTCACGTTCTGCCAGGTCTTGGCGCCGTCGCGCGTCACCTGTACGAGGCCGTCATCGGTGCCGACCCAGACGAGCTGCGAATCTCTCGGGGACGGCGCGATGGTGAAGATCGTGCCGTAGTACTCGATGCTGGTGTTGTCCTTGGTGATCGGGCCCCCGGACGGCCGCTGTTTCGTGGTGTCGTTGCGCGTCAGGTCGGGACTGATCGCTTCCCACGTCTGGCCCTCGGTGCGCGAGCGGAACAGCACCTGCGCGCCGATGTACAGCGCGTTGGGGTTGAGCGGCGACAGCACGATCGGGAACGTCCACTGGAAGCGGTACTTCAGATCCGCCGCGCCGTGCCCCATCGGGTTATCGGGCCAGGCGTTGATGTTGCGCACCTGTGCGGTGCGCGGATCGAACCGCGTGAGGTGGCCGCCGTAACTGCCCGCGAACACGACGTCGGGGTCGTCGGCGCGCGCGGCGATCCAGCCGCTCTCGCCCCCGCCCACGGGATACCAGTCGGTCTCGTCGATGCCGCCGCTGCCGCTGCGACTCGCGATGCACACCGTGCTGTTGTCCTGCTGCGCCCCGCACAGCTTGTAGGGAAAGTGCGTGGTCGCGATCACGTGGTAGAACTGCGCCGTCGGCTGAGTGCCCTCGGACGTCCACATCGCGCCGCCCGTGAAGGACACCGCGGCGCCGCCGTCGTTCCCCACGATCACGCGTTGCGGGTTCGCGGGGTCGATCCACACGGCGTGGAAGTCGCCGTGCGTGCCGCGCTGGGGCCGGAACGTGCGGCCGCCGTCGATGGACTTGAGCAGGGAGACGTTCAGCGCCCACACGGCGTCGGGGTTCGACGGGTCCACCGCGATGACGCTGAAGTACCACGCCCGCTGCGTCATCTCGTGGTCGTCGCTGACGCGGGTCCACGTGGCACCCGCGTCGTCGGAGCGGAACAGGCCGCCCTCCTGGGCTTCGACCTGGGCGTAGACGCGGTCGGAGTTGGACGCCGCCACCGCGATGCCGATGCGCCCGATCACGCCCGCCGGCATTCCTTTATTCCGGGTCAGCTCCGTCCAGGTGTCGCCGCCGTCCGTGGACTTGAAGAGCCCCGAGCCTTTGCCGCCGGAGGAGAAGTCCCACGGCGAGCGCTGGGCCTGCCACAGCGCGGCATAGAGGATGCGCGGATTGCCGGGGTCCATTACGAGATCAATGGCGCCCGTCGAGTCGTTGCGGGAGAGCACGCGCTGCCACGTCTTGCCGCCGTCCGCCGAGCGGTACACGCCGCGCATGGGGTTGGGACCGAACACATGCCCGAACGCCGCGACGTACACGAGGTCCGCGTTACCGGGGTGGACGACGATCCTCGCGATCTGCCCCGCGTCGCGGAGCCCCGCCCGCGCCCACGTCTTGCCGCCGTCGGTGGAGCGGAACATGCCGTCCCCGGGCGACACGTTGCCGCGCAGCGTCTGCTCGCCGGTCCCGACGTACACCACGTTGGGATCAGCGCCGACCACCGCGACCGCGCCGATCGAGCCGGCGCTGAGCTGGCCGTCGCCCAGCGAACGCCACGACTGCCCACCGTCCGTCGTCTTCCAAACTCCGCCGCCCGTGGCGCCGAAGTAGAAGACCAGCGGCTGGCGGGGATCACCCACGACGGCGTCGACCCGGCCGCCGCGGAACGGGCCGATCTCGCGCCAGCGCAGGCCGTGAACCAGCTGGAATCGAGGCGGGTGGGAACTTGGGCGGTCAGGCGGTCGGGCGGTCCGGCGGTCAGCAGCAACGCCGAGATCCCGAGCACCAGTCCGCCACACCGAGTGACCGCCGTGTTCATTCGCCCCCTCCGGAAGGATTGGCTGCGGGGGCTCAATGATACCGGCGACGGCTCCGGCCGCCAGCGACGTTTCAGCGACCCAGCGCGGCGCGCAACTCGGCCAGCCGCGCGCCGATCTGGTCGGACGGCAGTGCCGCGAGGTCCGGCGGCAACAAGGCCCGGCTCGTGCACTCGAACGCCGCGATGAGGCGCTGGTACTCGATCTCCAGGGGATAAGCGGGCGGCTGGAAGTCGCGGATCAACTCGGCGAGCAGCTCGCCGGTGAGCACCGCCTGGCTGCCGTTGCCCAACCTGCGGCAGGCGCGCACCAGGATCGCCTCGAGATCCGCGCCACTGAGCGGCTGGCCGGCCTTGCCGAGCAGCTGAGCGAGCGGCACGCCCGGCGAGATCGGCACGTTGAGGCGCGCCCGTAACGTTTCGAACACCGCCGCCCGCTCCTCCGGCGTCGTGGGCGGGAACAGCGCGAGGTGCTCCTCGGCGCGGCCCTGGCGCTTCAGGTCCACCGGGACCAGGTCGGGCCGACTCGTCATCAGGAACCAGATCACCTTGCCGCGGCGCCGCGTGTCGCCCATGAACTCGGCGAGCGAGGCGAACACGCGCTCCGAGACACCGGAGTCCGCACCGCCCGTCTCGCGCGAGCCCAGCGCGGCATCGGCCTCGTCCACGACCACCGCCACCGGGCCGAGCGCGTCGAGCAGCCCGAGGATCCGCTCCAGGTTTGCCTCGGTCTGCCCCTGCCACATCGACCGGAAGTTCTTGAGCTCGATCACGGGGACGCCGATGTCGCGGGCGAAGCAGCGCACCAGGAAACTCTTCCCCGTTCCCACCGGCCCGCAGATCAGGTAGCCCATCGGCACCACCTCGAGCCGCCCCTGCCGCAGCGCCTGCGCGGTCTCCCGCAACAGCGCTTTGGCGGCCTCATGGCCGGCGACCGCGTCGAGCCCCACCTCGCTGGTCATGAACGACAGGAACCCGCCGCTCGCCTCTTCGATGAGGCGCTTCTTCTCCCGGGTCAGCAGGTCCACGTCCAGCGCCGCGCCCCCCGTCTCGGCCTCGGCGAGGAGTCCGTCCAAGTGCAGCCGCGTGAGCCCCGAGGTGAGCACGGCCACCTTGCGCACGTCGAGCTGGGAAAACGTCGTTGGCGTACCGCCGCGGCCCGCGAGGAACGCGTAGCGCTCCTGCTCGTTGGGGACCGGGACGGCGATCTCGTAGGTGCGCGCGTCGGCGACGAGCCAGGCGTTCAGCGCGCCGAGGCTCTCCGACAGCAGGCAGATCGTCACCTGGCGCTGCAGGAATTGCGGGTCGCTGGTCCAGCGCCGCAGCGTGACGATAGCGTTGCGGTCCTCGACCGGCAGCTGGCCGGCGTTGCCCGCGGGCGCGAGCGTCTCGCCATAGTCGAGGATCACCGCGGCCGAAAAGCGCGGGTTCTGTTGGAGCTGCGCGTAGAGGTACGTCTCGACGAGCTGCAGCGCGCGGTCGGGGTCGCGCGGCTGCACCTGCGCGAAGTTGGTGCCGCCGATCTTATCGTAGGCCCGCAGCACCGTTTTGAAATCGTCGCCCGCGGCGGGGTCGGTAAAGCCGATCCCCGCGCCGCGGTCGTAGGTGACGATCACGGTGCGGTCGGCGAACATCACCTCGGCAAGGAAGTCGCGGATCGTGCCGTGCCGCTTGGCGCCCAACGCGTGCAGGTCCCGCACGCCGGGTCCGTGGAGAATGAAGCAATCGATGCCGCGCTGGCGCACGCGCCGCTGCAGGGTCTTCGCCCAGGCGGGGAGTAGCGGCTGCTCGCTCATGCCGGCCACCTCCCGCGCACCGCCTCCGCGACGAGCGCGATTCCCCCGCGCACGTTCTGGTGCACCCGCACGCGCAGCGCCCGCGGAGCCACCGCGTACACCACGTCGTCGGCGATCCGCGCCGCCAAACTCTCGCAGAACGCGCCCTCGTCCCGGAACGACCAGAGGTAGTACTTCAGCGCTTTGGATTCGAGACAGCGCTCCTCGGGCTGGTACTCGATCTCCACGCTGCCGAAATCCGGCTGCCCGGTGCGCGGACAGATCGACGTGAATTCGGTCGTGGTGAGGACGACGCGCTGCGCATTGGGCGCCGGGAACGCCTCGGCCTTGAGGACTTCCCGCGCCTCGTCGGGGCTCTTGGGCTTGGGCAGGGGACCGGTGGTCGGCAGCTTGGTCACGTCACTAGCTTAGAGGAAGAATGCCTACACCGGAAGCGCGGCATCCACCGCTTCGGGCCGTCGTCCTGCTCTCGGGCGGCGTCGATTCCGCCACGACCCTTGCGATCGCCTGCTCGGCGGGGTTCTCCGCCCACGCGTTGACCTTCCGCTACGGTCAGCGCCACGCCGCCGAGGTGGACGCCGCCCGTCGCGTGGCCCGCGCCCTCGGCGCCGCCGACCACGTCGTGCTGGACGTGGACCTGCGCCGCTTCGGCGGCTCCGCCCTGACCGCCGACATCCCCGTGCCCAAGGACCGGGACGCCGCCGAGATTGGGGAGGGGATCCCGGTCACATACGTACCGGCGCGCAATACCATCTTCCTGGCGTTCGCCCTCGGGTGGGCCGAGGTGCTGGGGTGCCAGGACCTGTTTCTGGGAGCGAACGTCCTCGATTACAGCGGCTATCCGGACTGCCGCCCCGAGTACCTCGCGGCGTTCGAACGCCTGGCCGACCTCGCCACCAAGGCGGGAGTCGAGGGTCGGCAGCGGCTCACGATCCACGCTCCGCTGCTGAAGCTGACGAAGCGGGAGATCATCGAGCGCGGGCTCGCCCTCGGCGTCGACTACGCGCTCACGCTGAGCTGTTACGATCCGTCGCCGGCGGGCGAGGCGTGCGGCCGCTGCGACGCCTGCCAGCTGCGGCTCAAGGGGTTCGCGGAAGCGGGCGTCGCCGATCCCGCGCCGTACCAGGCCGTAGGCCGCGGCGCATGACGTACGCCGTGAAGGAGATCTACTACACGCTGCAGGGCGAGGGCGCCAACACGGGGCGCCCGGCGGTGTTCCTGCGGTTCGCCGGCTGCAATCTGTGGACGGGCCGCGAGGAGGATCGCGCCGACGCGGTGTGCACGTTCTGCGACACCGATTTCGTCGGGACCGACGGGCCGGGCGGCGGGAAGTTCGCGGAGCCGGGCGACCTCGCGCGCGCCGTGGCGGCGACGTGGGCAGGGAACGGCGCCGCCGCGCGCTTTGTGGTGTGCACCGGCGGCGAGCCGCTGTTGCAGCTGGACGCGCCGCTCGTCCAGGCGCTGCACACGGCGGGGTTCGAGATCGCTGTCGAAACGAACGGTACGCAGCCACCGCCCCCGGGACTCGACTGGGTCACCGTGAGTCCCAAGGCGGGGGCGCCGCTCGTGCTCGAGACCGGTGACGAGCTGAAGCTGGTGTATCCGCAAGCCGGCGCCGAGCCGGAGCAGTTCGAGCGCCTGGCGTTCCGGCATTTCTTCTTGCAGCCGATGGACGGTTCCGACCGCCTCCGCAACACCGAGCGCGCTCTCGCGTACTGTCTGGCCCATCCCCGCTGGCGGCTCAGCCTCCAGACCCACAAGCTGCTGGGGATTCCGTAGGTCGAGGGAACCTTCCGCCCGCTCCGACGTCTCACGTCATCGACATCCTCAGCGGAGAGTAGGCTCCTATGAACACCCGCTCGCTTTGGGCCGTGCCTCTGGCCTTGTCGCTCGCCGGCGCCGCGCCCGCCCAGACCCCCGCTCCCGTGATCCATCGCTACGCCGCGGGGGCCTCGGGAATGTTCGTCAACGCGTATCTCGTCGAGACACCGCACGGCGTCGTCGCGATCGACGCGACGCTCACCGAATCGGACAGCAAGGCACTGCGCGCCCAGCTCGATTCGCTCGGCAAGCCGCTGCTCGCCGTGCTGATCACCCACGGCCACCCCGACCACTACAACGGGGTCACGAACCTCCTCGCCGGGCTCGCCGTGCCGCCACCCGTGCTCGCGACGGCGGGGGTGGACAGCGTGATCCGGGCCAACGACGCCGCGAAGGAAGCGCAGTGGAAGCCGCTCTTCGGCGACGAATGGCCGGCGCAGCGCACCTTCCCCTCGCGGATCGTGCGGGACGGCGAGTCGGTCACTTTCGACGGGGCGACGTTCATCGTGCACGCGCTGGGACCCGGCGAATCGTACAACGATTCGTATTGGGTCCTGCAAGGACGGCGCGGGACCCGGCGGAATCCCGGGACCCCGGGCGCGGCCTTCATCGGGGACGTCGTTCTCAACGGGGTGCACGCGTACATGGCGGACGGGCACACCGCCGGCTGGCTCGCGAACATCGAGCGCGTCCGCGACGCGCTGGCCCCGGACATGGCGGTGTACCCGGGCCACGGCGATCCTGGCGGACCCGACATGTTGGCGTGGGAGTCGACGTATCTCACGACGTATCGCTCGGCGGTCGCGATGCTGGCGCGCGGCAGCGCGACCCTCGATTCCACGGGCAAAGCCCAGCTCGTGACGCGGATGAAGCAGTTTCTGCCGACCGACCGGCTCGAGATGCTAATCCCGATGGGCGCCGATCCGGTGGCGGCCGAGCTGGCGACATCGCGGGGGCACTGAAATAAATAAGGAAGGGGACGGTGCACCAGCACCGTCCCCTTCGCACATCCGCTTCGACCCGCTACCGCGTCAGCGCCGTCTCCAGCCGCACGTACACATACCGCCCGTTGTACCCGAACGGCGACGCCGCGGCCCAGGGGAACACCCCGAAGTTGTTGTTGTAGTCCTTGGCGCACGTGCCGCCGGTAACGAGGCAGTTGCCGCCGGTATCGATATCGACGAGGGACTTCGGGTGATCCGGATAGGTGTCGAAGATGTTACGCGCACCGATCGAGATGTCCACCTGGTTGAAGCGGAATCCGACCTCGGCATCGAACAGCGCCTTCGCTCCGTAGCGGTCCCGGCACAGGTCGCAGAGGCCCGGCTGGGACGAGGAGAACTTGCCGTAATACGATGACCGGGCGAGCACGTGGAACTGGCCCTGGGTGTACTGGGCAGTCAGAGTGCCCCGCCAGTCAGGCCGCTCTTCCGTGGTCGCGATCGTCGTCACGGTGTCGATGATCCCTGTCTCCTCCGAGCTGTGGGCGACGAGCACGGCGGGCAGCGGGTCCACCCGGGTGATCTCGTTCTTGGTGTAGTTCACCGCTCCTGTGAACTCGAGGACCCCCGCGGCGGACGGCACCCGCAGGTTCGCCGTCACGTCCAGTCCCTGCGTGCGCGTGTCCATGCCGTTGGTGAAGTACTGCACCCCAGCGATGTCGGTGCGCCCGATGCTGTCGAGGAGGAACCGGCTCCCGACGCCCGGCAGCGTGTCGTCGAACGTGGCCCCGAGGAGGATCCGGTTCGTGATCGTCACCCGGAAGTAGTCGACGGTGAACGTGAGGTTGTCCCGCGGCGTGAACGCCAGCCCGCCGGACAGGTTAAACGACTTCTCTTCCTTGAGCGGTTTGGCGCCGAGCACCCGCGCCGCGACCGCGTCCACCGGGAATACGCCGATGTCTTCCGGCGTCCCGCCGATGACGTTGGTCACGACCTTGCTGAAGTGAATCTGTCCCAGCCCCGGCGCACGGAAGCCCGTGCTGCCCGCGGCCCGCAGCGTGAGACGGTGGGAGGGCTGGTAGCGGAGCGCAGCCTTTCCCGTCACCAGCGAGCCGAAATCGTTGTAGTGCTCGAACCGGCCCGCCACGTTCGTCAGTAGTTTCGGGTTGAGGTTCGACTCCAGATCGAGATAGGCACCGACGTTGGTGCGGGTCGAGTTGGACTCATCACCCGGGTTGAAGCCCGGGAATACCTGCGACCCGCCCGGCGCGTCGGTCGAGTCCTGGGCCAGGTGCCCGCCGTCGATGTACGACGCCAGCTCCCCCCGCTGGATCTGGTAACGCTCGCGGCGGAACGCGGCGCCGATGCCGACGCTGAGCGGGGCCGGCAACCCCACATCCAGCGACTTGGCCGCGTTGATCCCCGTCGTGAACTCGTCGCGGGTGAGCCGCCCGGCGAAGAACGACGTCTGGTTCGCAATCCCAGGATCGTCGCCGTTGCCCAGGATCCCATCGGGACCGGGCGCGCAGGGATTGGCCGGATCCAGGCACGGCCCCAGCGACACGTTGAGCGTGTTGTTGAGGTGGTACTCGAAGTCGCTGTGGCCGAACGCCGCTCCGAGATCGACCGACCAGCCATTGGTGATCGCGCGGAAACCGGCAGCACTCGAATAGTCGTGGACGTCCGGAGCGAACTCCGGCAGATAGCCCAGCGGGTAGATCTCGGGCCAATTGCGCCCGCCGAGGCCGGCGCAATTCGCGGAAGGACACCGCCGATACCCGTTTCCCGTCCCGTGGCGGAAGCTGTAGCCGCCGAAGGCATAGAACTCCTGCGTGCCCGCGTCGTTGAGCGGCAACCGCAGGTTCCCCATCGACAGCACGTCCTTTTCCAGCCCATCGCCCCAGTGATGGTTGGGCTGGGGCACCGGGTTGCGCTTGATGACGACCTGGCCGATGCTGTTGACCGAATCGGCCTCACCCGTGCCGGCATCCTCGTAAATGTCCGCCCAGGCGCGGTTGGTCGGCTGGCGGTCCATGAACTCGCCGAATAGTGCCAGCGTCCCCCGCCCCAGCTTCGTGCCCCAGCCGCCGTTCACGTCCACGGTGGTGCCGTCGTCAGGATAGTTCCGCGGTGTGTAGCGCCCGGTCGTGGCGTTCAGGAACGGCGTGAAGTTCCCTTCCTTTAAGACGACGTTCACCACGCCGGCGATCGCGTCGGAGCCGTACTGCGCCGACGCCCCGTCGCGCAGCACCTCGATGCGGTCGATCGCTGCCGCGGGGATCGTATTCATGTCCACGCCGGAGGAGCCCGCCGGCATCCCGTAGGCGAACGTGTTGACGACCGCCGTCTGATGGCGCCGCCAGCCGTTCAGGAGCACCAGCGTCTGGTCGGGCGACAGCCCCCGCAGCGTGAACGGCCGCTGGATGTCGTTCGCGTCGGTGACGCTCTGGTGGGGGAAGTTGACCGAGGGGGCCACCGCCTGGAGGATCTGGCTGGTCTCGGTCGTCCCCTGCCGGGCCAGCTCGGCGCTCGAATACACGTCCACCGGCACCGCCAGCTCCTCGGCGGCGGTGTGCCGCGCGCGCGACCCGACCACCACGTCGATCGGCGCGAGCCCGATCGCCTGGGGTTGGAGGGCGAAGATCTGCTGCACCGTCTGCGCCGCAGCCACGGTCACCTGCGCCGTCGCCTGAACGTAGCCGAGCAGACGCGCCCGCACGGTGCGCGCGCCCGACGGCACGCCGGTGATGGTGTACTCGCCCGTCGCCGACGTGCTGGCGCGGAGCAGCGTTCCGTCGATCGTGACTTCGGCATGCGCCAGCGGCGCGCCCGCCTTGTCGGCCACTCGGCCGTGGACCGTGGCGCCCTGCGCCGCGAGGGCGGCGGGCGCGAGAAGGAACAGGAGCGGCGCCATCAGGGCTCGGAACCAGCGCATGCGGCCTCCTTTATACATATGCAGGGAGTCGGGAAGCAACGTTGGCGGCTGAGATACGGCGGACTGCGGGAGCCGTCAAGCTTGACCGAGCGCCCACTGCGGCCATCTTTCGCGCCCACCCTTCAACCTTCAACGGTGAGTCGGCGATGCGCGTGTGCAGACGGTGGTACGACGGCGTCCTGCTCGCGGCGGTTGGCGGCCTTCTTCCGGCTCTTCTCGGGGCCCAGGAAAAGGCGCGTTTCGCGAACCTGCGCGAGGCCCTGCAGGCGGGCGGGGCCCTCTCCGGCGGTTTCGGCCCCCGTAACGTCAACTGGATCGACGGCGGGCGGCGCTATTCCTTTATAGCGCGCTCCGACTCGGGCGAGGAGATCCGCGTTTTCGACCCCGCCACGGGCGCCGACAGCCTCTTGTTCCGTGCGCGGGGCCTGACCTTCCCCGGCGGCACCGAGCCGTTCGCCTACCAGTCGTTCCAGTGGGCGCAGGATTCCAAGCACCTCGTCTTCCAGACGCACTTCCAGCCCCTGTACCGGCGTTCGGGGACGTCGGACTACTACGTCTACGGGTTGGCCGACCGGTCCCTCACCCTCGCCGCGCGCGGGGCCCGGACCGCCGAACTCTCCCCCAGCGGCGCGCTCATGGGCTACGAGCGCGAGGGCGACCTCTACGTCTACGACCTCGCCCAGCAGAAGGAGCTGCGGCTCACCGCCGACGCGACGCCCACCGCCTACAACGGTCACTTCGACTGGGTCTATGAGGAGGAGTTCGGGCTCGCCCAGGCGTGGACCTGGTCGCCCGACGGCCGGCACATCGCCTACTGGCGGGTCGACGAGAGCGCCGAGCCGGTGATCCAGCTCAGCGACTTCGAGGGCCGGCACCCCGAGTGGACCCAGATCCGCATCCCCCAGCCCGGCGATTCCAACCCCACGGTCAAGATCGGCGTCGTGGACGTGCGCTCCGGAAGGCGCGTGTGGCTCGACCCCGGGGAGCGGGCGGAGTATTACGTCCCGCGCATCTACTGGACCAGCCGGCCCGATACCCTGGCCGTCATCACGCTCAACCGCCCGCAGAACGTGATGAAGCTCTATTTCTTCGACGTCACGACCGGCGGCCGCCGCTTGGTGATGAGCGACAGCTCGAGCACGTGGCTCGACGTGTACGACTTCTACGCCGGCGTCCAGGACTTGATCACCTTCCCGGCGGGGATTGCCGAGTTCTTCTGGGTCTCCGACCGCGACGGCTGGCAGCACATCTACCGCTACGACTACACCGGCCGCGTCGTGAACCAGGTGACGCGGGGACGCTGGAGCGTGACCCGGATCGAGGGGCTAGATCCCAAGACGCGGACCATCTACTACACGGGGACGGACGCCTCACCGCTGCAGCGCCAGCTGTCGGCCATCCGCTTCGACGGCAGCGGGACGCGCCGACTCACCACGACCCGCGGGACCCACTCCATCGACATGTCGCCGGACACCCGCTACTACCTCGACCGCTGGTCGTCGACCACCCAGCCACGCCAGGTGGAGCTGTGGACCACCGCGGGCCGCGGTCGCATGCTCAAGAAGCTCGAGGACAACGCGCGCGTGACCCAGTGGGTCGCGACCCACGCCTACTCCCCGGTCGAGCTGTTCAGTTTCACGACGTCCGACTCCGTGCGTCTCGACGGCTCGATCATCAAGCCGCTGCCGTTCGATTCGACGAAGCGTTACCCCGTGGTCTTCGCGATCTACGGCGGGCCGGGCTCGCAGCAGGTCTACGACCAGTTCGCGACCGGCGGCTTCTCGCAGTGGCTGGCGCAGGAGGGCTACATCGTCGTGGGGCTCAACAATCGCGGCTCCAATAACTATGGCCGCGACTTCATGAAGATCGCGTACCAGCACCTCGGCCGTTGGGAGAGCCACGACTTCGCCGAGGCGGCGCGCTACCTCGCGACCAAGTCCTGGGCCGACGGCAGCCGC
>WNFU01002736.1_pt1 | contig 26561 bp, 25 predicted proteins | sample 5400121 | NCBI WGS metagenome assembly WNFU01 (sample SAMN13153360, study PRJNA577476) | soil metagenome | isolation source: 100 cm soil or saprolite under grassland replicate 1 | place: USA:California | collected 2016-06-15 | reverse complement strand
CTTCCCACCCTCCCCGGCGTTCCCCAGGTCGGACTGCCCCCAGCTTCGCCAGACCGCTGCGACGGTCCAGCGGCGAAGGTCTTTCACCTCCACTCGATTCCATGGCGCCTCGTGGCGCACGTAGCCGTCGCTGAAGCTGCTGTAGTCGGCGTCGCGGTCGGATTCGGTGAACCCCAACGTGATGATCACTGTGGTGCCTCCCCGGTCGAGGCGCGGTTCATGCCGGTCATGACCGGCCGTGGTGGTGAGGCCAGCCGGCCCCCGGCGGGGTCGCTGGTCCAGTCCAGCGACCCGGGTTGGGAGGCGGCGCGGGCGTTGCCTGGGCGCTGGTGATGCGGTGCGGGCGTCGCGTGGCCGGCGAGCGGCGCCACGTCGTCCAACCACCACCGCAGAAGGGTGGACGGCATCTGAACTCCTTGTCCTATAAGCGAATTCGCCATCCTTGGCGGGTGGCGAAGCGGTGCGAGTTTGGGGTCAGGTGTGACCGGCTCGGGCCTGGATGGTTTTCCCGATGTGGGCGACACGCGGTCAGGTGGTCTGCTCGACGAGGCGGCCGTCGACGTAGTGCCACCAGCGGATCTGACGGGGTGGGCCGGGCAGGAACACGTACGTGCCCAGGTCCGGATTGATCCGCCGGGTGGCGTCCTCGGCGCACGAGACGTGCATCGGCGGGTCGAGGTGGGCGCCGTGTTCCACGGTGCGGTGTTCGGCGACACTGAAGATGCCGATGTCGCGGGCGGTTTCGGGCACTGACGATTCCAATGCGGCCTCGCGCCGGCCGCGTGTTGGTTTGGGGCGGCACCGTGCCGATGGCTCGGTCGTCCATCTGATGGCCTGGGACTGGTCGGGGCCTGGGTGCGCTACCGATAGACCGGTCCTGCGTGGTCGTCAATCCCGGCCGCGGGCCGCTTCACGTACAGTGACGAGTCGCGCTGTCGGGGCTGCGCGTTGGCTGCAGCAGATGAGGATGGCCGAGGAATTGGCGAAGCGGGGCCAAGTCGATGTCGCAGTCCTCTGCGGCGGCCAGCGCCCCGAACCCCGGCATGCCAACCACAGCGGCCCAATTGCCGACGCTTCCAGGATCCAGGAGCACCGACCCTCCCTTGATATGGAGAGCGGGCCGAGGTATTCACGATCAGCCGGATTTGATCGGCCGCGATTCGAGATCACGGATCAAGGTAGCCGGAAGAATCTTGCGCGAAGTTTGGAGAGGTATTTACATCCGGAAAGGCGAGCCTGTCGGCCATTGATCGATAACGACCATGATTGGGGCGCTTCGCTGCCAGAACTGTCGTACCCCGCCTATAGCATCCACCCACGCGACTCATCCCTAACAGACGGAGGTACAGCGTGGCCGAAAATCGGTACTACGGCTCGGGCACCGAAAAGGCGCTCTTCATGCTCAGCCGTGGGACTTGCTACGAGCCGACCTGCAATGTTCGCGTCCTGAAGATGACCAAAAGCGGGAGGCCGCAGGTCATCCCTGAAAGGTGCGGGGCCGGTCAACCCCTCGTGGCCATGAATTTGTGGCTGATCTGTCCTGGTTCCCGGTTCGGTGCAGGCATGCGCCGGTGAGGGGTCGGGGTCCCAGGCTCGACCGTAGGTCGACCCGCGTAGCGGGCTTGGCCTTGACGCCGACTCCGAGCGGCGCATGATGTGCACGCCGGGAAGCGTGTTGTGGTGGCCGTGTTCTCCAGCGTCCGATGTGGACGGTCGTGGCGGAACCGGGTTCCCGGTTGCCGGTCATCCCTTCGCCGCCGGTAGGGGGCGGCATGGAGTGGTACGGCCGCAGCCAGGCGGGGTCAATCAGAGCGCGTCGACCTCGCCACCGAGGTGAGGGTCAGACCTGCGACGACCTCGCGTCCTGGCCGCGACGGGCTTGTCCTCACGCCGGCCGGGCCAGGCAACGGATGTGCCCGTCGCGCAGCCCCCAGTAGACCAGCGTGAGGAGCTTACGGGCGGCGGCGACCTTGGCGATGTTCGCGCCGCGCCGCTCGGCGATCCTGGCCCGGGTGGATCCCAGCGGTCCGCCGTGCAGGCGTTGCACGGCCTCGACCGCGGCCCACCGCACGAGGTGGTTGCCCTGCTTGGTGATCCGACCGCGGTGGACCTTGGTGTCGGACTCCCGGTGCCGGGGAGTCATCCCGGCCCACGAGCACAGCCGCTGCGGGCGGGCGAAGCGGGTGACGTCACCGATCTCGGCGACGAACACCGCGGCCAGTACCGGACCGACACCGGGGATGGCCTGGATCGCCTGGTAGCCACGGTGGCTGCGAAGGTCAGCCGCGGTCCGGGCCGCCAGGACGTCGATCTCGAAGGTGAACGCGTCGATCAGCCGGCGCAGCGAGACCACCCGGGCGTTGTAGGCCGGGTCCAGGCGTAGCTCGTCGAGCAGCTGCTGCCCACCGACGCCGAACAAGTCGCTGACCGGCACGCTGACACCCTGCTTGGCCAGCACCGCGTGCACCTGCGCCTTGAGACCCGAACGCAGCGCGACCAGCTTGGCCCGATGCCGTACCGCCTCGCGCAGCGCCCGGACCGGCGGTGGGGCGACCCACGCCTCGGGTAGCCGCCCCATCCGCAGCAGATCCGCAAGATCCGAGGAATCCCGTACGTCGTTCTTGACCCTGGACCGGCGACGATGCAAGTCGATGCCGACATACCGCTGACCGGCGTACTCTACGTCCACAAGGGGCCTCCCTTGTCGTGGTGAACATGTGTACCCCGAGTGTCAAACCACTACGGCGAGTACGTCACGAGGAGCGGAGGCCCCGCTCCTTTCATCGCATCAATGTTCAGATCGCACACATCCACGCTCTCGCGGAGGGCGAGGCGCGGCACGACAAGAACTACCCGAAGAAGAATCTCAATCGGTTCAAGAACCTGGTCCTGCTCTGCCAGGCGCACCACACCGAGGTCGATTCGCCGATCTGGGTCACCGACTATCCGGCCGAGGTGCTCTTCGAGTGGAAGGCTGTCGTCGAGAACGCGGAACTGAGGGTCTCGCTGGAGGATGTACCGCCCCTCGACAGCGACGACGCTCTCCAGGAGGCTCTGGTCAACGCAGTCGAGGCCGCGAAGGTCGAGATCCTCGGCGCGATCGACGAGCTGAAGGGCATCAGCGGAGAGACCGCGAAGATGGTCAAGGCCCTGCTGATCGAGTCCTTCAACCGACCGTACATGACGCCCGAGCAGATCGCCTCGCTCGCGAACTCGACCGAGATCCTCTCAGGACTCGAAGGCCACTTCCTGATCCTGCACGACTCGGCAGACAAGCTCCAGGGCATCGAGGAGTACAGCCACATGCTCGCGAGGTCTGCCGACACTCTCCATACGATGCCTGAGTACATCGTCATGCTGGCTGAGGCCGCAAGGACAATCGAATCTTTGAGCTACACCGTCGAGCCGCTCAGCAACGCAGCCTCGGAACTCAGTCAGAACACCTCAAACATCCACAACCTGCACGACGCGGTGTCGTTGCTGAGCGACTCGGACTTCAGCGGCTTCTCGTCGAAGGTCCAGCACGTGGAGTACGTCGTCGATCGCTTCGTTAGCGCCGCCGGCGGGCTCGATCGGATCCACGACACGGCGGACTCGATGGCTGCGACGACCGAGACGCTGACCATGGTAAACACGGCACCCGTGACGGTCCGGCTCGACCAGCTCGAGAAGCGGAACATCTTCTGGACCGGCTTCGGCGTCGCTATCGGCGTGGTGCTCGCGCTCCTGACACTGATCGCGGTGCTGATCAAGTAGGGGGTGAGGCCGCGCTGGACGGCAAACTTCTCATCCGCGCCAGCACCACCATTCGGCTCATCAGGTTGAACGGCCGCAGCAGTAACCGCGTCAGGTCATCCTGACTCATGTCGTCACGGTGCACTAACAGCAGGCCGCAGCAGTCATCCGCCGCCCGGGTTCAGTGCGGCCGAAACATCCGCTCGTCGGCATGATCAAGCGCACTCATCTCGACACGATCAAGCGCACTCATCTCGGCTAGATCCGTGCACCTGCCCGGACGCTAGCGGCCGTGATCAGCTTCTACGGAGAGTGACTCGGCACCGTGACTGATGTCGGCACCGGGACTTGGCGAGCCGCAAACGGCGCCGGTCTCGCGAACCCCCCACGCGGAGCGCGCGAGGCCCGTTGAGGAGTGCAAACGACCGGGCGTCCCCGGCGCCTTGCCTATGATGGGCGACACTTCACCGATCCGGCCGTCCGGTTCGCCGGAATCGTCGTCGGCATCGTGAACGCCGCGCCCGTGGTGATTTTCAGCGTCGCGCAACACGGGGGCCGCCGAGGAATGCCACCCATCGGCCCATCCGCTGCCCGCACAGCCCGCAGTTGCGGTCGGCCGCGCCGCGTAGCGCCTTCGGCGCGTTGATGGCGGCGAAGTTGGCGGTGCCGTCTGGGTTGACCAGTTGCGCGTACGGGATGGGCAGCTTGCGTTTCGGGTCGATCGGCCGGGCGGCCAGCCGCCGGTCCATCGGTGGTCGGTCAGCCATCGGCGCTGACCTTCGCCGCTGCCGCGCCGTCGCCGTGCCGGGCCGGTGCCCAGGCTGTGGAGGTTCTTGCGATGTCGTAACTCACTTCGTTGGGTCCTTCGTGCGTGGGTGGGATGTCGTTGGCGGCAGGGACCGGATCAAGTCGTGCCAGCGTCCGCAGGTGCCGAGGGGTGCGGGCTGGTGCACTGGTTGGGCTGGCGGCGGGGCTGGGTGCGTCGCCGGCGGCCTTGCCGCGGACGTGTGGTTGATGTCCGCGGCAAGGCCCGGTACCCCCGAGACGGCGTGTTCGCCGGGTGGTGCTGTGGTTAGCGGCGGACCAGGGTCAGCAGACGCCGGTGGGCCTTGGTCTTGACCTCGTCGTTGGTGCCTTCCATGACGGCGGTGGCCCGGGCGGCCAGGTTGTTGCCGCGCAGCGACCCGGTGGGGCGGACGGCGCTTTTCCAGTCGGTGAACTCGGTGATGGTGCGTTCGGCGGCGTAGGCGGTGTGGCCCAGCTGCTCGGCGTTGGCGCGGTACAGGCCGGTCAGGGTCTCCACCCGGTTGGCGTGGTTGGTCTGCGACCGTTTCGGCGCGTCGGCGTCGGGTGCCGGCCACAGCTCGTCGAGCAGGGCGTGGAACTCGGCCAGGGCCAGCTCGGTGCGGGCCAGGGCCTCCTCCTCGGCGGCGAACGCCTCGAAATACTTGACTGACAGGCCCAGGGTGCGTCGCGCCTCGGCGACGCGTTGCGGCGCGTTCCAGTGGTGGGTGTGCGACACGCCCCAGCGGGTGACCGCGTCGCGCAACGCGAACCGTTCGGTGTTGCCGCACCGGATCCGCCACGGGGTGACGATCACCTGCGCCTGGGAGGAGCCGTCGTGGCTGTTGATGCCGGCGATGAACGGCACGATCTCGTCGTTGATGCCGCCAGCGTCGATGGTCACCGTGTCGGGCAGCCGCAGGCACACGAACACCCGCCGCCCGTCGCGCAGCGCGCCGGCGGACTCCCAGACGATGTCGTACTTGTCGACCAGGTCCTGCAGGAACTCGAAGATCTCCAGGTTCTGGAACACCTCGTAGCGGGCGCCGACCACACCCAGCCCGGCGCCGGTGTCTTCCCGGACGGTCACGAACTGGTCGGGCAGGGTGCGGATCGGGCTGTCCGGGTCGGTGGGGTCGGCGCGGAAGAGCACCGGCCGGCGGGTGACCTCGAAGTCGATCCGGCCGAGCGTGAGTACCTGGCCGATGTCGGCGGTGCCGCCGGGGATGACGGTGCCCAGCCCGTGCCAGGCCGGGGCGGTGGTGTACAGGGCGGCCTGACCGGTGGTTACGTCCAGGCCGTGCTGGGGCAGCACCTGCCCGTCGCGCATGGTCCAGACCTCGCCGTCGTCCCAGCTGCCCGGCTGGTTGATGCGGTAGCGGCCGTCGCCGAGCGGCACCAGGGTGCCCTCGGCGACGCGGCGGTCGAGGTCGGCCTGCCGGTCGGCCGCCGCGGTCAGCTGGTTGGCGCGTTCGGCGTCGAACTGCTCGTTGACGTCGACGGTGGATACTGTGTTGGTCATCGGGTCTGGCTCCTTTCGCTGTGGAGACCCGTGTGTGGTGAAACCCCGGGCGTGCCAACGCCCGGGGTTTGGAACGTGGTGACCGCGGGCCGGCCGGCCGTATCCGGCGCGTGGCCGGGTCGCCGCGGTCGTCGTGCAGAAATGTGGCTGCGCCGGCCCTTCGGCCCGCGATCTCGCGGTTGCGGGTGTGGCCAGCGACGCTGCCGTGTGCCCGTGGGATCAGATTGGGTCGGCGTGAGGCGGTGTCCGGCTGAGTTGGGTCCTGCGCCTCGGTGGTGTGGCGGGCGATCCGATGCTGCACGCCAACGGCGGTTAGGCAGCTGCGGAGGCATCGGTCCGCGGGGCGATCGCACCCGTCTTCGGCCACGCCAGGCAGTAACAGATGCGCCGGCGATGTCCGGGGCTGTGCGCGGGGGTTACCAGTCCCAGGTCGGCAGATCGTCAATGACGTCGGCGTCCTGGTCGAACAGCACATAGTCGCAGGCGTGCTCGCGGGCGTAGCGCTGCACAGTCAGCACCTCGGCAGGCAGCTGCGGGTAGTCCGTGGCGTGGCTGTCGGGATCAGGCGGCACCCACATCAGCCAGCCGTAACACAGCTCGTAGGCGGTGACACCGTCCACACCGGACAGTGCATGACTTCCGAGGTACTCCGGAAGGTGAGCGGTGGAAACGTCCAAGAACTTGCGGATCATGTCGACCCTTTCCGGGGCGGGTGTCGACCGTGTACGACGGCGCCGGCCGCGTCTGGTGCGTCGTCGGTCGGGTGAGCCAGCGCCGGTGGACGCGCTCGCGAGTTTCGAGCGCCGGCCGGTGCGGCGCGTGGACGGACGTATGTGGTGCCAATGTCGGCCTTTGGCGCGCGTTGGCACGTGGCCGTGGCCGTGGCCCGGCCGGTCCTCGGCCGGGCGTGACGGCCCGATAGCGCTCACCATGGCAGCAGGTGCTGCCAGGTGATGGGACGGATCCGCCGCGGCCGGATGCCGGTGTAGGACGCGGCGGGTTGGCCGGTGACCGGATCGATGATCGGGTTGTAGCTGGTGAGCCAGACCGCGAACCATGGGTCGGCGGCAGCGCCGAGCCGGGCCGGGCTGTCCAGGACCGGGGCCATGCCCGCACCGGTCCGGATCGGGGTGGCCCGGTAGTGGGACATGCGGCCGGCCACCATTGGGCAGGCGGCCTGGGTGTAGGCGGCGCAGACCGGATGTAGGCCCGGTTCGCTGGTGCGCTGCCGGGGCAGGTCGACCAGGCGCAGCAGCAGCACCAGCGGGCGGCCCAGCGGGCGTCCGCACACCTGGCAGCGGCGCCCGGTTAGGCATTGGCGCTGGCGGTCGGCGTCCAGTACACCGAACAGGTACCGGCCGTCGCCGCTGGCCGCGGTGACCCACGGCACGGCCAGGCCGCCCACGGTTGGCAGGTGGGCCAGCCACACCGGAATCGGTGGCACGGTTTCGGTCACGACCGCGGTCCGGGGCCGGGCGGCTGCGTTGCCGTGTTAGACGGCGCGGCGTTGAGGCGGTCCACCAGCAGGCACAGCTGACCGGACAGGTCGAGCTGCCGGCGGGTCAGCGCCGGCGAGCGGGTGGACGGGATCGCGTGGGAGGCGGCGACCAGCAGCTGTTCCACCTCGGCCGGGCTGAAGCTGCTGGCCAGCGGGGAGATGCGGCGGCGCAGGTCGCTGACCTGCCGCAGCAGATGTTCTGCCGCGCGGAACCGCCATTCGGCCTCGGGGTCGATGTTGCCGTACTCCGGTGGCCCGCAGCTGTCCAGCGGGTCGAAGCGGCCGTCGTCGTAGGCGGTGCGTACCACCAGGTCGCCGGTGTCGTCGAGCCACATGAGGCAGCCCAGGCTCCAGTAGACGTCCTGGCCGATAGCGGGGAGTTCGTCGGGCTCCACTGTGGACGGTGTCGGGCCGGTGAACGGGACCAGCTGGCCGTCGGGTGCCAGCTCCGCGCTGACCCAGCGCCAGCCGACGCCGACCCGCCAGAAGCCGTCGGGGTCGACGCCGACCGTGGTCTCGTTGTCGGGGTCGTTGGCGCCGTCGACAATGCTTATAAGGGTCATCCCGGCCGGCAGCCCGGCCAGGGTGTTGACCGCGGTGGCGATTTGCTCGGCGACGTCGCGGGTGAAGCGGGCGGTGAGCCAGCCGAAGTCGGTGCCGTTGTCGGCGAACTCGCCGGGGTAGCTGCCGGGCAGCCCATGCACCTCCAGCCGGGCCAGGCGCCACTGCACCGCCGGCGCGGGATGTGGCAGTGGCTGGGTCTGCCAGCGCAGCCGGCGGTCGGCGGTGAGGGTGAGGGTGAGGACCAGCCAGTCGCAGCGGCGGGACGTGGCGGTGTGCAGCTGGCTGATCAGCGGTGGCCGTTCGGTGCCGTCCAGGGCGACGGCGCCGAGCTGGACGGGGATACCGTGCCGGTCCGGGTCGGCCGGCCAGCTCTCGCTGCCGGCGTGGTAGCTGTACCCGACCGCGTAGACCCGCTGCACGCTGGCCGGGTCGAGGGCATCGACGAGCAGCGGCGGGGCCGCGTCAGTGACCAGGTACCGCAGCCGGCCCTGCCCCATCAGCAGCAGCTGCTCCGGCAGCCGTGGGGCCAGCCGGCCAGCCACGACGCGCGGTCGGTGGTCAACCATCGGCAGCAGATCGGCGATCGGAAACCACAGTTCTGTGGAGGTCTCGCGCACGGAAAGCTCCTCTCGGTCATGCGCGAACGCCATCCCGTCATGGGCAATGGCGTCGGGGAAGGTGAACGCGGCTGGGCACCTCGCCCGGCGGGTGTCCCCGGGAGGGGTGCCGCCTGTGTCGTGTGGCCAGCCGGGCGACAGCGGTGCACCGGGCCGGTGCCCGCGCGGCGTCCTGCGCCGCAACCTGCGGGTGCGGTCGATCCGCCGGCCAGCGGCAAGCTGTGGCTGCGGGCGAGGCTCAGCCCCGCGGCCCCGGCGACGTGCCACCGTTGCGCCGGTAGCTGTCGACCACCATCGACACCTGGGCTGCGATGTGCGCCAGCGCGGACACCGCTGCGGCGACGCCGTGAGCGTCGCGGTCGGCGAAGTCCTTGATGTCCTGGTGCTGGCTGGCCAGGCGGACACCGCCGGCCAGGTCGACGGTGATCAGCGCGCCCTGGTCCAGCACGTCACCGTCCGGGACGAGCCACAGCAGGACGTCCTCCACGTCAGCGCGACGGGCCAGGCCGGCCGGCCACGCCATCAGGACGTCCTCGACGGTGCGCAGGAAGCCGCACAGTCCGCGGCCGAAGCACTCCTCGTCGACACCGAGCGCCTCGGCGTTGCTGCTGCCGGGGTGAGTGCTGCTGGGCGCCCGCAGCCACGCCTCCACCGCGGCGGTGTCGCAGGCGAGTGCGGGCGCCGTGGTCCTCGCCACACTGCGGCCGGTGTTACCGGGGCTCGGGTGTGGGCAGGCCGGGTTGGGTTGGCGTGGATCGGTGCGGCACTGCCAGCACACCTCGGCCGCGTCGTTGGCCATGACCTCACGGTCGAGCCGCACCACCTCCAGGTAGCCGACGCTCGTGGCCTGCTGGTGGCCGTCGTCGAGGAGCCGGCGTGCCTCGTCGTCGGCGTCGTCGGGATCGGTGGCCAGGACCCAGCCGCGATATTCGACGGCCTCCGAGACGTGCACCGCGTGTGGGCGGCGCCGCGGCACGGTGGGCACCGCGGTGAGCTGCAGGTCGCAGCGCTGCCCACACTCCGGGCAGATGGTCACGTCGGTGCCGGGGCACGGGCATCGGGTGTTGGTCGCGTCGTTGGTGCCGGCCACGCAGGCGGGGCAGCGGATGATCGGCGTGGTCGGCTGGTTGCCGAAGACGGCCGCCACCGGCATCGGGTCGCCGTCTGCGGTGACGAGTTGGTTGTCGTCGCGCCAGGTCCAGCGGCGCCCGCACGGGCAGACGATGTCGACGCTGCCGACCCGGCTCCAGGCGCCGGTGTCGGTGGTGAGATCGGCGTACACGGTCGGCGGGTCTTCGTCGATCCACACGATCGCGACTGGTCCACAGTCGCCGGCGACGGCCAGCAGGACGAACACGTCGCGGGAGAGCCGCTCCTCGTGCATGAGCGGGAAGCCTTCGCAGATCCGGTAGTCCCGGGCCTGGCACCACAGCTCGACGCGGGTGATCCAATCCTGGTAGGCCCAGGTCACGATGCCCCGCCGGCCCCAGTCGCGCAGGGCCGAGGTCAGCTCGGTGTGCTCCTCGCCGACGCGCTGGCCGACCCAGGCTTGGGCGTCGATCCAGACGTGGTGGCCGTACTCGACGGTGACGTGCTCAGCCATGGCGCGTCGCCTCCCCGGTGCCGGTGGCCCGGTGATGATGGCCGGATCCGTGTCGCTGTGCTCGGGTGACACTGCTGTGGTTCATCGATGGCTCCCTTTCTCCGAGGTGGTGAGCGGTGGTGGGCTCGGGCCTCGGGGAACCGGCGCCGGCGGGCCGTGGCACCCGGGGCCGGGTGGCACCACACGCGGGTGGGTGTCCCCCGAGGCCGGGGCGCAACGGGTTGGATGTCAGCAGCCGCAGGGCGCAGGGGCTGCCGGTGTGTTAGCCGAGGCCGAGCAGTGCGGCAGCGTCGGCGAGCTGGTCGTCGGTGAAGCCGTGGGCGTGCCCGGCGGCGGTGAGGGTTCGCTGGCCCCTCTTGGCGATGCGCGCCCGGATGGCCGCCACGGTGTGTCCCCAGGTGGGGTCTGCCGCTGACGGGTCGATGGCGAGGTCGGTGAGCCGGCCCGGGTACACCGCCTCGGCGGCGCCGTAGAAGCTGCGACCGTGGTCGAAGGACTCGACAGCGCCCAGCCGGGCGGTCAGCTGGTCGGCCAGCCACCGCGCCGGGCTGCGTGGTTCGCCGTCCGGGTAGACGTCGGGTGTGACGCCGGCGCGGTGCTCGTGGACCCGCCAGTAGGAGCGGTCCGGGTCCCAGAACCCGGACCGTTCGCTGTAGCCGCGGCCGGGTTCGCACGCCTCGCCGTCGGCGTTGGTGTCCGACCCCGTCGAAGGTGATGATGGTGGCGGTGAAGTAGACCAACGGAATCGGTTCGACCCTGATGCGCCCGGCGTCGAACGTGCGCATACCTGCGGCGTCGGGTGTGACGTGGTCGGCCCGTACGCGCAGGACTCTGCCGTCGTAGACCGCGATGACGGTGCCTTCGCGCCAGACGTGAGCGTCGGGCTCGACCGGCCGGACGCGGTCACCCACGGCTAGGCTCGGCAGTCCTGCCACGTACGCGTCGATCAGGTCGCGGGTCAGGGGCCAATCCCACGACAGCGGTGTCGCGCCGGCGGGCAGAATGGTGGCCATGACAGCGTCGGCGCCCTGCCGCAGCGTTGCCGCTGTGGTGTGGCGGAGGCCGTCGCGGCCTTGCCGCCGGGCCCATTCGGCCAGCGCCTGAGGCAAAGACCGGTCGGATTCCATTGCTGTGCCTCGCTTTCTCACCCACGCGACGGCGGCAGGTCACCGCGACACCCCGGCGCCTGGACGCCAACGGCACGCGTACGTACATGGCGCAGACGCCACGCCCGGCGGCGTCAGCAGACCTGATAGCGGGCCGCGTGGGCGCGGTTCGGGTGGGAACAAACGGCCCCCGAGGTGCCCGGGAGCGTCAACGTGGGTGGGCGGCTGGGTTCAGTCCGCGATCTTGCGTAGCTCGGTGCGGTCGGTGACGTGGGCGCGGATGGTAGGGTCACCGTCGGTGTGGATCTCCACACCGGCTGGGCCCCAGTCACCCACCACGACGTAGGGCCAGTCCATGCCGTCGCTCCAGACCCGGTCACCGGGCTGGTACTGCACACCGTCCAGCGGTGCCATGCCGTCGCCGCCGGCGTCGTGCCAGCGGCGAATGCTGTCGTTGATGTCGGTGTAGTTGCCGTGGTCGGTGATGAACCAGGCGTTCGGGAACACGCCGCCTGAGACCATGGCCCGGGCCAGCTCAATCTCGGCCACGTCCCGGCTGGGATAGTCGCCGACCGGTTCGCCGTCCAGGCTCACGTGGTAGCGGCCCCGGTCGACGGTGACGTACCCGTCGTCCTCGTCCGGGATGTCCTCCCACCCGTCGAGGATGTTGTCGGCAACGTCCTCCGCTAGGTGCCGCAAGCTCTCACCAAGCAGGGACGCGTTGTCGTGGAAGCGGCCGACCGTGACGCGGATCGTGGTGTGATCGGCGCGGATCATCAGTTCCACGTCGCCGGTTTCGTGGCGCTCGACGGCGAACTCCGGTTCCTCATCGTGCAGGACAAGGTCGGCCATCACTGCACCACCTCGTCGCTGTCGTCGGCGTAGCCGGTGACGACGTCGCGGATGTGCGCGGCGGCAGCCGGGGACAGGGCATCGGCGCGCTGCAGCTCGGCGGTGACCCACGCGCCGGTGACCCCGCCGGCGCCCGGATCGATGTCATGGGTGACCACCCGCACCCGGTCGGTGGTGGCGTCGGGCCGGTGCTGCCCGTCGATGAAGACGGTGTAGGCGTTGGCCGCGTCCGGGTCGCGGACCACCACGACTTCCACCGTGGTCGAGGGCAGCAGCCCGGCCCGTTCGGCCATCCTGCGTCGCGCCTGGGTGAACGTCAGGTCGTACTCGCCCATGTCGGACTTGATGTGGTGCGGCCAGGCGAGCAGCCGCAGGACGGCGTAACGCTCGTCGGGGGTTGGTTCGCCGCAGTCGACGATGACGACGAACTCGGCCGGGTGATCGGCGGCGCTGACGCGGACGGCGGACAGCACCGGCCAGCGCACGTCACCGATGTGCGTGGGCAGTCGAACGGGGGTCACGGCTCCTCCTTGGCGGCGGTCCAGCGGTCGTGGGCGGTGATCGGACGGTCGCGGCCCCGGCGCCGCTCGGCGCGCGGGGTCACCACCGCCGCGAGCAGCCGCGCTGCTTTGGTCTGCGCCTGCTCACGCAGGGGTTCCGGGCAGTCGGGGTCGACGGTGGCGGTGCGGGCCCGCAGGTCCAGCCGGACGTGGGTGTCGACCACGAGGCAGCCGAGGCCCTGCGGGGCGACGTACAGGGTCAGGCGGGCGGTGACGGTCGCGTCCGTCGCCGGGCCGATGAGGACGTACTCGTTGCGCCAGGCGTAGTAGGCGGTGTTGGACGCCAAGCGGACGGTGGCCGGCTTGCCGTCGCGGTAAAACGGCCACCAGCCGGGCCCGTACATGATGGTGAAGTCGTCGACCTCGTACGCCCAGTCCCCGTCGGGTGGGGGCACGGCGTACATGTCGAAGCGCGGTTCGGACAAGGAAACCTCCCTAGCGGTAGCCGACCTCCGCCGCGGCGGAGGTCGGCGAGAACGGATCGACCGCCGCTCACCACGCGGCCTCCAGGAGCTGGTGCTGCGGCAGCTCGGGGCGCAGTAGTGGGTTGGCGCCAGTCCCGGTTGGCGCCTAGCCCTGCATCTCCTCGCGCAGCAGGGCGTGGGCGCGGGCGGCGAGCTCGTGCTGCCGGTCGCTGAGATCGTCCGGATCGCCGTACACGGCGTCGGCTGCGGTGCGGACCAGCCCTTCGATCTCGATCGGGGTGAACGCCGCGCTGATGCCGACCAGCACGACCCCGGCGGCGCTGCCGGGCTGTTCGGTCGTGGCGCCGCCGTCGTGGCCCCGCACGGCGTCGATGGTTGCCGCCAGGCGGTCGGCGAGGTGTGCGTAGCGGGCCTGCTCGGCGGCGGCGACGCGGGCGACGCCGCGGTAGCCGGGCGGGGTGGGCTCGACGTTGATCCGGTCCGGGCCGCTCGGCCGCGCGGTATCTGGTTGCCCGGCCCCGGCCTGGGCTTCGGCGGCGGCCTGCGCCCACCGGTCCCGGGCGGTACACAGCGCCTGGTGGACGGTGTGGGCCTCGTCGATCGACCACAGCAGCGGCAGCAGCTCGTCGCCGGGCGTCGGCTGCCAGGCGACGCCGTCGTGGCGCAGCGGGTCGAGGTCGCGGCGGCGGGTCAGCGGCCGGGTGCCGTCGGGTTCGGGGTGGCCGTCGCGGTCGGGTTGGTACACCATCGTGTGGTTGCCGCCGGCCGCTTTCGCGGTGTACATGGCCGCGTCGGCGCAGGCCCGCGCGTAGCGGGCGTCGCCGCCGCGGCTGGTGGCGATGCCGACGCTGGCGCGGGGCTGGATGCGGTGCCCGGCGATGACGGCCGGTCCGGCCATCGCCGCCCCGATCGCGACGGCCAAGTCCTCCGGGTCGATGTTGGACGCCAGGAGGGTGAACTCGTCGCCGCCCTGGCGGGCCAGGCATCCGCCTGCCGGCACGGCCTGCGCCAGCCGCCGGGCGACGGCGGTGATGTACTGGTCGCCGGCGGCGTGTCCCAGGCGGGCGTTGACCGCGTGCAGCCCGTCGATATCAGCGAGGACCACGGTCAGATCGGTGCCGTCGCGGGTGGCCCGCTCCAGAACCTCTTCGGCCACTGCGCGGGTGGCAAGGCCAGTCAGCGGGTCGCGGCGGGCCTCGGCGAGCAGCGCGCGGGTCCGCCGCCCACCCCGGACCGTCGCGGCGTGGTAGCCGGCGGCGTACAGGCCGATGCAGGCGAACACACCCACCTGCGCCAGAACGGTGTGGCCGGCGCTGATGGCCATGATCGTGGCGGCGGGGACGGTGATGGCGGCAACGTTCGCCGCGGTCAGGATCCAGCGTGCGGCGGGCCGGCGCTGGGTGAAACGGTCGTCGACGGTGGACAATGGAACTCTCCCTCCACGGAGGGGGCGTTCGGGGACGGGCCGCGAAGCTGCCAGGCTGGGTGAGCCCGTCCCCGGGCCCAGTGCTGGTTGGGTGACGGGCGGGTTGGAACCGGCCGCGGTGCGGCTGTGGGTCGGGTAGTGCGTGACGGCGCCCTCGTGGTCGAGGCTGCGCGTTAGCGGCCCGGACCCTGTCGGCCGCTGGTTGGCGTTGGTGGGGTTCGCACCCGCATCAGGGTTTGCGCGGAGATGTCGGCGGTGGACCCGTCGGTGTAGATGACGGTGCGGCACCGGCGTGGGCCGGGTCGCACGTCGGCGACGGTCACCTCACCCCGGGCGGGGATGACGACCTGGCCGCCGGGGCAGCCGGTGCACCGGCTCCAACCCGACCCCGTCGGCGGGCAGGACCTGCGCCATGGGGAAGGCCCGCTCGTCGGTGTCGCCGTCGGCGTTGCGCACGTACCGCACCGTGACACGGGTGCGGGCGAGCTTGGTGACCGTGCCGGGCCGCCAGTTGCCGTAGGCGGGCACGTGGACCGGCTGACCCACCTGGAGCCGACCGCTCGCCGGCCCGGATGGGGCGTCACCGCCGCCGGTGTCGGCATCGTTGCCGGCGCCGGCCGGGGTGCTGCCGAACAGTTCGGCGAGCACCGCGCGGGCGAACAGCGGCAGCGGCGCCACCGCCGTCGGTTTGGGTGCCCACCGGCGGGCCCACGGCGGCGCCTCGTCGCCGGTGCCGGCGACGGTGAACGCCTCGGGCACCAGCAGCGCGCAGCGCAGCAGCACCGACGCGACGGCCAGGTCGTAGGGCTTGCCGCCGGTCGTGCAGTGCGCGGTCGCGGTCGGGATGCCCTCGGGACGGGCCGGCAGCGGGGCGAGGAGTCCGAACGCGTCGCCGGCCAGGCCGCCGGTCACGTCACCGTTGAACGCGATGCCGTCGCTGGAGTCCAGGTTTGGGCTGCCGTGGCCGTGCGGACCGGCGATCACGACGCCGAAGCGGCTGACCCGCTCGATGATGGCAGCGGTGTCGGCGACGATGGTGGGCCACGCCTTGGCGTAGGCGGGATGGCTGGGCCGATGCGCCCAGGAACGGGTGGACACGAGCCGACGCTCCTTCCGGATGGGGAAATCCCGGGCGTGGCCGTGGTGGCCGCGCCCGGGGTGTGCGATTGCGTGGCCGGGCAACGGCCTGTTGCGCAGTGGGTAGGTCGGGGGTTTGACATGCGGGTAGCGCGGGCTACCGGACGGGCCCGGGGCCGGGCGGCGGCGTCGATGTCGGGCGCGTCGGTCTTGGCTGTCCAGGGCTGCCGGTGGGGATGCCGGCGCAGCACTGGGTCAGCAGGTCACTAGCCGCGTTCCCGGCGTCGCAGCTCGCCTCGGATCTCGGATACCGCGCCTGCGACGGCGTCCTGCGCGCTGGCGAACGCGACGACGTGGCCGGCGCTTTGCACGTGGTAGCCGACATGGGTGGCGAAGACACCCACGGTGTAGGTGCCACCGCTGGGGTTCACGCTGATGTGTGCGTACGCGCCGGCGGTGCCGAAGGTGAACGTGGACACCTCGACCCCGTCCGGGCTGATGACGACATCCCGGACCGTCGTGCCGATCAGCGGGTCGCGGCGTTCGCGGTAGAGGCGGGTGTAGCCGTCGGGTACCGGGATGGCCAGTAGCGCATCAAGCATCACGCCGATGTGGTCATGAGTCATCGGGTGGTCTCCGGCAATTGTCGAGTGGGTTGGTTGGTGGGCACCAGCCGCTGTCCTTGGGCGTGGTTGGCCAGGCCGGGCCGATGCCTGATCGGCAACGGGGTCGAGGGCTGAGCGTTCCGTCGTCGGCGCCTTTGCGGAGTCGGTCGTCACGACACCGCCGTGACGAGCCCGATGACGGCGGTGGCGGCGCCGTATGGAGTGTCGAGGACCAACGGCTCTGCCTTGAGTAGGTTCACCAACGCGCGGAACACGGCGATCCGGGTGAAGGGATCACCCAGATCGGCGTCGGACCGCACGAGGACTGTCGCGGCCACGGTGTAGGTGCGCCTCGACGCCGCGGGTTCGCTACCGATGGGTGCGGTCATCACGACGCTCCCGGCGTCCAGTCCCACAAGGGAACGGTCACGGTGTACTCCTCGTCGCGTCCGGCTCCCGGGCCGCCCGGCCGCCACCGCCACACGGTCAGCGTCACCGTCTCGCCGGTGGCCACCAGTTTGGACACCGGTGTGCTGATACTCGCAGGGCCACCGGATGCCCGGACCACGGTCCGCCCGGAGGTGGCCGCATCGCGGAACGTGCGTGGGTTGAAGGTGATGGAGCCCTGATCGCGCTCCGGTCTCTCAGCGACATATCCGTTGAGCACGCCGATGTCGCCGGCCACGGCCCCATGCCACGGCATGGTGAGGCGGACCGCGTCGCCGCCCTGCGGCCCGCGTAGGCCCGCCTGGATCTCCAGCACGTCCCACAGCGCCAGGCCGTTCCACGCGTCGCGCACCTCAGCATCCGGTGAACCGACGTAGTCGTGGCGGACGCGGGCCGCGGACTGCGATCCGTGCACCAGGTACTCCTCGGTGTGGAACTCGCCGGAAGCCTTACGCACGAGCACTCGCAGACGCAGGCAACCCGCGCGCGGTGTCGGCTCCAAGCCCACCACGATGCCGGGCGTCAGAACCGGTCCGCCATCGGATATCAGGGCGGACACTCGGGTCCCCGGCTTGGTCGGTATCAGGTAACTCAATGTCGGTGACCTCCTCCAGGTGATGCACCGTTGTGGGCCGCCGGTGTCGCTGGCGAGGCCGCCGACCCGGTGCGGTGGCAAGGGATTGAGTGAAAGCGACCCGCCGCGCGAGGCGCCGCATGTCCGTTGTGGGAACGCTCTTTGGGCGGGGGCCGAGCGTCCACTGTGGGCATTCACAACGGCGGCGGTGACGCCGCTGTGGCCGACGCCGCGCCTGCAGCAGATGAGCGATGTCGGTTCAGGCGCCGGCGGCTGGATTGTCGGGCAGGGTCTGCGTGCGGGTGTCGGGCGCGGCGCCGGCGGCCAGGATCCGCACGGTGGTGCTGGCCTTGATCGGTTTGTCCGCGGCCCCCGAATTTGGGGATCGATGTAGATGAGACGGCGCTGGGCCCGGCCGGGTCCGTACGGCTGGTTTCGCCAATGCCCACGCACCCACCAGCGGAACTCGCGCTGCGGGGAAGCCTGGGTCGCGGCCGGCCGCTGCTGCGGGTCCGACCCGATCGTGTTGGCGCCGCGGATACGCACCAGCCGCACCTGCGGCGCGGGCCGGCCGGTGCGTTGGTACGCCCGGCGGATGGACTTGTCCACCGGCACCGGGGCGGTCTCGGCCAGCCGCTGCGCGATCAGCAGCCAGCTGGCCGCGAGCACACCGGCGGGGCTGCCCGCGTCCACCGGGTCGCCGGCGGTCAGCCGGGTGTGCGTTCCGGGGACCAGCCAGCCAATCTGCTCGCGGAGCTGCTGCAGTTGTGCCGGTGGAAGACCGGCGCCGATGCTGCGGTAGCCGACGATCCGGATACCGTCCGGGCCGGTGGTCCAGGACGCGGCGGTCAGGTCGCCGCGCGTGCCGACCGGCTGCGCCCAGGCGAGCAGGCCGTGCGGCGCCGGCAGGTCCGCCGCGCCGATCGTGGTGGCCGGCAGTGAGCCGGCCGCGTGCTGGGCGAGGTCGGTGAACTGCGCGTCGACCCAGTACAGGCGCGCCGCAGCCAAGCCGGCGATGATCTGCCCGCGCACCTGGTCGGTGTCCAGGCCCAGCGGTAGCCCGATCGGTCCGCCGACCAGCGCGACGAGCCGGTCGCGGACCTTGGGCAGCGTCGATGCGACCAACACGGTGGCGGGCCAGCGGCCGATCGCGGCCAGCGTCCGGCCGGGCAGCAGGCTGCTCAGCACGGCCTGCTGCATGACGCGGACGCCGTAGGCGCCGATCGGGTCCAGCGGTGGACCCACCCGCCGCAACCGGGCGTGCAACCCGTCCAGGTCACGGGCCTCGATGAACGCGGCGCAGTCGACGCAGGCCGACCAGTCGGTGCCGTAGCGCTCCACGAGCTGCTCGCCGGCGCAGACCACGACCGTGTCGATCGGCACCGTCCGAAAGGTGTAGACGATCCGCTCATCGCCACAGAAGTCGCAGACATGGTGGACGTCGACGCGGTCGGCGGGCACCGGGTCGGCGGCGTGGTCGGCCGACCCGCGCGCGGCATTGCGCGGATGGGTGTACTCCACCAGGCCGGTGTCGAGGTCGACGTAGCGGTTGAGGGGGCTGCCGCAGATCCGGCAGGCCATCGACGGGGCATCGGCGAGGCTCACCCGGGCACCGCCGCCCGGGTGGTCGCGGTGGCGTCCCGCCGCGACGGCGCGTTCACGGGCGGGCGTCGGTAGGCCGTCCCGCCGTGTCGGTGTGCTGGGGTAGCCGGCGCCGGGTCGCTGGTGGTGGCATCAGCGCGCCGACGCCGCGGCGCTTCGGTGGTGGTGTGTCGCATAGGTCCGTCTCCCCTCGGTGGCCGTGGCGGGAGCCGACAGACACGTGCCGCCCCAACCGGGCAGGCGACGCATGTGCTGTCGCTCCCGACGGCCGGGTGGTGCGGTGAGAAATCTGTGCTGCTGGGCGAATCTGACTGCGCGGACCTGGACGACGGCCGCTGGGCAGGCCGAGCGGGCTCAGTCCGTGATGGGGCGCAGTGGGTGCGGTCGCTGACGTGGGCACGGATGCACGGGTCGCCGTCGCGGTGGTTCTTTGTCTGCAGCAGTCGCCGTGAACCGCTGTCACGCCGAGCGGTGCGTGCGCCGGTAGCCGGTCAGCCTGGCTGCGGGCGCTGCTCGGCGGGCAGGGCCGGGATTGGTCCGAACTTCGGTTGGTGATCGTGGTCGCCGGTGTGACGGCGCCGTAGCTCGGTTAGGGTCAGCGGGCGGGATACGCCGCCGCGCCGTTCGCGCAGGATGGCCACGTCGCCCAGTTCGGCGCGAAGCTGCTGCTCGTGGTGCTCGGCCTCGGCGTACCGGTCGGGGAAGACCTCCAGCAGGTGCCGCCAGTGCTTCTGGCCGCCGCGGACACAGACGCCGCCGCAGTTGTTGTGGCTAAAGCCCTTGTCGTACAGCCGTGGGGGCCGCACGCCGAGGCGGGCGCACCAGTCGCGCATGTCCTGCTTAGTCAGGTACGGCGGCTCGCACATCGGGTACCGCACCGTCCACGGCGCCCAGCCGCGGGTGATGGCCGGCGCCCGGTGCGGCTCGGACCAGTCCAGTCCGATGTAGACGATCGTGTCTTCCGGGTCGGTGTGCTGGCTGAGCCAGCGGCGGCAGGGCCGTACCTTGAGCTGGATCGAGCACGGTGCGAGCCGGGAGTTACCGAGAATTCACTGCCCGACACCACTGTCGGACCTTCATCGTTGATCTCGTAGGATCGATCTTGACTCGGGCGGTGGACGTTGGATGAACTGGGCCGGTGGGTGCCGGACGGATGGTTTCTGGACTTCTACGACTTCCGGCGACGCCTGGAACCAGTGGAGGACGACGCGCCTGGCATCGCCGTCGGGGACGTGATTGCGCGGGCGAAGCGCAACGGGGCGCGGGACGGTACGCCGTTCTTCCTCGCCCCTGATGGGCGGGCCGACGCGCGGGTGAACGCGTTTTGGCGGGCGCCGGGCGTGCGTGGCTTGGCGAAGGGCACGAAGCGGCGGTACGCGTTCTCGCTGAAGGTCTGGTTGGACTTCCTGCACGCGATCGATGAGAGCTGGGAGCACGTCGGCCCCGGCGTGCTCGGGGCGTTCAAGGAGTGGCGGCTGTCGGCGCAGGACAATCCCGAGCATGTGAGACCGGGTTCGTTCCGGGTGGACCTGGCCGCGATCCGGCGGTTCTACCTGTGGGCGGCCGACCAGGAAGGCATCGAGAATCCGGTGCGGCTGCGGGTGATCGGCCGGAGTCTGCTCGGCGAGGAGGTGACCGAGCTGGAGGCCGGCCCGTCGGGGGTTCGCCGGGCGGACGTGAAGTGGTTGACGCCGGAGGCGTTCCGGTTGTGGCGCAACCTTGGCCTGCGCGGCTTCACCACGGACGGGGTGCCGACGGCGGCGTGGCACGGACACACCGAGGACCGGGACGTGGCCTTCGTCGAGGGCTTATACGGCACTGGGCTGCGGATCGGTGAGTTGTCCAGCATCCTCACCGTCGAGCTGCCGCATGCGGGCGATCAGGGTCTGTTCCGCGGGTGGGCGGCGGCGGCGTGCGCGAAGGGCTCGGTCGGCCGGCCGTTTTGGATGCGGCGGCGGGCGGCGCAGCTGGTGCGGTTCTACCTGGAGGAGGGCAGCCGGGCTGCCGCGGTGGCACGGGCCCAGCGGGCAGGCCGCTACGAACAGATTCCGGATCGGTGGTTGCTGCGCCGGGTCCGGCCGGATGGTGTGCTCGACGTTGTCGACGAGGACGGTGCCCAGCGCGCGGTCCGGTCGGACAGCCTGCCGCCGGAGCTGCGGATGCGGCTGTTCCGGGAGGGCCCGGGCGGGTTGGAGCCGGTGTGGTTGTGGCTCAACCAAGACGGGACACCCCGCCCGAAGCAGGCGTGGTACAAGACCTTCGACCGGGCCAACCAGCGCGTCGACACCGCGCTCGGCCAGGCGGGCAAGACAGGTCGGCTGTGGTGCCGGCCGCACATGCTGCGGCACGGGTTCGCGCTGCGCTGGTACTGCATCGCCACCTTCGTGGCCTGGCAGCGCACCGAGATGTTGACCGAGGCGGAGCGGCGGGACTTCCGCAACCAACTCGGCGACGTGTGGTTCCTGCTGGCCACGCTGCTGGGACACCGAAGCGTCGAGACCACCCGGGCGGTCTACCTGGAGCCGTTCCAGGCGTTGCAGGTCGAGCAGTTAGTCGCGCTGATGGACGCCGATGACCGCAACGCACTGCACCGGCTGGCCGAAACCCTCGGCGCCGGTGACCCGCGGGTCCTGACAGCCACGCTGGCGTGAGCAGCACCGGCCGACGGGCCGCTCGGCCCCCGACGGGCTGGCAACCTGCCAACCGGCGCGACGGCTTGCAGGTGCAGTTCGTCAGCGAAGACGGCCGCCAGCGCAAGGTGTTCGACTTTGCGGCCCTGCCGGGTCAACCGCGGATCCGGGAGGAGTTGGCTGCCGCGTTCGAGCAGGCGACCGGGCCGTTGGGCACCTGGAAAAGGCGGGCGGCGGCCCAGAACCTGTGGACCGTAGCGCGGCAGACCACCCGCTGGCTGGCCGACAACCAGCCGAACCTGACCAGCCTGGCCCAGCTGAGCACCGCCAACGCGCGGCTACTGGCCATGTCGTTGGTGTTGCCCAGCGGAGACCGACTGGCCGGCGTGCTGCGCACTCTGCTGGACTACAGCCCGGTGGTGCCAATCGAGGTCGTCCAGGCGCTGGCCCGGCAGGACTTCGGCGGCCGGCACTACGAGGCCCGCCAGCCCTACACACCCGAGGAACTGCGCCGCATCACGGTAGTAGCACGCGGGATCGTGCGGCGAGCCCGTACCCGATTGCGTACCCACTGGGCACTGGTCGCCGGCTACCGGACCGCAGCGTTCGACCACCTGCGGCGAGGAGACCCGCGGCGGGACCTGGCCGAGGCGCTGGAGCACTGCGCCCGAACCGGTGACATTCCCCGGTCGGCGGCGACCGGCCGGGCGTCCAAGCTCAACGATCGGGCGGTCACCGCCGCCGGGGGCCGCAGTCTGCTCACCCTGCTACACCTGACACCCGCAGACATCTGGGCCTTCACCGTCCTCCTCGCATCCTTGACCGGCCTGAACGCCTCGGTGCTGGCCGAACTGCCCGCGCCGCACCTGCACGCCACCGCCCCCGGCGAGCCGGGTATCGCGCTGGTCGACGCGAACAAGCCGCGCCGCGGAGCACGGTCGGCGATGACGCTGCCGCTGACCGCGCTGCCTGCCGAGCTGCACCTGCCCGCAGGCGATGCCCGCCCGGCATCGGTGCTCAACACGTCGTTGACGACGGCGTTCGGCGTGTTCCGCTTGTTGGTCGAGTTGGCCGACCCGTTGCGGCGGCAGTTGGGCAGCGCGTGCGCCTTGGTCTACTACAACGGCACGGCCGAGCAGGCCGGCGGGTCAACCTTCCGGGAAGGGATGCCCGGTGTCGGTCGCGAACGCCGAGCGTGGTGGCTTCGGCCGTGGCTGACCGGCGACGAGCACCACGACGCTCTGCTGCTGGACATCAGCCTGGACCGGCTCCGCAAGACCTACCTGGAACAGCACCGCAAACCGGTCGCGCACACCCCTGCCACGCTGGCCTCCTACCTGCGGCGGATGCGCCCGGTGACCGACGATGGCTTCCAGATCGTTCGCGAGGCTATCGACGAACAGGTCGCCGAAGCCCTCGCCCGGCGGCGCATGACCGTCAACCCACGCAGCGAGCAGAACACCAACGAACCGGGCAGCGACACCGTGTTGGGAACCTGCCGGGACTTCGATCACTCGCCCCTGGACGAGCACGGACCGTGTCGGCAGACCTTCCTGTCCTGCCTGGACTGCGGCAACGCTCGCGCCTTCCCGCGCCACCTGCCGCTGCAACTACTGGTACGAGACGAGCTGCAGGCCCGGCGAGCGAGCATGTCGGTGCAGCGGTGGGTCGACGAGTACGCCGGCCGCGTCGCCCAGCTCGACGACGTCATCAACGAGTACGAACCCGCGCAACGCGAGCACGCCCGCAGCCAGATCACCGACGCCCACCGACACCTGGTGGCCCGCCTGCTCTCTGGAGACCTCGACTCACTATGACCAGTCCCGCCGCGACCGATCCCGATGCGCTGGCCGACCGGGTCAGCGACCTTCTGGCCACACCCGACACGCCGGTCCTGCAGCGGCGCCAGCTGCATCCCGACGCCGACCTCAGCACGCTGCCCCGCTTCGGCGACACCTCGTGGGATCTGTCGGCCGCGCTGCCGGACCGGCACACCACCGGCCCGCGCATCTATTGGAGCCGCTTTCCGCCGGCGCTCCGGCACGCCTGCAAGCTCTACGTCTTCGCGCTGGTCAACGTCGTGCAGGACGTGCCTCGTCTGGCCAACGCCGGCAGCCATGCGCCCAGCATTAAGACGCTGCGGGAAGACGTCCACCACCTCCACGTGTTCGTGGCCTGGCTATCTGACCGGGGCACTACCGGCTTCGCCGGGGTTACCACCGCCGATCTGGAGGACTATCTGCGCTACGTCACCGACAAGCCCGCGGCCAGCACCCATTGGAAGCGTAAGATACTGCTGGCCGTCCAGCGCCTGCACGCCTACCGCGACGTTCTGCCGGACTACTGCCGTCTGCCCGCCGCTCGGCCGTGGGGCGGGGCCAGCGCCGCCGAACTCGCCGAACACCCCACCGCGAAACTGGGCGAGAACCGCACCCCCAGGATCCATCCCGACGTCATGCATCCGCTGCTGTCAGCCGCCCTGCTGGTGACCGGCACGATCGCCGCCGACCTGCTGCCCACCGCGCGGCGCCTGATCGCCATGCGCCACCTCGCGCACCAGGTCGCACCCCCGGCCCGCCGGCAACGCCTGACGGGCACCGCCCGCCGCATCGCGGTCAAGCAGCACCTCGACTGTCTCCTGCCCGCCCTCGCCGAGGCCGGACACGCACTGCCAGGACTCCGCCAGGCGGGCAAGACCGTGGTCGACATCGACGGACTGGTCGTCGGCGGCTGGCTTGACCGCACCTACCTGTCCCGGTGGCCCGCCCTCCGCGACACCGTCACCGCCTGCGGCTTGCCGATCAAGGTGAACCTCCTGCGGGTTACCCGCTTCAGGACAGTCGACGATCGGAGCTGGCGTTCGCGGCCAGTCGCAGCAACCGAACTCGTCGGTCTGTTGCGCCACGTCATCACCGCCTGTTTCCTGGTCACCGCCTACCTGTCCGGTGTCCGCACGGGAGAGGCGCTCAACCTACGTCGCGGCTGCATCACCCGCGACGCCAAGCTCGGGCTGACGTTCATGTCCGGACAACAGATGAAGGCGCGCCCACCGCGACAGGAACGCTCACTCCGCACGATTCCCTGGGTGGTCACCGAGCAGGTCGCCCACGCTGTCTCGGTCCTGGAAGACCTCGCCACCGGCGAGATGCTGTTCCCGCTGGGCGAAGTCTGTTCACCCCCGTGGATCGACCCCAGCATCCGCAGCAGCCGCCGGTCAGGCGCCGTCAACGACGACATCACCGCGTTCATCACCTGGTTCAACACCGACATCGCCCCGAGCACCGGCCATGCACCCATCGGCGACGACCCCCACGGCAGGATCACCGCACCCCGGCTGCGTAGGACCTTGGCCTGGCACATCGTCCGCCGCCCCGGCGGCACCGTCGCGGGCGCGACTCAGTACGGCCATCTCCGCACCCAAATCACGCACGCTTATGCAGGTGGCGCCGACTCCGGTTTTCTCGACGAGATCACCTTCGAGGAGTTCCTGCTGCGGGCCGAAACCCTGCACGAGGACCACCAGCGGCTCCTCGACGGCGAGCACGTCTCCGGGCCGGCCGCGGACGCCTACCGGGCGCGGGCGAGCGCCGCACGCCGGTTCGTCGGACTGACCATCACCACCCCGGCGCAGGTCAACCACGCCTTGGCCAGTCCCGACCTTCAGGTTCACCACGGTTCCCTACTCACCTGCGTTTACCGGCCCGCGACCGCGGCCTGCCGACAGGACAACGAGGCCGACAATGGCCCGGCATGGTCACGCTGCCGGCTGACCTGCCGCAATATCGCCCGCACCGACCGGGACATGGCCAACCTGCGTCAACACATCCGCGGGCTGAAATCCGATCTCGCGAGTCCCGGCATCCCGCAGCCCCTGCGTCAGCGCATCCAGCAACGCCTCGATGAGCACGAACGGGCGGTCACCGCGCACGACACCACTCGACCGCGGCCCCCGGCCGAGCAACCGCTAGGCGATGTCTCATGACCCCTGTCGACCGTCAAGCTCACCTCGACAACGAGCGGCACCAAGTCCGCGAGGCCGCTGGGCGGCTGCTGGCGGGCACCCCGCAGCGCAGCAACGGCAGGCACACCGTCGCTGCGCTCGCCGCCGAGGCCGGCATCTCACGTCAGCGGCTCTACGAACACCACGCCGATCTCGCCGCCGAGTTCAAGACCACCACGGGCGGCGCGATCTCACCCAACGTCGAAGCACTGCAACAACAGCTGGCCAACAGCCGCGAACGGATCCACGAACTCGAAGGTCAGGTGACCCTGCTCCAGGAACGTATCCGTACCCTTGGCGCCGTGATCACCGAACTGTCCCTCGAAGCCCAGGCCGGCAACGTCGTCGTACTGCCACCGAACCGTCGTCGCGCGACATGAACCGTCCACACACGGACACCGCCCCGGCGGCGCTCATGGTGCACACCTTGGGAAGATCCTCTATCTGGTCTGGTAAGACTGGCGCCCGGAACGGTCGGTGAAAGGCAGCGACGTCGCGTCCTGTTCCGATGAGCGTGCATGTACGGTGGACCAAATCGATCAAGCATTGGTATGTCGGTCGATGTCGTTTTGGCTGTGCGACGGGTTCAAAGCTCGCCGTTCTGGGTTGGCTGGCTGGTCTGTCGATACCAGAGTCTCCACCCCGGTCGGGGAATGTCCGAATGTCTGGGTCTTGCCGGATGCTTTATTCCGATCGCAGGGTCTCGGCAGCACGGCTGCGGGCGGCCCGCCGGGCCGGCAGGAAGGCGCCGACCAGGGCGATGGCCAGGCCGGTCAGTCCCAGTGGATAGAGCGTTGTCGCGTGGGGGATGTCGGAGGCGAATGGCGGCGGACTGACGCCGATCCCCTTCGCGAGTTGGGTCACTAGGGTGTGGAAGGTGCTGGCACCCGCCGGCATCCCGACCAGTCCTCCGATCACGCCCAGCGCCGCGCTGG
>WNFU01005252.1_pt1 | contig 26562 bp, 27 predicted proteins | sample 5400121 | NCBI WGS metagenome assembly WNFU01 (sample SAMN13153360, study PRJNA577476) | soil metagenome | isolation source: 100 cm soil or saprolite under grassland replicate 1 | place: USA:California | collected 2016-06-15 | reverse complement strand
GCATCCCGATGAGCCGTTCCATGACCCGCGATCGATTAGAAGCCCTTCTCCAGAAGATGGCTGGCGCAAAGATCGTAGTCGTCGGCGACGCCATGCTCGACGTCTATCTCGTCGGCGAAGTGGATCGCGTGTCGCCCGAAGCGCCGGTGCCCGTCGTCACCGTGCACGCGTCCCGCCACGGCCTCGGCGGCGCCGCGAACGTCGCTGCCAACGTCGCGGCGCTCGGCGCCGAGTGCCGGCTCGTCGCCGTGGTCGGCCAGGATCAGCGCGGTGAGTCGGTGCGCGCCGAGCTGGACGACCTGCGCCTCAGCACCGACTACCTCGTGGTCGACGCCGCGCGTCCCACCACGTCCAAGACACGGGTCGTCGCGCGCGGCCAGCAGATGCTGCGGATCGACGAAGAGATCGAGGACCCGATTTCGGCCAAGGTGATGGAGCAGCTGGCGCGGGCGCTGGAGCGGGCGCTGGGGGATGCCGACGCCCTGCTGATCGAGGACTACAATAAAGGAACCCTGGTACCGCAGGTCATCGAGCGGGGCCTGGCGCTCGCCAGGAAGCGCAGCCTGCCGGTCGTGGTGGACCCCAAGTTCAAGAACTTCTTCGCCTATCGTGGCGCGACGGTGTTCAAGCCCAACCGCCGCGAGCTGGAGCTGGCGATGGGGGCCGCGCTCGATCTCGCCCACCCCGACGCGCTGCCGCTCGCCCTCGGGAAGCTGGCGGTCGACAATCTGCTGCTGACGCTCGGCGCCGAAGGGATGTTGCTGGCGACGAAGGATGGCCAGATCACGCGCATTCCCACGATGGCGCGGGAGGTGTTCGACGTCTCGGGCGCCGGCGATACGGTCACGGCCTGGGTCGGGGCGGCCCTCGCCGCCGGGGCGGACGTCCGCGAAGCGGCGCACGTCGCGAACTTTGCGGCGGGGATCGAGGTCGGAAAAGCGGGCGTCGCCACGGTCTCACCGGCTGAAGTGCTGTCGGTGCATGAAACCTATTACGACCAGCTTGGGAAGTTGCGGAGAGAGGGATTACTATGAACGCGGAAGTTGGAACTCGGAACGCGGAACATTAAGTTCCGACTTCCGCGTTCGTACTTCCGCGTTCAGTCCGGGCCCTTAGCTCAGCGGTTAGAGCAGCGGACTCATAATCCGTAGGTCCCAGGTTCAAATCCTGGAGGGCCCATCGGTCTTACATCGGCGTCCGCTGAGCCGCTGCCGCGTCGCGCCTGGCCTGCCGCTCCGCGTCCTCCGCGTCCTTGGCCGAGAGACCGAGGCCCTGCAGCGTCTGCCCGATGCCCTTCCCGCTCTGCAGCCCGCTCAGAATCGCTTGCGTGGTGATCTCGGAGTTCTTCATGCTGGCCGCGACGAACTGGCCGCGCGTGAGTTTGGGATTGGCCTGACGGGCCGTTTCGAACGCCGTCTCAAGCGCGTCGGGCCGCACCGAGCGTGAGCCCAGCGGCGACGGCCATCCCGACGCAGATCTGCGTGAGCTGCTTCATGCAATCCTCCGGTTATGGGATGTGTCCCTTCGGTGGGGGACTCCCGGAGGTTACCAAAGGTCACAAGGACCCGCTTCTTCATTCCCTCTTGCGATTGTGAAAAGTCACCCCGAGTCCGAGCGATAACACTTGATGTTTCCACCCTCGCGCCCACGGAATACCGCTATGGATCGGATAGTAAATGTTGCCGACCCAGGCGTAGGAATACTGGACGTACGGTGTGAGTGACAGCCTCGATTGCGGGCCTAGCTCGTACCCCATCTCCGTGAGGACACCCCAGCCATGCCGCTGCAGCCCCGTGCTATCGTTGACCATCGCCCACATCATCGAGTAGCTCGGCCCTCCCCCGATGAAGAACCCGCGATGGATCGTCCCCGGGTAGTAGAACGCCACCGCGCTAAGATCCCAAACCCCCCGCTCCCACGTGTCTCGCGAGTGCCACCAGGTGTCCAGCGTGGCGCCGACCCGAACGTGGGGCTGCGGGCTCGAGGTGAGCTGCAGGCTGAGCGTCGAGCCGCCCATGTTCTCCGCGTGGATGCACGCGCTGCACATGATCGTTCCCGAACCGGTGCCGACGCCGAGCGTGGCTGCGAATCGGCTTCCTTCTTGGGCGAGCGACGTCCCCGCCAGCACGACGCTGCAGCACAGACACAGCCCGATGCGGAGCAAGGTCGAGTAGCGGGATTTCCGGCCGAGAACTGTCACGGGGTGAGAAGCCCGAGCAGGATGAGCGCGATAAAACCGAGGTCGCTGACAAAGGGGTTCTCGACGCCTTCCTGGCGGTAGCCGACGCGCAACGAGTCGACCGCGGACAGCGGCAGCGCCCGGCGAGGCCTTTGTTCGGGATAGCCGGTGATCGAATCGGGCGTGATCAGCACCGCATGCCACAGGAAGACGCTGTCGCCGCTCCAGAACTTCACCTGCTCGAGTTGCCGATCGCCCCTCACGCCCTTCGGCCGAATGTCCTCGCGGTTCCACCGCACCGCCGGGGCAACCGCACACCCCGCAACCAGCGCCAGTACGAGCGCGCCGGACCAACGTACGGATCTCATACTTTGTAAGCGGGATTTCGAGCAAGAAACTGCAATCCTTTTCCTTCTTTTTCTTCTTCTACTTCAAACGGCCCAGTGGCTTGTCATCCTGAGCGAAGCGCGCCGTAGGCGCGCGGAGCGAAGGACCTAAAAGCAGGCTCTTCGCCCCTTCGGGATTGGGGGACAAACCTCAAAAGCAGGTCCTTCGCTGCGCTCAGGATGACAAGCGCGCTCGCTTTCGTGAGAGGGGGGGGAGAAAGAAGAGAGGAAGGCGCCAGTGCGCGCGGTTATGCGCCGCTCGTTTGAGAAAGGATGGGTGCGAGCATGGAAGCTCGAGTTGATTGAAGCACGTAATCGGACCGGGGCCCGACTTGGCGGAGCATTGGTTCCACCAACCGACCTCACCACCGTGACCTCTCTCCCCTTTTTTATTGCGAGGCACCGCAAGTTGTCATCCGAAGGACCTCAAAAGCAGGTCCTTCGCCCCTGCGGGGCTCAGGATCTTTACCGCTCCGGCTCGAGCTTGGCGAGCCGAGAGAGGTTCCGCGCCAGGCGCCACACAAAGACCAGAACCATGCCGGCCAACACGACCGCGACCGTCCAGTTGGCGACGCGCACGGTGGGTCGCACGCCAAGCGCGAGAACGGTATTCAGCACGATGAGCGCGAGTCGCGCTTCCGTGGGCCCGATTCTGCCGTACTCGACCCTCGCGACCCCAAACGCGCTCGATTCGAGATACACGTTCACCGCCATGGCGAGATAGGCGACCACCAGACCCAGCACCAGCAGCGGATTGATATAGCCGGAGAGACCGATCCCCACCCCCACGAGCACGACCGACAGCGCCCCCATCACATGGTCGAGGTAGAAGCCGTATTTGGGCCGTTCAGTGCCGCGCACGCGCGCCAACGTGCCGTCGAGGCTATCGCCGAGCCAATGGATCGCAAGCATAAGGCTCGCAATCCAAAGCCACGCGGCATTGTACTGCGTGAGCGCGTACGCAACGCCCGCGCCGGCCGCACCCACCATGCCGAGCGCGGTGAAATGATTCGCGCGAAGACCGCGGGGCACGCGGCGCGCCAGCCGCTCGAGGAGGCGTCGCTCGAAGTCGGCGAACACGAACGTCAGCTCGCGCAAGCCGTGGAGCGCCGCGCGCAGCTCTCGCGCAGAACCGAACCGTGCGGCCGGATCATTCGCCAGACAGCGTTCCAGGATGCGATCGAACGCCGCGGCTTTGCCGGCCATCTGTTGAATGACGACGCCCAACGCGAAGATATCGGTGCGCGCGTCCACGGCTCGACCCTGCAGCTGCTCGGGGGCCATGTAGGCCCTGGTCCCGATGGCTACGCCGCCGTGGCTGTCGGGCGAGTCGGCCATGACCGCAATGCCAAAATCGAGTACCTTCACGACGCCGCGCGCGGTGATGAAAATGTTGCCCGGCTTGATGTCGCGATGGATGACGCCCTGGGCGTGCGCGGCGTCCAACGCCTCGGCAATCTGACTCGCGATCTCGATGACTTTCCCCATCTCCAAACTCCTGACTCCCAACTCCTGCTTCAACGTCCGCCCCTCGAGCAGCTCCATCGCGATGAACGGCCGACCGTCGTGCGCTCCGATTTCGTGGATCGTGCAGATGTTGGGATGGTTCAGGCCAGCCGCCGCGCGCGCCTCGCGATCGGCCGACCACGCTTCCGGCAAGAACTTGAGCGCGACGTCCCGCTGGAGCCGAGTGTCGCGGGCGCGGTAGACGATCCCCATCCCACCGCTGCCGATTCGCTCTTCGATCCGATAGTGCGACACCATCGTGCCGATCAATTGCGATTGCACGGCACGCGCGACCAGGTCGAACGCGGGAGTCTCGAGGAAGTCCTCAGGCCAATTCACGAAGTAGCCAATCTTTTGCCAATCGCCAGTCTCGCTGGATCGTTTCGGGAGAGACCTGCAATGCCTCGGCGGTTTCCTGCACGCTCAGCCCGCCGAAGAAGCGCAGCTCCACCACGCGGGCCTGGCGCTCATTGACCGCCGTCAGTCGCTCGAGCGCTTGGTCGAGTTCCAGCAAATCGACGCGCGGCGTGTGCGACACCAGAATCTCATCGTCGAGCGGCAGGTGCTCGGCCGAGCCGCCGCGCTTCTGGCTTTTCCGGGCGCGCGCGAAGTCGGTCAGGATCCGCCGCATGAGGGTAGCGCAGACGGCGTGGAAGTGCGCGCGATTCTGCCAATCCACTTCCCGGGCGCCGAGCAGGCGCAAGTAGACCTCGTTGACGAGCGCGGTGGTTTGAAGCGTGTTGTCGGGCGCTTCGCGGGCCATGTGGAAATGCGCGGCACGATGCAGCTCGTGGTAGACCAGCGGCATGAGGACATCAAGCGCGCCGTCGTCCCCCTGCGACCACGCGTGCAGCAGGCGGGTAACGTCGTCGGGCTGGCCGACCATTGGTCTATGGGCCCCAGTGGTCATTGATCATTCTACATTTTACATTGGACGTTCCGAAGGCGGGTGGCTAGCTCAGCTGGTTAGAGCGCCGGTCTCACATACCGGAGGTCACAGGTTCGAGTCCTGTGCCGCCCATTTCCGAACGCGGACCTGGGAAGTTGGAACGCGGAACACCGGAGGCGAGCCTTTTGGACCAAACGAGCTTCCATTGCTGTTCCGCGTTCCGCGTTGTCACTTCCGCGTTCGTCTCTTAGATGCGCCGCGTTCTCGTTCTCTCCCACACCTATCTCCAACCAGCGCACCGGGGCAAGTTGCGCGCATTGGCAGCCCGTGGGCTCGAGGTGACCGTCGCCATTCCGCAGCGCTGGCGCGAGCCGTGGTTCGGGCGGCCGATCGACGTCGCGTGGGAGCGGCAGGGCGGCCTCGAGGTCTTTCCGCTCCCGGCGAGCGGCATGGGCAGCAAGGGCGATCTCCTCAACATCACGTACGGCCGCCGCGCGCTGAAGGCGCTGCTGCGCGACCGCCGTCCCGATCTCGTCCAGGTCGAGGAAGAGCCGAGCACGCACGCCGCGAAGCAGGTGTTCGGCGCCGCGCGCCGCTTCGCCATTCCCGTCGTGCTGTTCACGCACCAGAACGTCGCGCTGGACCAGGGGTGGTGGGCGCACTGGAAGCAGCGACGCATGCTGCGCAAGCTCAGCGGCGTCGTGGCGGGCAGCGATCTCGCCGGCACCATCGTGCGCCAGGACGCGCCCAATCTCCCCATCGCCGTGATCCCGCAGCTCGGCGCGCTCGCCCCGCACGAGCCGCAGCACGTGCCGCACGAAGGGCTCGCGATCGGCGCCGTGGGCCGGTTGGTCCCGCAAAAGGGACTCGATAATTTGTTGCAGGCGCTGGCGACGCTGCGCGGCGCCAAGTGGCGCCTCACGATCGTGGGCGACGGCCCCGAGCGGGAACGGCTGGAAGCGCTGGCGAGCGAGCTGCGCCTGGCGGCGCGCGTGCGCTGGACCGGCGGGCTACCCGGCGAGCAGGTCACGAATCTCTGGCCGGACCTCGACGTCCTGGTGCAGCCCTCGGTCGCCTCGCCCGAGTGGCGCGAAGCCAATGGACAGGTCCTCATGGAAGCGATGGCCAACGAAGTCGCCGTACTCGGCTCCGACAGCGGCGTGATTCCGGAGCTGATTGGCGACGCCGGTGTCGTGGTCCCCGCCGGAGACGTGCACGCGCTCGCGGCGGGGCTCGAGAAGGTGAGCGAACCGGCGACGCGGAGAACCCTGGCGCAGGCGGCGCGGGCGCGAGCGCTACGACTGTACTCCGACGATGCTATCGCAGAACGGACTCTCGAGTTCTGGAGACAAGTTGCCAAGTGATCAAGAGGCCAGATGACTTTTCTTGCGACTTCGGGCGTGTGACTTCGAACTGAACCGATGCCAAGTGTCCTGCTGGTCCCCGATCTGCCGCTCGAACGTTGGGCTTCGATGGACAAGTACGCTCACCGCCTCCACGACTGGCTCGAGTCGGGCGACTTCGGCCTGAGCGTGCGGTTGGCCGCGCACATCGGCGCGCTCACACGCGATGCCGTGGGGCGGCCTGGCTCCGCGGCCGACCAGCACAGCGACCGCCGCCAAGCGTTCGTGCGCTGGTGGACGCAGCCGGTCGATCCCTCGCGCGTTATCCTGCCGGGTCCGTTCCACGGCCCGCAGCAGTGGGCGGCTCGATATTACTTCTATCCTTGGCGCGTGAAGCGGGAAGCGAAGCGGGTTGATCTGGTGCACGTGCTCGATCACAGCTACGCGCACATGATCGAGACGGCGGGCCGGCGCCCGGTCGTCGTGACGGTGCACGACCTGATGCCCGTCGTCGTGTTGCGCTCGCCGACCGGCGGGGGGGGCTGGCGCGAGGGGGTGCGCAATCGATTCTTGCGGCAAGCGCTCAAGGCGTTGCGGCAAGCGGACTCGTACATCGTCGGGACCGAGTGGCTGAAGCGCGAGCTGGCGACGTGGCTGGGCGATGACAAGAACATTCACGTCGTGCCGTTCGGGGTGGATCGCGCGTTCTTCGGCGAGTCGGCGGTGGCGCGCGAGCGCGGCCGGCGCGAGTGGCGCATTCCCGAAGACGCGTTCGTCGTGCTGCACGTCGGCAGCACCGTCGACCGTAAGAATGTGCCGCTCGTGATTCAGACGGTCGCGCGGCTGCGCCAGCAGACCGACGCCTACCTGTTGCAGGTGGGGGGCCGGCTCACGCCCGAGCAGGAGCAGTTGATCGAGCGGCTCGACCTGCGGAGCGTGGTGCGCAGCGTGGCGTCGGCGGACGAGACGGGGTTGCGGCGCGCCTATCGCACCGCCGACGTGCTGCTCTTTCCTTCTTTATATGAGGGCTTCGGCTTCCCCGTGCTCGAGGCGTTCGCCTCGGGGTTGCCGGTCGTCACGTCGGGCGCGGGTGGCCTGAAGGAGGTCGCGGGGGACGCGGCGATTGTGGTGGAGGGCCGTGATCCGGGTGCCTACGTCGAGGCGCTGGAGCGCTTGTCGGAGGACAGCGATGAGCGGGAGGAGATGATCCAGCGTGGCTGGACTCGGGCGCGGCAGTTCACGTGGCAGAAGACGGCGGCGCTGACGGCGGAGGTGTACAAGCCCCTTTTCTAGTCAGCCAAGGATTTCGTCGGCCGTGATTTCGGTGTCCGGCAACTGCATGGGCCGCAGTGTCTCGCCGCGTCTGACTCTCGGGAGCTCTCTGTAGCCATCCGCACCGGGATTGCGATATGCACTGATGCTGTCCGTGTTCAGATCGACCAGCCAAACCTCAGGGATCCCGGCTTCCGCATATGCCGGAATCTTCACGTCGCGGTCGTACGCGAGCGACGAATCAGCCACTTCGATGATCAGCAGCACATCTTGTGCAGTCGCATGCCAGTGACCCCCCAGGCCGGCAGCGCGGCGCAGAATGGCGATATCGGGCTGCGGCTCCCACCGTGGATCGAGCAGGACGGGGTTTTGCATGCTGACGGCGACGGGCAGCTCCGTGCGACGTGCGAGGAAGATGTTGAGGCGCAGGACGCATGCGGCATGTGCATCGCCGATAGGGCTCATCGCGACGATCTGGCCGTTGACCAGTTCGACGCGATCGTCCTCGTGGAACACGCCGAGCTCGCCGAGCTTGTGATACTTCTCGACAGTGAACGCGCCCTGCAGCAGGCGCTGTGGAGGAGCCATGAGCACAATATCGACTCGGGAAAATGGCCGAGTCAATGTCACTGGCGTCTCGATTTCATTCACCATCAATTGAGCGCGCTCAGTTCCGGAAAAACGCAATGGCATTGAGGAAGGGACTGCGCCAATCATAGATTCGTTGGGATCTTCCGGTGAGGCGCCATGAGTAAGCTACCCTACCCCGGTGGCAGCACGTCGCCGGGGGCTGAGTTGTGGACCACGATCGAGGTCAGCGGCTCTGGATTGGAATTCTCACGTCCCGTGAGGGCTCGTGTCGATACCGATTCCACATACACGTGGATTCCACGAGACTGGCTGGACTCCGTGGGCCTGATGCCAGACCACGAGATACCATTCGAACATTCCGATGGCCGTAAGGTGACGTACCCAGCTGGCTGGGTTCAAATCCGCCTCGATGGGCGTGAACAGATGTCTCTCGTCATCTTCGCGCCGGTGGGTTCGGAACCCGTTGTGGGGAGTTTGACGCTCGCCTGTTTCGGGTTGGCGGCGGATCCGCCGAATGAGGCGCTTATTTCAGTGCCGGGACGACTCTAGGCGAACCTCTTCCAATCGCTGCTCCGGTGTCATGCTGAGGATTCTGGCCACCTCCCTTCGCAGACGTGCGCCCAGTATCGGCCGCGCTATACGTTCGACGTGAAAGTCGAATCCCGCCGCGGCGAGCAGCCGTCGCACGGTTTTCCATCTGGGACTCGACAGACCGCGTTCGATACGCATGAGCGCCGCGGGTGAGACGCGCGCGCGTCTCGCCAAGGCATTGCGTGTCAGACCGGCTTTGATCCGGGCCTGACGAATCAATTGTGAAGGCCGGTTTTGCATTGGATGACCTTTCAGAGCGCCAGGGCCAGGCGCAGCCCCGCATCGACCATCGCAAGAAGATCACCGCTGATGCGGCCAGCCCGCTCGGTGAGCGCGGCGTGATCGACGGTCACGAACTGCGAAATATTGGCGACCGAGTCCTTGGGCAAGCCGGAGGCCCGTTTCGTGAGCAGCACGTTCCCTGGTGCATCCAGGAGCCGCAGATTTGAGGTCAGCGCGACCGCGATCGTGGTCGCGATGCGGCTGTGGTTGAACGCGTCAGCCTGCACGATCAGCAGTGGGCGGCGGTAGCCTGGCGCGGAACCTTGAGGCTCGGTGAGATCGGCCCACCAGATTTCTCCCCGGTGGATCACCACTCCGTACGCTCCAGCGTGCGGCGCTGGGCTCGCCGCAGATCCTCCGGCAGGGAACCGGGCTCGGTGCTGTAGATGGTATTCAGGCGCTCCGTCACTTTCGCCGCCTGGTGCTTCGCAACGTATTCGGCGACCGCGGTCGCGTAGAGCTGGCTGCGCGACATCCCAAGCTTGCGGGCCAGGGCATCGGCGGCGCCGAACAGGCGATCCGGGAGAGAGATTGCAGTTTTCATACCCATATCATACCAAGGTTATACTTGCAACATCAAGCCGGGATCAAGGTCCTCTCAAATCATGCGGCTTCTTGAGACGCTTGACCTGTCACGAGTTACGGTCCATCTTAGCCGTCCTGAGTTTCCGAAGCCCTTGGGAGAGAGTGACGTAGATGCGGGTTGCTTTGTTTGTGGCGTTCGCGGCGCTGGCGCCAGGCCTCGCCGCCCAACAGCCGTCGGCCGCGCAGGTCCAGCAGGCGCTCCAGCAACAGCCGGGTCTCGGCGATATGGTGCGCAGCCGGATCGCGCAGTCGGGCCTCAGCGCCGAACAGATTCGCGCGCGATTGTCGGCCAGCGGTTATCCGGCGACGCTGCTCGATCCGTACATCAACGCGACCGCTCCCGGAGGTGCGCCCGCGCCTGGTGCGCAGGAGCTTGCCGCCATTCAGGCACTGGGTTTGCCGGTTTCGAATACCGCGTTGGTGAGCCTCGACACCGGTATCGTGCGGAGGGCGGGCGGAGCGCCGAGCGACGTGTTCGGCGTCGACGTATTCCAGCGGACGACGACACAGTTTCTGCCGCTGCTCGCCGGTCCCGTGCCGGCCGATTACAAGCTCGGGCCGGGCGACAATCTCGTCCTGATTCTCACCGGTGACGTCGAGCTGTCCTATTCCCTGCCCGTGACGCGTGAAGGGTTCGTTCTCATTCCGCAGGTGGGCCAGGTGCACGTCGCCAATCTCACGCTCGATCAATTGCGCGACGTCCTGTACACGCGGCTTGGTCGTGTTTACTCCGGCGTACGGCGCACGGCGAACGCCACAGCCGGGCGCCTATCAGATCAGCTCACTCGGCACCGTCTTCACGGCGCTGTATGCCGCGGGCGGGGTGACGGAGCGCGCCAAGCTGCGCGGCGTCGATGTGCGGCGCCTCGGCAAAACTGTCGCCACACTCGACCTCTATGATTACCTGCTCCGCGGTGACACACGCGCCGACGTGAGACTTGAGACGGGTGACGTGATATTTGTGCCCATTCACGAGTCGCGCGTGCGCGTGAGCGGCGCGGTGCTGCGGCCTGCCGTCTATGAGACCAAGGCAGGCGAGACGCTTGCCGACGTGATCCGGGCCTCTGGCGGATTTCGCCCCGACGCCGCGCTGGAGCGCGTGAAAGTCGAGCGCATTCTGCCCGCCGATGCGCGCGCGACGCAGACGACGGCGCGGGTGACGATCGACGTGCCGATGCCGGGGGCGGCGCTGCCGCGGTTCGCGCTCGAGGATGGGGACATCGTGCGGGTGGATTCGCTGGAGGGTGCCGCCGAGCAGTACACGGTGGTGATCACGGGGATGGTGCAGCAGCCGGGGAACTATCCCTGGCGTCCCGGCATCACGTTGCGCCAGCTCATGGTGCTGGCCCGCGGGCCCCGGATCGGCGTCGATCTGCGCGAGGCCGAGATTGCGCGGCTGCCGGCGGATCGGTCGAAGGGCCAGCTCGCGACGACGCTGCGCATGCCGCTCGACTCGAGCTATCTGTCCGAGCGCGATTCCATGAATCGCTACCTCGGCCCGCCGGGCGTGCCCTTCCCTGCCCGCGGCGCTGCCCAGGAAGTCGTGCTCGAGCCGTACGACAACGTCCTGATTTTCCGCCAGCCCGATTTCGAGCTCCAGCGGACCGTGACGATCACGGGTGAGGTGCTGTATCCTGGGACGTACGCGTTGCGCGCCAAGGACGATCGCCTGGCGGATCTCCTGCAGCGCACCGGTGGCTTGACGCCGCGCGCCTATTCGGATGGGATTCGCTTCATCCGGGCGGTGGACAATCGCGGCCGGATCGACATCGACTTGCCGAAGGCGTTACGCGACCACAGCTCCCGCGACAACGTCATTCTCCAGCCCGGCGATTCGATCCGGATTCCCGAGTATCAGCCGAGTGTGCGGGTGACGGGGGCTGTGAATTCGCCCGGGAGTGTGCTCTACCGGCGCGGCGCGGGGCTCGAGTACTATCTCGAAGCTGCCGGTGGGTTCACGCGGGCGGCGGAGAAGGGACAGGTCAGCGTGCGCTACGCGAACGGCGAGGTGCGCACGCGACGCTGGGCCCTCTTCTACAGCAGCAATCCAAAACCGGGCCCCGGATCAGAGGTCTCGGTTCCTGCGAAGGATCCGAACGCGCCGAGGACAGACACGGTCGCGTTGTTCGGGGCGATCGCGCAGATCCTGGCGAGTACGGTGGCGATTATTGTGGTGGCGACACGGTAGCCTTTCAGATTCCCTGGCCTTCGGCGTCAGCGGCTCCGAAGCCGATTCTGGGTCGACGACGCGGTTCCGGCGGTTCGATAAGCTGCCGCAGCGCCTCGATGATCGCCCTCAGCTCATGGTCGTGCTCGCCCACGCGTCGCTCGAGTTGCGCGAGGCGGGTCGACAGCTCGGCCTGGCCGGCCACCCATTCCCGCAGCCTCAGGAAAGCGCGTACGACGAAGATGCTCATCTGTACGGCGCGCCGACTATTGAGCACGGTCGCCGCCATGAGAGCGCCGTGCTCCGTGAACGCGAGCGGTGCGTACTTCACGTTCGCTCCCCGCTTCAAGGTCACAGATTGTGACCTTGAACGCCGAATCGCCGTCAGGTCATCCCTGCTCAGGCGGAACGCGAAGTCGGGAGGGAATCGCTCGGCGTTGCGCTTGACCGCCTGATTGAGGACCTTGGGCTCCACGCCATAAATTCGCGCCAGGTCAGACGACAAGATCACCCTGAGACCCCGAACGGTCACAATAACTCGCGCGACGGCGAGGGACGGCTCCGTGCTCATGCGACGAAACTGTGAGGGTTGGACGGAGGTCCCCTAACCATGCGACCGCTCCGCGTGTCGTTTTCGCGCGCCGAGGTCGTTTCTCGTTGACACCGCAGCAGTTAGCTCCCATCTTTTCGACCCCATGTTCGATGATGCGCTCCCTAGTCCGATGCTCCCCGCTCCGGGCGTCAAGGTCCCAAGTGTCAGCCGAGCGTGCGGGTGACGGGGGCGGTGAATTCCCCTGGGAGCGTGTTGTACCGGCGCGGTGCGCCGCTCGCGTACTATCTCGACGCCGCCGGTGGGTTCACACGCGCGGCGGAAAAGGGACAGGTGAGCGTGCGTTACGCGAACGGCGAGGTCCGGACGCGTCGCTGGGCGCTGTTGTACAGTAGCAATCCGAAGCCGGGGCCAGGCTCGGAAGTGTTCGTGCCGGCGAAGGATCCGAATGCGCCGAGGACGGACACGGTCGCGTTGTTCGGGGCGATTGCGCAAATCCTGGCGAGCACGGTGGCAATTATTGTTGTGGCCACTAGGTGATTGCGTTTGTTCCGTTTTGAGAGCGTAGCAGCGGTGCACCTGCTCAGATGGGTTCTATATGCGCTAATCATGGTTAGCGCGTGCCTGAGCCCTATTGAGACGTCAGCACCACCGCCACCCCCACCAGCTCCTCCACCGAGTTACCCCTCATACGTCGCAATTCAGGCGGGTTCGACGTACGCGGTCTCGGTGACGATGGCCCATCACCCGAGCAATTGGAGTCCTGTCCCAGACAGCATCGCGCGTTTGGAACTCGATACGACCCGATCAGCGCTCAACGTTACCGGCTTGAAGACTGGTTTCGCACGGTGGAACCCGGGAATTCCTGACTACCATCCGGTATGGATCGCCGTCCTCGGTAATCCCCGGTCAGCGCCAACACTTATTGCACATCACGGTCTGCCGACTGACGCACCCGAGAATACACTAGCTGGTGTTCGGATGGCATGCGGTCTGTCGATACCAGGCATTGAAGTCGATGTTCGATTCACCGCTGACAGCGTTCCGGTATTGATTCACGACCGCGCCGTAGATCGCACATCGAACGGGGCAGGCAACGTAGATGAAATAACCCTTGCCCAGCTAAAGCAACTTGACTTCGGATCTTGGTTTGACGCCAAGTACTCCGGTGAAGCTATCCCAACGTTACGCGACTTCCTGGCTGTCAGCGGAGCCTGTGGTATTGATCTCATCCAACTCGATCTAAAGGGATTCCTCCCCCTGGGCGTGGATAGCGGCTTGGGACGTGTTGCTCAGGAAGTGAAACGCGCCAACCTGTTACCACGCGTTCAGTTTGGATCATCCTTCATCAGCGAGCTGCGGCGTGTGTCTGCACTGATTCCCGGAGCCCGAACCGTGTTGTATGCGGGCACCGTTACACGGTCAATCGCCGATGGAGCGGTTCAGAACCAGGTTGACGCCGTGAGTGTCGCCTTTGCTGCTTACAACACCTCATCGGCTCAGCTCGCCAGACTCGACTCATTGGGAATTACCATTGGCGTTTGGGGTCAGTTCGAGGTGCTCGATTTGAATGATCTGGTCCCCGCTCCCGCACTGGTCACCAGCGATTGGCGCTGGAGACTTCTATGGTAGCGGGAGCAGCTCCAACCCATTCCACCCGCCAGTGGGCTTGGCTTGCGAATCTTAGCGATGTGGGGCGTGCGCTATGCACATACCTCATAGTTCCGAATGTCATATTCCTCGTTGGCGGGGCCTTCGTGTTCCTCGCGCGGCCGACGTTCAATGCAGACTACCTCCTGCTCGGCTGTGCCGCGCCTTTCCTTTCACGGCGGAACGTCGCGATCGCGTTTGCAATTCTACTTGGTAACGACTGCCTGGTCAGCCTAGCTCCTGCTTTTCACTTCGATTTGAGCACCGGTGCGGTGCCCATTACGGGGAGCCTCACTTCGAGGCTGTTGCTCTACCCGCTCACGATCGCGATGGCGATAGCGATCGTGCTCGTTTCAGTACTTGCAGAACGGTTGGGGCGTACCAGCGGCAGGCGCCTAGAGCGTATTACGCTTCTCACCACAACCGCGTTGGTGATTCTTCTTGATGTGATAGCTGGCACCAATAGCGTACAACGAACGGACGGCGGAGTCTTTGGCTTCAACATCGCGACTTCTACTCTCTACAGAAGTGCCCTCGGTCTTTACCGGGCCATATCCTCGTCTCGCTCCGCCACCATCTCGGCAACCATAACACCCATTTTATCTGCAACTGCGGCACTCCGGGAGGTTGTTGACAGCGATCCGAAAGGCATGACACCGCCTGTGCAGAACATTGTTCTCGTGGTCGTCGAATCGTTTGGCCATTTCCGGCGTCCGAGCTCGGATTCGATGCTCTTGGAACCTCTCCTCAATCCCGCGATTCGCGATCACTACGAGGTCCGCGCCGGCGTGGTCCCAGCTCACGGCGCGACGACGAGCGGTGAGATCCGAGAGTTGTGCGGCGTCCGAGGAGATTTCCTCTTCGTCCGTCGCATAAGCACGACCTCGTGCTTACCCGCAGTCCTTGCTCGCGAGGGGTATCACACGAGCGCGTTCCATGGCTACTCACGCGGACTTTATGACCGCATGACATGGTATCCCAGGGTGGGGTTCCAGCAGCTCTGGTTTGGCGAAGACCTAGCGCGCATGCCCAACATGAAGCTGTGCGGCACGACGTTCCATGGTGTCTGCGATGACGACGTGAGTCGCGTTATCGAGCAGGAGCTTGCCTCTCCTCGCGCTGATGAACGTCATTTCATCTATTGGCTTACGTTGGACTCTCATCTCCCGGTAGACGGGACGAATATCCCGATCTCGGGATTCGTTTGCGAGAGTTTGCCTGAAACCCAGCTGTTCGCAGATGTGTGCGGTCTAGTCCGTTTGCATCGGAGAATACTGCTCACGGTCGCCCGTTGGGCGATGCGTCAAGATATTGCACCCACCAGGTTCATTGTTGTGGGCGATCACGCGCCACCCTTTTTCTCGCGTCACAAGCGATCTTTGTTTGCTCCAGATGAGGTACCCTTTGTGGAGCTCATTCCAAAGATTGGGATGAAGAGTCTATCCCAACTCTCCGCAACGGGGAAAACCTCAGGCGCCTCACGCCTTCCACGTCCGGGCACGAGATGACACAGTGAATCGATTGTCGTCGATTGTTCGCGACGGCGTCGTGCGAACTTCGATTGCCGCAGGAGCAATCGCGCTCCTTGTCAGCTTCCTGCTCCCACGATCCTATACTGCCGAAGGGAGCTTTCTGCCTGACCCCAGCGAATCGACGCCGCTCCCGCCGGCGCTGGCGGGGATCGCAGCCCAACTACGTCTTGGTGCCTTCGCCGGGGGCCGAGGGCCCCAATTCTATGCGGACCTGGTTACGACAAGATCAGTGCTCGACCAAGTAGCGGTAACGTCGCTCCCCTGCTCGAGATGTGACAGCTCGACTACGCTGTTGAATTGGTACAAGGTCGACGACAAGCCGAGGGCTCAAGCTCTCAGTGCTACGCGAGACCGAATCAGAGACGACTTGTATGTTCGCTCAAACTCGACCACGGGCGTCGTCACGGTACGATTCAGTGCAGGAGATCCTCGTCTCGCCGCGGCTGTCGTGAACCGCCTGATCGAGGTCGTGAATGAATTCAATCTCGTCACCTATCGCTCACGAGCAAAGGCGCGACGCGAGTTTACCGAACGGCGTGTCGATGAGGTAGCAGGTCAGCTCCGAACAGCAGAAGATGATTTGGCAGCGTTCAATCGGCGCAACCGGGTAATCGCTGCCAGTCCGGAGCTACAATTGCAATCTGAGCGACTGCAGCGGGCGGTCCGCATTCTCGAACAGACCTTTATAGGGCTAAGAGAAAGTCTGGAGGAAGCGCGAGTTGAAGAGGTGAGAGATACTCCAGTTTTGACGGTGATAGACCTCGCGGTGGATCCGGTCCATCGATCATTCCCGAGACCCTTCTTGTTTGGCTTGCTTGCGGCCACCGTTGTCGCCGTGGTTGGCTTTGGGCGTCGAATTGCGAGCGAGCGCATAGTTCCTAATCCGCCCGCCAAGCCAAGTAACCGACCAGACGGCGACAGCCAGTAGGGCGACGCGCTCTATCAACGGTGTCGTCATTCCTTGAAGGTCGCCTCTAACCTGAGAGAAGAACTCGAAACTTACCATAGAGGTCAGGACGAGCGCGTATTCACTCCTGAAAATCTCCTGATACTGCTGCACTACACGCGCACACAATCCCAGCATCCAGCCGAACAGAAGGCTTCCAAAGAAGCCAAAGTTCGCGTAGCCCTCGCCGAAGATCGTAGGACCATAATTCGTGCCATAGTTTCCCATCAGTTTCGCAATGGTGAACCCAAATGATTCCGGCTTTCCGCTCCAGAGCGATCGCGGGATCGGGTTTGATAACACTTGGACGAAAGATCCGCCCGTTAGCCAATCTGAGGCGTCCGAATACCATGAGACCGACGCTAAGTGAACTGCATATGCATCAAGGTTTAACGCGCCGGGACCCTGACTCTTGAATGCCAATAGAAGAAGGTTCCAATCAAGAGGCACACCCAGGCGAAGCGCGAGCCATCTGAATCCTGCGGCAAATAGGACGATCGCGAACAATCCTGCTATGGCAACGGGAACTAGTAAATACCGACTGCGAAAATGGCCTAACTGCGGTTTCTTAGCATGAACGAGATAGACGAATGTGCCCATGACTAGCAACACCAGAGGGCGCCGACTGTATTGCAAGACGGAATAAATCGCCGCGATTACGAGAATCGCCGAGAGGATGATTTTTTCCAAGAGGGCTCGACCTCTCGAACCGCGCAGGAGATGAACTGCCACAAGGCCTGCAGGAAGCATGGCGTGACGTAGGTCGTTGACGTAGTTCCCCCAGGTAGTCGGTAGCTCGGCATTTGCAGACCCAATGAGAAAATCCCTACCGTATGCCAAATACCGCGCGACGAGTGCAACGCCAAGAAGTGCAAGCGCAGTGAACCACCAGTCGATCCGGGGAATGCTCCCTGCCTCCAAATGAGTAAGTCTGGGCAGCAAATACCCAAACCGACTCTGCGTGCCCAGGGCGACGCCGAGAATCCCCGCACAGACTGCTGCGAAACCAAAGAGACTCGCTCTGACACCGAAGTTGTTTGCGGCTCTCGTATAGAAGAAAGCCGCCGCAATCGCTCCCGCACCAACGAAGTACGCGACGCCAAGCCAAAGGAAGGTAACTGCGTTGATAGCCTGGAATTTCCGGCGTTGCCATTCAACGAGCACGCCTTGCGTGGCGGCCGCTATGGCTACGGCAGCAGCACACGAAGCGATGATCGACTGCGTCGACGTAATCACACGCCGCGTGCGCGCCTGCGTGAGTGATTGATCAAGAGCCTGACCCCGCGCTCGAATACGCGCGCGCCCACCTCAGCTCTATAGCGCTGGGCCCGCTTGAAGGATTCTTGACTCATACGAATCCGCTCCGCGGCCGACAGTGTTGACGCCTTAAGCATTAGGTTGGCCAGCGCTGCGGGTTCTAAGGACGTGAGGCGCCAGCCGGTCTCGCCGTCTCGAACGAGATCCAAAGCAGCGCCAGCCTTTACAGAGCCAATAACTGGTAGGCCACTTGCCATCGCTTCCGGAATGACCAGCCCCCACCCATCGTAGCGGCTAGGCATCACCAAGAAATTGCCTTCACGGTAAAACTCCGGAAGACGCTCCCACGGTATGAAGCCGCGTCTTACGACCCGCGCTGCAGCATCAGAAGACAGATGAGCATCGAACAGTTCAGTGGTCTGTCCGTCGCCAGCTATAACCAATCGATCGTTAGGCCGGGCTCTTAAGAGCTCGCTAAAGGCACGAGCCAGAACATCGATTCCCTTTCGATAGGTGAACGACCCAATGAATAGAAATGTCGTCTCTTTGCCCGCACGTGAAACCGCTTCGGTTGCGGGCGCGAAGCGGGCCAAGTTACTGAAATACGGCACGGTCAGGACTGGTCGATCCGCGCTAATAAACGAACGGAAATTCTCCACGCCTTTCCGACCTACGGCGAAAAAACCCTCAGCCCAGCGCAACGGGGCGAGGGCGAGACCTCTTCCCAGTCGTCTAAACAGACCGTTACCGCCCGAGGCCACGGCCTCGCCCCAATAGATCCAGGGCACTCCCGCAATTGTGGCAGCCCACATACCTACCTGCATTGTCGGAAGGGGATACACAGAAACAACCGCAATGTCGGGATGCCACCGCACTAGTTCCATTGCTGGGCGAGGATCGAAATACCACTGCTCTCTCGTGGTCTTTATGCTCCACCCTGCCCCGATCCTGTGCCAGTGGTCGATGTTCGGAGGCTTCCAAAGGCGTCGGAGGTCTCGATCGGCGCAGTACCAGACTCTCAGATCCACACGCCCGCGCGCGGCAATAGCGTTAAACAACTCCACCTGATACGGGCTTGGGATGTTGGTCAGTACTCCCACCCTCACGTTGACGCTTCTCATTGTTGTGATTTCAGCTTGGTTGGGGGCGCGCCAGAATCCGCTTCGGAAAGTGCGGGCCTGAAGCCGCGTCGTTCGCAAGCGGGAAGAGGCGATAGCGAGCCCGATCGAACGTCACTGCTATTTCGTGTTCCAGAATCGGATCATGAATCTCAACGAACCATACCGGACGTTGCTCATAAAGGAGTTTGGACGCTCCACGAATGACCAGTCCCTCCGCTCCCTCGACGTCGATTTTTACGACATGAGGCATTCCAAATTCCAATGCGGCCGCGTCGAGCGTAGTGGTCGGAACGAGAACACTTCCGTCTCCAGCGTGCTCCGTTAGATGCCCGATGGCCGCTCCTAGTGCAGGTTGACTAAACCAGTGCTCCCCGGCCGAATTGGACACTGCGCATTTCACCGCCACAACCCAACTCAGCTCATTGAGATCACAGTTCTCTCGAACGCTCGCAATATTGGCTTCGTCGGGATCGAACGCGACACAAAGGCCCTTTGGTCCAACTTTGTTGGCGCCCAAAATGGTGAAGAAGCCAGCGTTCGCCCCCACATCGAAGAAAACAGACCCAGACGTCAGTTCGTTGGCGAGAGCTTGTTGCAGGTGGAGTTCGTACTGGCCAATCCAGTAGCCGTTCACGTACCGGTGATGCCGACGCCACTTCATTCCTTTCGCCAGTCCCGAGCGAACCCTTACGACCGAACCTTCCCGGTAGTGACCAGCTAACCACCGAAGCGCGGAATTCAATACTGGGATTCTGCTTACTGTCTTGACCAATCGCGCGATGATCAGTTCGGTCTTCATCGATAGATGAGGCTAACGCCCCGCGGATCCAACTGGGCCATCGTTGTCAGGTCTGACGACCGCGCTTACGCGCAAAAATGCGGAGCGCAACATACGCACAGGCGGCCGTTGCCGCGAATGAGGACGCGATCGCGATCCCAGGAACGCCGAGTGACCCAGCCAGGGCTGAATTGCCGATCCACTTCACGATAAGGAAGATCCCGGCGACCTGGAATACGACCCAGGGCTCTCCAGCCACCAGTACGTATTGGCGCATCTGCATGAATGCCGCCCAAGGAACCAGGCCAAGAGCGAGACCCGCAGCCGTGTGACTGACCAGTGACACCATGGCCTGATCGAATGCTCCTCGCCCATAGATTAGCCCCGTCACAGCACGCCCGACCGGTGAGCAGAAAATGATGACGACGGGGACTGCGCCCCACACGACCAGTCGAATTGAGCCTACCAGGTTGGAGACAGCGTTATCGCGTTTCTGCGCGGCCAGATCCGCACCGAAAATCGGGAAGTAGACAGTTGCAACTGCACCGGTGATGATAGCCTGAGGGATCACCAGAAGGTTCGAAGCCAACGCGAAAGCCTGCACGCCTCCAACGCCACTGCGTGCTGCGAAGGCATTGTCGACGAACAGCGTCGCCTGCCCAACAACCAAGGCAGCAACCAGAGGAGCTATAGTAGGCGGGAAGGTTGGCAACCGCGGGGCGATAGTAGGCCGATCATATGTGGGCAGCGTTCTTAGAGAAAGCCATCCATAGGCGAGACCCGCTGCGGCACCTAAAAGGCTTCCCAGAAGGAGCCACCCCACTGAGGGTGTGGACGACGTCAGTAGTACGACAATGGTTAACACGCCCGATCGGAACGCAGGCAGGACCGCCCAGGGAACGAACTTGCTGTGGGCTTCCAGAAACGCTCGGAGGACTCCGATGACTCCGATCAGGGGTATGAGCAGACTGAGTGCCGCGAAGCTCATTCGAAGTGTGCGCCCAAAGCCTTCTTGTACGTACCGCGGGGCTATAAGTGGTGCAAGAAGAACGCTGCCCAGCGCGACGACGATCGCTATGGCTGTGGTTCCCTTCACAACGAGCGATAGCCGCTTACGTAGCAGTTCACTGGGGTTGGCACCGCTGATCGCCGCAATCGCCCTGGAGAATTCCGGCAGAAACGACAGGTAAACGAGCGTAGCGACTTCGGTCGCTACGAACTGCGACGGTGCTAATGCAATGAAATAGATATCAAGCGCAGCTGAACCGCCGTAGAACGCCGCGAGGATCGCGTCCCTCATTATGCTGGCGACGTACGCAAGGCCCGTCAGAAACCCAACCAGGCCTACTGCAGCCAAGACGTTTCGACGGATCAGACGCTTCCATCCTTCGTCCCAATCTGGAGTAGACTCGGCGCGACGCTGCCAGGACGGGCGCCCTTAGCCACAACGCTGGCTGCCTTGAGTACGAGCTCGACCGTGATGGTATCCATGCAGGATGCATCTGGGTGCACGCATCGCTCCTGCGTGCACGGGCGGCATTCAAATTGACCTTCCTGAAGTGATCGAACGGTCGGTCCAATCGGACCGCCAAACCGTGACAGAGTTGGCCCGAACAGACAGACCACTGGCACCTCCAATGCGGCACCCAGATGTGCAGCTGAACTGTCCAGGGCAACCAAACCATCGAGCGCCGAGATTTTTATGATTAGGTCCCTCAGAGTCAGGCCACTCAGCAGCGTTCCGGTACCCGCGCGCTGGATGATCTCTGCGGCCCTCGCTTCCTCGCCGGGCCCCGCAAACACAACAACATCAGCATCGAATGTCTGCCCCATCTGCCTAACGAGTTCCGCAAACCGCTCTGACCTCCACAGCCGCAAAGGGTTTCCCGCGCCAGGGTGGACGCCGACGAGCAGTCGAGTCCCTTTCGTTTGCAATGAGCGTCGCCAAGTGAGCGCTGTGACCCGCTCGGCATCCGAAAGATGCAGTTGTGGGACTCGGCTCCTCACTTGGCTTCCGAGGGACGTGGCCACAGCGAGAAAACGATCGATAAGGTGGTCGTCTGGCGCAGGCCCGGGCACGACTTGCGTAAGCAGATACTCCCCCATCGACGCCCCGTACCACGCATAGCTCACACGCCGCTCAGCTCCGGACAAGTAAAGGAAAAGAAGTGAACGCGGATCACCTTGAAGGTCGATCCCCACGTCAAAGTCTTCCTTACGAAGCCGCAGCGCATGCCTGAGAAACTGAGTCCAGTTGCTGAGAGAAAAGCGCCCGAGCCATGGAGGGCGTACGCCGAGGACTCGTTGAACGAGTCGTGTTTCTTTGAGCAGCTCCGATGCCCACGGTCCGGCCACGAGCGTGATGATTGCCTTTGGAAAGCGAGCACGGATGGCATTTAACGCGGGAAGTGACATAACGACGTCACCAGCTCCGCCAGCCTGCAACACCAAGATCTTGTTCGGCGCAACGGCAATCGGTGCGGAGCTCGAACGATTGGGAAAAACCGCTCGGCCGATCTTAAAGACGAGCCGCATCACCGCGTCAATAGCAACGGCGATACGTAGCTTACCGCGCTTGAATCTCTTCAGTCGCTCATACTGTAGTGCGAAGCCATTACCCTTGTTCTCCATGCGAAATCCAACGGGTGAACGGTGGCCTAACGCCGCGCAACAAGTTGCAGCTTGTTGCCGGCGAACGATCCCACGAGACTGCCGAGCTGCGTGGCGGCGCGGCCGAGCCATAGTAGTGGCTGATGATCGAAGAATCTGAAAAGCGGGCCAGGCCGGTGCGGGTAGTACATCACGTAGCGATCCAAGGCAATCTTCGAGAACCCCGCTTTGTGCACCACAGCCATTAGCTCATGCGGCCTGAACCTCCGGACTGCGTTGCCGGCTTCCTCCACGTCGGTGCTAAACCCAACAGCTACAGCCACCCGGGTGAGCCAACCCTCACAAGGCTCGATTACCACTAGTGCCCCGCTCGTAAGATCTGCGAGACGACACGCGACCTCGATCGGGTTATCAAGATGATGGAGCGCGTCGTGAACGGCTACTAGCGAAAAGGCCATTCGACGGAACGGAGGTGATGCCGCATCGCCTACAACACCAAAGAAGTTGTAGGAATGTCTCCGTGCCCGTTCCCGAGCCCGGCGCACAGCCCCGATCGAGAAGTCAAACCCGATCACGACGCCTTTGGTCAGGCATGACAGATACTCAGAGAGTATGCCCGATCCGCAACACGCGTCCAGAATAGCCTCCGTACCTAGTAGCTCTTGCTCATTCAGTGCGCGTCGGAACTTGGTCCGAATGAGGTAACTGTAGAAGGGACCGCCAGCCTCCGGGCGCTCAATCTCAAATTCCGATTCGAGCGCGTCGTCGAAGTACGCCCGCTGTTTCACCCAGGCCGGAGTGAGTGGACGCGAATCATCTCCAGGAATTAGGATGGGAATGCCGTCGTCGACGGTATACGTGGCGCCGCAAGTGCGGCATGACAGATGGCTGGCCGCGCTTAGGTCCAGCGAACCTCCACACTGACCCGCGTCATCACTCGATTTCGGACACACGAGCAACGGCAGAAATGAGCGAAGGTCGTCAGCGGTCTCGCGGGCTAACGGCATACGTTTGACGGCGCTCTGGTACACCTCAGAACACCCGTGCCAAGGGCCGCCCGATGCGTCCATCGACGTGAAGACGAGCAGCAATCCAGTGGTACGTGTCGGTCAGTCCATGCTCGAGAGATGTCGGAGGCTCCCAATTAAGGACTGCGCGGAGCCTGGAATTATCCGAGTTTCGCCCGCGCACGCCCTGCGGCTTGGTCAAGTCGTGACGCCGGCGGACCCGCTTCCCGGCCGCACCCGCGACGATATCCACCAGTTCGTTGATCGTGACCATCCGATCGGAGCCGAGGTTCAACGGCTCGCGATGATCGGACCGCATCAGTCGCAGAATCCCTTCGACACAGTCGTCGATGTAGCAGTACGATCGCGTCTGCTCGCCGTCGCCCCATACCTCGATCTCGCCGCCATCCTCGGCCAGCGCAACCTTGCGGCAAATCGCCGCAGGCGACTTCTCACGGCCCCCATCGTACGTACCGAGCGGGCCGTAGATGTTGTGGAACCGGACGACGCGCGTTTCCAACCCGTAATCCTCGAGGTAATGGCGGCATTGCCGTTCCGAGAACAGCTTCTCCCACCCGTACCCATCCTCCGGCTCCGCCGGATACGCGTCCTCTTCCTTAAGCGGTGCCACGTCCGTGATATTCTGCTTGTAACCGGGATAGATGCAGGCCGACGACGTGTACAGATAGCGCTTCACACCGTTCAACCGCGCGGCCTCTAGCATGTGCATGTTGATTAGCACGTTATCGTGCATGATCTCGGCCTTGTGCGACTCGATGAAGCCGATGCCGCCCATGTTGGCCGCGAGGTTGTATACCTCATCGACCCCTCTGGTTGCCTCCAGACAGTTCTCCCAGCGCCGCAGATCGAGCAGCTGGAATTCCGTGGCCGCCGAGGACTCATATTCGGGGTGCTTGAGGTCCACTGCCCGCACGGTATGTCCTTTGGCGATCAGCGCTTTGGTCAGATGATGACCGATGAAACCGCCCGCACCCGTAACCAGGATTCGAGTCATGCGATCAACGCTCCGTAGATGGCATTGCGATCAAACCGCTGCACCGCAAATTCCCGCGCTTGCCGTCGCATCCGCGTCGTGTCGACATCCCACATACGGATTCGCTCGATCGCGCAATACAGTGCTTCGTCATCACTTGCCGGTACAACCAAACCCCCGCCGCTCTCCCTTACTAGGCGAGCCGTCTCGCTGTCCTCCGCGCAAGCAGCCACGATCGTAGCTCCAGCTCCCATCGACGTCAGCAGCTTGGAAGGCAGGACAATGTCCACGACCTCCGGCAGCTGGCTGATGAGCACCACGTTGGCGCCCGAGAGCATGTGCCGTAACATCTGACGATCCTGCAAGGGATAGTGGGAGACGTTGGTTAGCCGCATCTCGTCGCGTAAATGCAGGAACCGGTTCTTGGCCGCACCGTCACCGAAGACATAGAAGTGCACACCCCGATTGTCCTTATAGCGCTGAGCCGTCCGCAGCAGCAAATCCAAGTCTTGCTTTTGCCCCATGTTGCCCGTGTGAAGGACGGCAAACTTGCCCGGGGGGACAAAGCGACGCCTGAATTCATTTGCTTCGGGTGCGACCGGTTCCAGCTCACCCGCGTCGATCGTATCTGGGACAATCTTGATCTTCCGTGCGTCGACATCCTGCGCAATCCGGCGACGCATCCCCTCGCCCAGCGTATGAATCTCGTTCGCCAGCTTGTAGACCCAGCGGGCCAATCGTCGGGACAGCGCGATCAGGAATCGATTCTTTAACATTCCTAGTTCGACCGCTGCGTCGGGCATCACGTCCTTCACAACCAATACCGTGCTCCGTCTCAGCAGTTTGGCGAGCAGCATTCCGGTACAGGCGTAACTCAAGCCGGGACTGACGACGTAGACGGTATCGGCGCGCCAAATCGCTACCAAAATCCGTGGCACGCCGAACAGCGACATCGTGACTTCATGCAGCACCCGAGTGAGCGTAGAGGGATTCGGTGACACGAAGTGCCAGGAGCGTCTGATCGTCATTCGTTCACGGCGATCGGTGTGCCACAGCACACCGCGGTATCCCTCCCAGATCCGCCATTCGGGATAGTACGGCAGCGCCGTTGCGACAGAAACCTGGACCCCATTATCCGCCAGGAACTGCGCGAATTCCCCGACCGTCTGGCTGATCCCTGTGCGCTCCGGCCAGAAATTCGTCGTGACGATTGCCACACGCCGGCAGCGACGCGTGGTTGCGGCGTCCTTCGAGGCAAACTCGGCAACTCGGCCCGTTGCGGCGGTAGTTACAACGCCCCCTGCATCCTCAGCACGACAACGGCCGTGCGGAGAAGAACTACAACATCGCCGATCAGCGACCAATCACGGATGTAGCGCGTCTCCAGAGCCACGATCTGCTCGAAGTCCGTGATCTTGTTTCTGCCCGCGACCTGCCACGGGCCCGTGATCCCCGGCTTCACATCGAAACGCGCATAGTGATGCGCTTCATAAAGATCGACCTCAGAAGGAACGGGCGGGCGCGGGCCGACCAGCGACATCTCACCCTTCAGCACGTTGAACAGCTGAGGTAACTCGTCCAGGCTGGTGCGCCGCAGCCAAGCACCCAGGCGCGTAATTCGCGGGTCACGCACAATCTTGAACAGCCGCCGATCTGGATAAATGCTCTGCGCCATCAGCTCATCGCGATGCTCCTCGGCCCCCGCCACCATCGTCCGGAACTTGTAGATCTTGAACAGCCGACCGCCCCGGCCAACCCGATTCTGACGGAACAGCACCGGACCGCGGGAATCGATCTTCACCAACCCCGCGACCATAAGAAGGATCGGCGACGCGACAATCAACCCAATGCTCGCCCCGATCACGTCGACGAAACGCTTCACGATCAACTGCCCACCGCGCAGCGTCGGCGTCGTCAGCTCGACCAACGGCTGCTCCCGCCGCCACACCAGCTTCGGCTCGACACCGGCGATCTCGATGCTGCGCGGCACGGCCAGCACCTTGCACCCGGCCGTCAGCGCGGCATCCACCACGTCGTGAAATCGCGCGTCAGTCAGATAGCCGCACACCACCACCGCTTCGGCGCGCGTCTCGTGCAGCACCTGGGCGAAGTCAACGATGTGACCCAACGCCGCCGCCGCCGGCGGGACGTGGGTATCCACGTACCCGATGGTGCGGTATTCCGAGTCCGGCGCGAACGCGGCACTGCCGCTCGTCTCGCGACACGCCTCCGCGGGACCGACGAACAGCGTGCTCAAGCGGTCGCTCGGCCTCGGCTGCACATGATTGATCACCGCATTGAGCAGCTGCCGCTCCGACACCACGCC
>WNFU01002222.1_pt1 | contig 26571 bp, 25 predicted proteins | sample 5400121 | NCBI WGS metagenome assembly WNFU01 (sample SAMN13153360, study PRJNA577476) | soil metagenome | isolation source: 100 cm soil or saprolite under grassland replicate 1 | place: USA:California | collected 2016-06-15 | reverse complement strand
AAGCTCAGCTCGCAGAAGGGGAAGTGCATCAAGGGCCGCAAGGTCAAGCTGATCCGCAAGCACAGCGGCAGCAAGGTCAAGCTCGGCACCGACAAATCGAACAACGACGGAAAGTGGAAGATCAAGGTCCCGCGCGACCAGCTCAAGAACGGCAAGTACTACGCGAACGTCAAGAAGAAGAAGTTCGACAACGGCCAGAAGGTCTGCCTCAGCGTGACCTCGCCGACCATCAAGGTCTCCTAGCCGAGATCGAACAAGCCGAGGACGCGATGGGCCTCGGAGCCAAATCGGTGGAGAAGGGCGCGCGAAAGAAGGGCTACCCCCGTTCCAGAGCCCGAAATCCCTGGTCGAGTACGTCGAATCGCGCGCTTGAGCGAACGAGCGGACCCCGCGAATCGGGAGCGCCGGCCGGTTCAGCCTGAGGGGTTACGCCGGCAGTCGCTGCCCTCTACGCGGATCAGCTCGAGCGTCGAGAGATCCGCGAGCTCCTCACCCGACTCCGGGAAGAGCCTGCACTCGTCCGGCGTAGCGCAGCCGCAGTCGCTCGCGACGTGCAGCCAGCTCTTCATCGCCTCCGCACGCCTCATCTGCTCTTCGACCTCGGGCAGCTTGCGCTTCGAAAGCGACTGCATCGATTCCGCCATGCCGCCATCTCCATCGAGGCCCTCCACCAACTCCCCGATCTCCGCGAGCTTGAAGCCGGCAGCCTGCGCCACGCCGATGAACGCGAGCTTCCCGAGCACCGCATCGTCGTAGCGCCGCTGGCCGCCCTCCCGCTCCGGCACGGGAAGCAGGCCGATCGACTCGTAGTAGCGGATCAACGACGTGGCCACTCCGGCTCTCCGTGCGACCTCTCCGATCGTCAGCTCAGGCCAATCGTCCATGTGCCCGGTCGCGGGCCTTGACTTCAAGCCCGCTTCAAGGTCCATGGTAGCTCCGCAAACGGTCAAGCCCAACCCCGAGAGGAGATAAACATGACCGTAAAGACCACCCAGACGTTCGACCTCGACGCCTTCAAGCGCGCCTACGAGGAGTGGGACATCGAGACCCTGCTCGACCTCTACGCAGACGACGTGGAGCTCGTCCAGATCGACCGCGACAACCCGCCCAGCTCGACTCGCGTGCGCCACGGCAAGGAGGTGTTCAAGGGCATGTTCGAGCACTGCGCCGCCGCCGGCGTCAAGGCGACGGTGGAGAACCTGGTCGCAGGGGAAGGTCGCGCCGCTGCGACCGTCACCTGCGAGTTCCCCGGCGGTCGCAAGGTGCTCGCCAACTCGATCATGGAGTTGGAGAACGGCCGCATCGTCCGCGAGCAGGACGTCACCGCCGGCGATCCGAAGGCCTCATAACGACTAGCCGCCGCGCCGCTCACCGCGGTTTGCCACCATCGCGTCCGTCCACCCGGCGGACGCGATGGTGCGCATGCCCACCACTCATGACTCGGTTCGCTCCGCCACCTCCAGCTCCCGCACGCGCAGCCGACCCACGTCGAGCTCCTCGATCTCCAGCCGCTTGACGGCCGCACGCCCGATCGCCAGCCTCCCGACCGCGAGCGCGCCGATCGCGCCGGCCCCGACGGCCAGCGCGCCGGTGGCCAGCGCGCCCACCGCTCCCGCGCCGATCGCGCCGGCGCCCATGGCCCCTGCGCCCAACGACCCCGACCCGATGCTCACGCCGTCGGCCGACGCCTGCCGCACCCTCAGCTCCTGCCGCCGCCACCTTCGCCGAATCAGCTTTCCCTCGCTCATGCCGCTCCTTTCGCTCGCCTATTACGTCCCGCCCTCACACTACGGCTCATCGAACCGGATCAAGCTGAACACCTCGTCGCAGCGCAGCCGCTCCCGCCCGCGGAGGAACGCCAGCTCCATCAGGAACGAGATGCCGGCCACCTTCGCTCCCGTCCGCTCGACCATCCCCTCGAGCGCCGCCATCGTCCCGCCCGTCGCGATCAGGTCGTCGTGCAGGAGTACGCGAGCGCCGGGCGTCAGCGCATCGACGTGCATGTGCAGCTCGTCGATCCCGTATTCCAGCTCGTACGACGCCGAGGTCGTCTCATACGGCAGCTTCCCCGGCTTTCGGACCGGAACGAAGCCGGCCCCGCACACGGTCGCGATCGCCGCCCCGAGGATGAACCCCCTGGCCTCGGGGGCCACCACCAAGTCGACTCCCAGCGGCCGGGCGTGCTCGGCGAGCGCCTCGACCGCTTGGCCGAGCGCTGCCGCATCCGCGAACAGAGGCGTCGCGTCCTTGAACACGATCCCGGGCCGGGGGAAGTCCGGGATGTCGCGGATCAGCGCCCTCAGCTCCTCCGTAGCGCCACCTTTCGGCCCCGCAGCGATTCGCGCATCGTGGCAAACGCGCCGGTAGGGTGGCGCTCGTGAAGCAGCTCGCCGACGGCGTCTGGCACATCAACACGCTCCCGATCCCCAACGCGGTCAACGCCTTCGTGGTCGAGGACGTCCTCGTCGACTCCGGCACCAGGCATTCCGCGGGCCTGATCAAGCGCAGCCTTCAGGGCCACCGGATCAACGCCCACGCCCTCACCCACGCCCACCCAGACCATCAGGGCGCCGCGCACGAGCTCTGCCAGGGCCTCGGGATCCCCTACTGGGTCGGAACGCGCGACGCCGACGCCGCCGAGAACCCGGAGCTGATCCGTGAGCGCCAGCCCGACCATCCCGTCGCCCGCTTCTACATCAAGGTGTTCACCGGCCCGGGCCATCCGGTCGACCGCGCGCTCAACGAGGGGGACGAGGTCGCCGGCTTCGAGGTCATCGACGTCCCCGGCCACTCCGCCGGCCACGTTGCCTTCTGGCGCGAGGCCGATCGCGTGCTGATCGCCGGCGACGTTCTCAACAACATGAACATCTGGACCGGGATCCCAGGTCTCCACGGGCCGAAGCCATACCTCACGCCCGACCCCGCCGAGAACCGCCGCTCGGCGAGGAAGCTCGCCCTGCTCGAGCCGAAGCTCGTCCTGTTCGGCCACGGCCCGCCCCTGCGCGACACGAGTAAGTTCGTCGACTTCGTAGCGCAGCTCCCGGACTAGCCAGAGCGGACGCTCGTAATATCGCGTTCGTGGACCGATACGAGCCACGGGAGATCGAGCAGCGCTGGCAGGCGGTGTGGGCCGAGGAGCGCACCTGGGAGGTCCCCAACCCCGGCGCCCCCGGATTCGACGCGACGAAGCCGAAGTGCTACGTGCTCGAGATGCTGCCCTACCCATCCGGCGAGCCCCATGTAGGGCATCTGAAGAACTACTCGATCGGGGACGCGATAGCCCACTTTCGCCGCCGTAACGGCTTCCAGGTAATCCACCCGATGGGCTATGACGCGTTCGGCCTGCCGGCGGAGAACCACGCGATCAAGACGGGCGAGCACCCGAGGGACTCAACCGAGCAGTCGATCGACTCTTACCGCAGGCAGTTTCGCTCCTGGGGCATCTCGATCGACTGGTCCCGCGAATTCGGCACCCACGAGCCTTCCTACTACCGATGGACGCAGTGGATCTTCCTGAAGCTCTTCGAACGCGGCCTCGCCTACCGGAGCGAGGCCCCCGTCCAGTGGTGCCCACACGACCAGACCGTTCTCGCGAACGAGCAGGTGATCGACGGCCGCTGCGAGCGCTGCGGCACACCCGTAGAGGTGCGCCGCCTGGAGCAGTGGTTCTTCCGGATCACCGACTACGCCGAGCGCCTGCTCTCCGACTTCGACCTCCTCGAATCCTGGCCCCAGCACGTCGTGACCATGCAGCGGAACTGGATCGGCCGCTCGGAGGGCGCCGAGGTCGTCTTCCGCTGCGAGGACCCCGCGATCGACTTCCCGGTGTTCACGACCCGTCCCGACACGCTCTTCGGCGCCACCTTCTTCGTCCTCGCGCCCGAGCACCCGGACGTGGAGCGCCTCGCGGCAGGCACCGAGCACGAGGCCGCCGTGCGCGAGTACATGAACCAGTCGCTGCGCGCCACCGCCGAGGAACGCGGCGCCGAGGACCGGGCCAAGACGGGGGTGCCCCTGGGCCGCACGGTCGTCAACCCCGTGAACGGCGAGGAGATCCCGACGTTCGTCGCCGACTACGTGCTGATGGAGTACGGCACCGGCGCGATCATGGCCGTGCCGGCACACGACCCGCGCGACTACGAGTTCGCGAAGGCTCATGACCTGCCCGTGAGGCAGGTCATTCGCCCGCAAGTGCCCGCCGGCGCCGAGAGCGCCGGCGAGGCTGCCGAGGGCGCGGAGCCGGTGAGCGACGAGCTTCCCTACGCGGGCGACGGCGTGATGGTCAACTCCGGCCGCTTCGACGGCGTCGACAACCGCGAGGGCTACGAGCGGATCGTCGAGTGGCTGGAGTCCGAGGGGCGCGGCAAGCGCACCGTGCATTACCGCCTGCGCGACTGGCTCGTGTCCCGCCAGCGCTACTGGGGCTGCCCGATCCCGATCGTCTACTGCGAGCGGGACGGCATCGTCCCGGTCCCCGAGGAGGACCTGCCCGTGCTCCTTCCCGAGGTGGACGACTACGCGCCGAAGGGCAAGAGCCCGCTCGCGGCGGTGGAGGACTGGGTCTCCACCGAGTGCCCGCGCTGCGGCGGCCCCGCGCGACGCGAGACCGACACCATGGACACCTTCGTCGACAGCTCCTGGTACTTCATCCGCTACCTCGACGCCCGTAACAGCGAACGCCCATGGGATCGCGCGGTCGCGGACTACTGGATGCCGGTCGACCAGTACATCGGCGGGGTGGAGCACGCGATCCTGCACCTCATGTACGCGCGCTTCTTCGTCAAGGCGCTCGCCGACATGGGGGAGATCGGCGTTCAGGAACCCTTCGCCAGCCTCTTCACGCAGGGCATGATCACGCGCGACGGCGCCAAGATGTCCTCCTCGAAGGGCAACGTGGTGAGCACAGTCGAGCCGGTCGAGCGCTACGGCGCCGACACCGCCCGCACCTACGTCTGCTTCATGGGACCGCCCGACGGAGGGGGCGACTGGACCGACAAGGGGGTGGAGGGCGTCCACCGGTTCCTCTCCCGACTATGGCGGCTGAAGGAGGAGGTGATCGCGCGCACCGAGGGCCACCCGTCACCGGCCGCCGGCGAGTCGAGCGGCAAGCGGCAAGCGGCGAGTGAGGAGCCCGCCGGTGACGCCGGCGCCCTGCTCCGGAAGTCCCACTGGTCCATCGACAAGGTCACCCGGGACATCGAGCGCGGCTTCCAGCTCAACACGGCCATCGCCGCCGTGATGGAGCTCGTCAACGACGCCTACCGCCTCAAGGACGGTCTGTATGGCGACCCTGGCGGCGAGGCGGCACTCCGCTTTGCGACCGCTACCGCCGCATCGCTCCTGTTTCCCTTCGCGCCCCATCTCGGCGCGGAGGTCTACGAGGCGATCGAGGGACGCCGCGTCTGGGAGGACCCCTGGCTCGTCGCCGACCCCGACTTCCTCCAGCGCGACACCTTCACCCTCGTCATCCAGGTGAACGGCAAGCTGCGCGCTCGGGTCGAGGCTGCGGCCGACGCCCCGCGCGAGGAGCTCCTGCGCCTCGCGCGCGAGAGCGACGCGGTGCGACGCCACCTCGACGGCAAGGAGATCGTCAAGGAGGTCGTCGTCCCCGGCAAGCTCGTCAACCTTGTGGTCCGCTGAGGGTTAACACGCCCGGGCGCCCGGTCTGGTACAAAGGCGCCGCATGCTTGTTCGGCGGTTCTCGGACGCTCCCGTCACCGAGTTGCACCTGCTCAGGCCCCACGTCCTCATGGACGCGGGAGAGCTCGGCTCGCGAAACCTCTCGGTCAACTGGCTCGAGGTTCCCGAGGGCGCCTCGGAGGAGTTTCGCTCCCACGAGGAAGCGGAGCAGGTCTACGTCGTCGTCAGCGGCAGCGGGACGATGTCCGCAACCGGCGACACCCAGCGCCTGGACATCGGCGACCTTGTGCTGATCCCGCCGGCCACGGACCACGCCGTCGTCAACGATGGCGTGGACACTCTGGCCCTGGTCTCGGTGCAGTCGCCGGCGGTCTCCGCCGACGAGCTCTACAGCCGCCGTCTCGCGGCCCAGGCCGCAAACTACGACGACTTCGAGGACGAGTAGGGCCCACCTCCGGGTAGCGGTGTAGCGGAACGATGATCCGCCGCCGCGTAATCGTCCACGGTCGCGTGCAGGGCGTCTTCTTCCGCGACACTGCACGCCGCATGGCGCAGTCCCGCGGCGTCGCCGGATGGGTGCGCAACACGCCGGAGGGCGCCGTCGAGGCGGTATTCGAGGGCGAGCCCGACGCAGTCGAGGAGCTCGTGCGCTGGTGCGGAGAGGGCCCGCGTGGAGCAGGCGTCGAACGCGTCGACACGATCGAGGAGGAGCCCGAAGGGCTGACGGAGTTCCGGATCCGCTGATCCGGCGCGATCTCGGCTCCAATTGCTCACACCGCGTGAGCCTCAGGTGACGTGTGCTCACGCACGATGAGCGCGTGCAGCACCTCAGCCGCTCCCAGCTTCTGGTCTACGGCGCGGTCGGCGTGGCGCTGTTGCTCGTGGGCGCACGGTGGATTCGCTCCTCGGGAGATTCCGCTCCGTCTCAAGGCGGCGTCAGCTACTCCTCGGGCACCGCGTCGCCCGGCTCCGGCTCGGGCTCGGGGGCGTTCGATGTCGATCCCGAAGGCGGCGGCGACGTGGTCGTGGACGTGGTCGGGGCGGTAGGCGAGCCCGGCGTCTACAGGCTCCCCGGGGGCTCGCGGGTGAACGACGCCGTCCAGCGCGCGGGCGGCGCGACGGCGAAGGCGAGCGTGGAGGCGATCAACCTGGCCGCGCGGCTCACCGACGGACAGCAGGTCGTCGTGCCGGCCAAGGCCCCCACCGCTGCCGGCGCCGCGCCGCCCGCTGGGACGGAGACGGATACCGGTCCGATCAGCCTCGGCAGCGCGACGCTGGAGCAGCTCGACACCATCGAGGGGATCGGGCCGGTCACCGCGCAGAACATTCTCGACTTTCGCGATCAGCACGGAGGCATCTCCTCGATCGACCAGCTCGATCAGATCACCGGCATCGGCCCGGCGACGATGGAGGCCCTCCGCGCACGCCTCCAGCCCTAGTCACGGAATGCACTGGCGCTTCGCGGCGCTCGGGGGCGCCACGGCCGGGCTGGCCCTCTCGCCCCTCGTCCCAGTGCCGTCGCGAGACCGCGCCCCGGCGGTCGTGGTGCTCGCGCTCGCCGGCGCGCTCTCACTCGCAGCCGCGCGTCCCCGCCCGCACCGGGCGGGATGGATCGGCTGGCTCGCGCTCGTTGCGCTCGCGGCGGCGGCCACGGGCCTGGGGGCGGGCGCCCTCCGGTTGGCGACGATCGACCGCGGCGCCTTCGAGGGCCCGATCGGCAGGCCGGCCACCGCGCGCGGCTTCGTCACCGCCGTCCCGCATCGCTCCGGCGGCGAGGTCCGGGTGCGGATCCAGACCGCGGACGGACGCCTGGCGGTGGAGGCTCACGAGCCCGTCCCGGACCTCCCGATCGGGCGTGAGATCTCCGCTACGGGCACGCTTCGCGAGCCCGAGCCGTGGGAGGCGGGATATCTGGCGCGTTACGGGATCGGCGAGGTCCTGGCGGCGGATGGGCTGCGGCTCACCGGAAGGCGGCGTGGAGGAACAGCCGGGTTCGTCGATCACATTCGCGACCGGGCCGAGGACGCGCTCGGGCGCGGAACGCCGGAGCCCGAGGCGGCGCTGCTGCGCGGCTTCGTCCTCGGCGAGGACGACCGCATCGACCCCGCCACAGTCGACGACTTCAAGCGCTCGGGGCTAGCGCACCTGCTCGCGGTGAGCGGGGACTGCGTGATGCTCCTCGCGCTGCTGGGGGCCTCGATCATGGGGCTGCTCGGCGTGCCGCTCCGGGCCCGTTTGCTGGGCCTCCTGGCGCTGATCGCCATATACGTTCCGGTCACGGGCGCCGCCCCGTCCATCCAGCGGGCCGGCATCATGGGAGCCGCCGGTTTGATCGCTGCGCTGGCGGGACGTCCGCGGTCGGGCTGGTACGCCGTCTTGCTCGCGGCCGCCGTCACCCTCGCGATCAACCCGCGGTGGCTAGGCGACCCGGGCTGGCAGCTCAGCTTTGCCGCCGTCACCGGCATCCTCCTCTTCGCTCGGGGGATCCGCGATTTGCTCCTCGACCACGGGGCGAAGCGCGTTCCGCGGGCGTCGCCGGCTCGGCGTGCCTTCGCCGAGGGCGCCGGAATCACGATTGCCGCAACGGTCACGACGGCGCCACTGTTCGCGCATCACTTCGGAGCAGTCTCGCTCGCGTCGCTGCCGGCCAACCTCCTGGCGCTTCCCGCAATTCCGGCGGTGATGTGGCTTTCGATGCTCGCGGCGATCGTCGGTCAGGTTCCCGGCGTGCCGGTCGAGCCCCTGACCGCGGTGGCCGGCCTGCTCGTGGCCTACGTGGCCCAAATCGCGCACTGGCTCGCGGCGCCAGGCTGGTCGCAGATCGGCTTCACGCTTCCCACGTGGCCGGACGTCGCCGTCGCGTACGCGGTGGTTTGCACCTCGATGTCTGTCGTCCTCGCGTGGGCCCGTCGTCGCAAAGGCCTGGCCGTACCCGCGTCCCACGGGCGAGTGCTCGTCGCAGCACTCGTGCTGGCGCTCTGCGCCGTCTGCCTCGTTCGGCTCGGCCCGGCCGGCTCGGGGCGCGCAGGATCGTCGCCGGGACTTCGGGTGACCGTTCTCGACGTCGGCCAGGGCGACGCGATCGTGCTCGACCCTGCGGGCGGCGCTCCAGTGCTCGTCGACGGCGGTCCCCCCGGCGACGATCTGCGCTCCCACCTCGAGAGCATGGGCGTTTCCCACCTGGCCGCGGCAGTCGTCACCCACGACCAGTCCGACCACGCGGGCGGAATCGACGAGCTCCTGGGGACGTTTCCGATCCGCCGCCTCCTGTTCGCCCTTCCCGGGCGGGACTTCCTTCGCGCGGCCCGCGCCGCCGGCGTGGCGCCGATGCCGGTCGCGGAAGGCTCCGAGATCGATTCGGGGCAGCTGCGGGTCGAAGTCCTGTGGCCGCCGCGCACGATGCTCGGGCAGCCGCCTCCAACCGACCTCAACGAGGCCGCTCTCGTTCTCCTGGCACGCTGGCGGAGCTTCGAGATGCTTCTCACGGCCGACGCCGAGGCGGAGGCCGTGCCGATCGACCCGGGGCCGATCGACGTCCTGAAGGTCGCCCACCACGGCTCGGACGACTCCGGGCTCGACAGGCTCCTCGACCGCACGGCGCCACGTCTGGCCGTGATCTCGGTTGGGGCGGACAACCCCTACGGGCACCCGACGGCCGGAACGCTCGCCGCCCTGGCCGAGCACGGCGTTCCGACGCTGCGCACGGACGAGGACGGCGACGTGACGATCGACGCGAATGCGCGCGGCTGGCGCGTGGAGACGGACGGCTGAGCCTGCCTGTGCGCTCCCCGTCCTATAGCGTGACGTGGCTAGTGGAGGGTCAGGTAGCCCAGTCGTCGGGTGAGAAGGGCTGGCGCGCGCTCGCGGTGCTGGGCGTCCTAGTGCTGGGCTTCGCCTGCGCCGTGATGATCGCCGTCATGGTCGATATCGGCTCGACCCCGACGTGCCACGACGTCTCCAGCGGTCAGGCGGCGGTCCCGTCTGACGGCGAGTGCTTCGACGGCTCATCGGTCCAGAAGACGATCAGCCTCGTCCTGGGTTGGCCGAGCGGTGTGCTCGCCGGCATCGGCGCGGTGCTCCTCCTCCTCTACGCGATCACCGGGCGCCGCGGCCGTCTGGCCGTGCAGGCGATCGGCGTGGCGCTGATCCTCGGCGCGCTCAGCATCGGAATCGGCAGCATCTAGCTCTAGGCTGCCGGGCTTCTTGAAGCGACGAAAGGAGTGCCATGAACCGGTTGGCGGGTATCGCAGCGGCGATCGCCCTCGGGGCCGGCGTGGCTGCGGGCATCGGCGCGTGCGGCGGCGACGACACGACGATCACGCAGACCGTCCCGGTCCAGCCACCGACCGCTCCGTCAGGCGTCACGACGACGACCGGCACGACGTCTTCCACCACGACGAGCTCCGCGTCGACCGTCACGACCACGAGCACCACGACGACCTCGACGAAGGGTGGCGGCGACACCGGCGGCACCGCCCCCTAGAGCCGCGTCGGCCGCGGCCAATACACTCGGCGCGTGGCCGAGCTCAAGCCCGCGTACCTGATCGCCGGGGCTGACGAGGGGAAGATCGACGCGGCCCTGGCGCGCCTCAGGGCTCGTGCCCAAGACGAGGGCGGTCCAGGCGCGCTCGAGAGCTTTGCCGCTCCGGACGGAGACCGGCCCCCCGACGGCGATGCCCTCGTCGCGGCGATCCCCTCGATGTCGCTGATGGCCACGCGCCGATACCTGGTGGCGGACGGCGTGGAGCGCTGGAGCGCGAAGCAGGCGGCAGGGGTGATCGCCGCGCTCGAGTCCCTGCCGCCGGACGTGACCGTGGTGCTCGTCGCTCGCGAATCGCCGCCGCGGGTGCGGGCGCCCAAGGGCATCTCCGAGGCGGTCGACGCCGCCGGAGGCGACGTGATCCGCTACGAGGCCCCCAGGGCGCGCGATCTGCCGGCCAGGCTCGTCGCCGAGGCGAGCCAGCGTGGGTATCGGCTCGATCCCCCGGCGGCCCGGCTGCTGGTGGAGCGGATGGGGGAGAGCACCTTGAGGCTCGTCAACGAGATCGAGCGCCTCGCCACCTGGGCGAGCCCCGGCGGCGAGGTGACGCTCGCGGACCTCGAGGCGATGGTGGCGGATACCTCCGAGGAGGCCACCTGGGTGCTCTCCGACGCGCTCGTTGACCGTGACCCGGCGGCAACCCTTCGCGCCGCCGAGCGGCTCGTCGCCCAGGGGGAGTCGGTGACCCCACTCACCTACCAGGCGGCGCGCAAGCTCCGGGAGGCGCACGGCGCCCTCCTCGCGATCGAGGCGGGGATCCCGCAGAAGCAGGTCGAAGAGCGGCTTCGCATGCACCCGTATGCCGCCAAGATGCTGATGCGGAGGCTGCGAGGCGCCTCCGTTGCCCAGCTCCGTGCCGCCACCTGTGCGGTGGCCGACCTCGAGTGGTGGACCCGCGGCGGCTCGGACTATCCGGAGGGCGTGGCGCTCACGCTCGCGGTTCGGCGAGCGGCCGGGGCCGGCGCCGGTGCTGGCTGAGAGGGCGATCGCAAGCCCCGCCGCCGGCAGGGAACGCCGTTACGCGGTCGCTTTCGTCAGCAGTCGCGCGGCAACCGCCTTCTTGCGGGCACCGCTGTTCGGATGCAGGGCGCCCTTCTGGACGGCCGTGTCGATCCGCGAGACGAGGGCTCTGTGCTCCGCGTCGACGGCCGATCCGTCGCCGGACTGCACAGCCTGCTCGAAGCGCCGGAAATGGGTCTTCACGGCGCTTCGTGAGCGCCGGTTCTCGAGGCGCTCCCTCTCTGTGCGCTGGATGCGCTTTCGCTGTGAGGCGATGTTGGCCATCGGGCGACGGCGGACTATAGCCCCATGACCCGCCCGGAGCCCGATCCCCGCGGCGAGGACGAGCGCCGCGTTCGCGAGCACATCTACGGCCCGCAGCGCCTCGACCCCGGGCCGGTCGACGTGGTGGCCGAGGAGGAGCCAGGCGTGGAGGCGTCCGACGTCGCCCGCGAGTCGGCGCACGCCCGCGCCGGGCGGCTCGCTCGCTCGACGGCGTTCTTCTCCTTCGCCACGAGCCTCTCCCGGGTGGCCGGGCTCGTCCGCGAGGTCGTCGCCGCCTCCTACTTCGGCCTGAGCGGCGCGATGTCGGCCTTTACGATCGCCTTCCAGGTCCCCAACCTCGTGCGAAGCCTGTTCGCGGACGCAGCGATCCAGGCGGCGTTCGTGCCGGTGTTCACAGAGCACCTCGAGAAGGGCAACAAGCGCGAGGCCTTCCGGCTCGCCTCGACGCTCGTCTTCCTCGTCACCCTCGTCCTCACCGCCCTCACGGCACTCTTCATCCTGATCGCGCCGGTCCTCATGCCGCTGTTCGTGGGCTCCAAGGTCCCGCAGGGGCTCACCGTCACGCTCTCCCAGATCCTGTTCCCGATCCTCGTGCTGCTCGGCACCACCGGGATGGTCGTCGGGATCCTCAACAGCTACGACCGCTTCGGCGCGTTTGCGATCTCGCCGTTCTTCTGGAACGTGGCGATCATCGCGGTCCTCGTCGCGATGGAGCCCCTCTTCGATGGCCAGGACCGGATCTACGCGTACGCGATCGGCGTCTTGGTCGGCACCGCGATCCAGCTCGCGATCCCCACCTGGGACCTGCGCCACACGCCGTTCCGGCTCGTGCGGGTGTTCGATTGGCGAAGCCTCGAGGTGCGACGCGTCCTGCTCCTGATGCTGCCGGTGACGATCAGCCTGGGGCTGATCAACTTCAACCTGCTGATCAACAGCATCTTCGGTTCGCTCGTCTCCACGGGCGCGCCGGCAGGGATCGACAAGGCGTTCCGGATCTACATGCTCCCCCAGGGGATCTTCTCGGTGGCCGTGACGACCGTGATGTTCCCGACGCTGGCGCGGCTCGCGGCACGGCGCGAGTACGGCGATCTGCGCGCGACGATGGCCAACGGGATGCGGCAGATCGTCCTCCTTCTCGTGCCCGCCGCTGCGGCGATCCTGGTGCTCTCGGTGCCGATGGCACGCCTCGTCTACCAGCGCGGCGAGTTCTCCGCCGCGGACACCGACCTCGTCGCCACCGCGCTGTTCTGGTTCGCGTTCTCGCTTCCCTTCAACGGCCTGTTCCTGCTCCTGACGCGCACCTTCTTCAGCCTTCAGCGTCCCTGGGTTCCCACCGCGATCTCCGGGGTCAACCTGGCGGTCACGGCGATCGCCGCCCTGGCCCTGTACAAGCCGTTCGGGGTTGGCGGCATCGTCGCCGCAACGGTGATCGCCACCGCGGGCAGCGTCCTCGCCCAGACCGTCGTCCTGCGCCGCCAGCTTGGCCGACTGGAGCTGGGGCGGCTGCTGTGGACGACCGCCCGCGTGGCGGCGGCCGCCGCTGCGCTCGCGGGAGTCAGCTACGCAGTCTGGGACCTCCTCGACGGGGCGCTCGGTCGCGGCCTCGCCGGCCAGGTGATCTCGCTCTCGGTGGGACTCGCGTTGGGCGCCGCCGTCTATGCGGCGGCGATCATGGCGCTTCGGATCCCGGAGGCCCAACAGATCTGGCGCCTCCTGCGGCGGCGCGAGGCAACTCCCTGAGCCGGCAGGCGATACTGGGACCGTGTCGCGCGAGAACGTGGAGATTGTCCGGACGCTCTACGACAGCTTCGATCGCGGCGATCACGAGTTCCCCTTCCGGACATACGACGCGGAGATCGTCTGGGAGAACTTCGCGCCGCCGCCCGCCGGGATGGAGGCGACCTACCACGGTCACGATGGCGTTCGGCGCTTCTGGCGCCAGTGGTTCGACGCGTGGGGTCGAGTGGAGTTCGCCTACGAGCAGCTCTTCGACGCCGGCGACGATGTCGTCGTCTTCCTCGGGATGCGCGCGTTCGGCAGGGCAAGCGGGATCGAGACCGCCGTCGACGAGTACGCCCAGGTCTGGACGCTGCATGACGGCATGGTCGTGCGCATGCGGTTCTACGCGGGTCGCGACGAGGCGCTCGCTGCGGCCGGGATCACCCCTGAGGACGCCTAGCCGCCCGACCCTTCCGCGCGCGGCCGTGCGATCCGCCCCCGATGGCGTGGTGAATCGCACTCGCGTGCCGCCGAGGATCCCCCAAGCGATCGTCCACGCCTGAACCGGGGCTCTCGCCATACTGGGCGACCGCATGGAGCGAATCCGCAACTTCTCGATCATCGCCCACATCGACCACGGCAAGTCGACGCTCGCAGACCGCTTCCTCGAGCTCACGGGCGCCGTGGCCAAGGGGCATCGGCCGCAGGTGCTCGACTCGATGGACCTCGAGCGCGAGCGCGGGATCACGATCAAGGCGCAGGCGGTGCGCGTCGAGTATCGGGCGCGCGACGGCCGCACCTACCACCTGCACCTGATCGACACGCCGGGCCACGTTGACTTCTCCTATGAGGTGTCTCGGAGCCTGGCCGCCTGCGAGGGTGCGCTCCTCGTGGTGGACGCCGCCCAGGGCGTCGAGGCGCAGACGGTGGCGAACACCTACGCCGCGGTCGAGGCGGGCCTGGAGCTGATCCCCGTGCTCAACAAGGTCGACCTGCCGAGCGCCGATCCCGAGCGCGTCGCAACCGAGGTGACGGACCTGGTGGGCGGCGATCCCGGCGAGGTGCTGCGGATCTCGGCCAAGACCGGCGAGGGGGTGGAGGAGGTGCTCGAGGCGATTGTGGAGCGCATCCCGCCGCCGCAGGGCGACCTGGAGTCTCCGCCCCGAGCGCTGATCTTCGACTCCGAGTACGACCCGTACAGGGGGGTCGTCGCCTACGTGCGCCTGATCGACGGCGCGTTCCAAAGGGGCGAGCCGATCGTCGCCATGCAGGCCGGCACCCAGGCGGAGATCGACGACATCGGCTTCTTCGTGCCGGGGATGCGGGGGGCGGAAGGCATGGGCGCCGGCGAGGTGGGCTACGTGATCACCGGGATCAAGGACGTGGCAAAGCTCCGGGTGGGTGACACGCTGACTTCCGCTCGACGCCCTGCCACGGAACCGCTGCCCGGGTACCGCGAGGTCAAGCCGATGGTCTTCTGCGGCCTGTTCCCGATCGACACCGACCGCTACGAGGACCTCCGCGACGCGTTGGATCGCCTGGCGTTGAACGACACGGCCCTATCGTATGAACCCGAGACGTCGCAGGCCCTGGGCTTCGGCTTCCGGTGCGGCTTCCTCGGCCTCCTGCACATGGACATCGTGCGCGAGCGCCTGGAGCGCGAGTACGACCTGGAGCTGCTGGCGACCATGCCCAACGTCCGCTACGAGGTGGAGCTGCACGGCGGCGACGTGGTCGAGGTGCACAGCCCCGCCGAGATGCCCGACCCCGCCGCGATCGAGCGGATCCTGGAGCCCTTCATCCGGGCGACCGTCATCACTCCGTCGAGTTACGTAGGCGCCGTGATGGAGCTGTGCCAGGGTCGCCGCGGCACCCACGTAGACCTCCACTACCTCTCGCCGGAGCGCGTCCAGCTTCGCTACGACCTGCCGCTCGCGGAGATCGTGCTCGACTTCTACGACCAGCTGAAGTCGAGGACCGCCGGATACGCGTCCCTCGACTACGAGCAGATCGGCAACCGACCCTCGGAGCTCGTGAAGCTGGACGTGCTGCTGGCGGGCGAGCGCGTGGACGCGCTTTCCGTGATTGTCCACGCCGACGAGGCCTACCGGGTGGGGAAGGCGCTCGTGGAGCGGCTCCAGAAGACGATCCCACGACAGCTCTTCGATGTCCCCGTCCAGGCCGCGATCGGCTCGCGCGTGCTCGCGCGAGAGACCGTAAAGGCCCTCCGCAAGGACGTGACGGCGAAGCTCTACGGAGGCGACGTGACTCGCAAGCGCAAGCTGCTGGAGAAGCAGAAGGCGGGCAAGAAGCGGATGAAGCAGGTCGGGCGGGTCGAGGTTCCGCAGGAAGCCTTCCTTTCCGTGCTGGAGCTGGACGGCAACGGATAGGGCGCGGGGACATGGCGCTTTTGGGACGCATCACGTCCATAAAGCGCCACATGCCATTGGTCGACGCTGGTGGCCGCCATACAATCCGCGCTCTGCATGGGGGTGAACCGCGACACGATCGGCAAGCAGTGGCCCCCGGTCTCCTACGAGGTCGGGGTGGAGAAGATCCGCGAGTACGCGCGCGCGGTGGGGGAGACGAACCCCGTCTATCACGACCGCCAGGCCGCCCTCGCGGCCGGCTTTCGGGACGTCGTCGCGCCGCCGATGTTCTGCGTCGTCTACAGCGCTCCCGCCATGGGGCCCGCGGTGGTCGACCCGGAGGTGGGCATCAATCTCATGGCGATGGTCCACGGCGGGCAGGAATTCCAGTGGGGCGAGCCCGTGTGTGCCGGTGACGTGATCACCACGGCGCCCAAGATGGCCGATATCCACGAGAAGGACGGCAGGGGCTACTACGTGTTCACGTCGGAATCGACCAACCAGGACGGCGAGCTCACTGTGCGCGCCACCTGGACGAACATCGTCAGGGGCGTTTGAGCGCTCGCTGCCGCGACCGCAACTACGATGGGGGATAGATGGCCGACCTGAATGACCTGAAGGAGGGCGACTCGCTCCCGGAGCTGCGCGTGACGCCCGACAAGTACCTGCCGCACCGCTACGCGGGGGCGTCGGGCGACTTCAACCCAATCCACATCGACCCCGAGTTCGCGAAGGCCGTGGGCCTGCCCCGCAACATCCTCCACGGTCTGTACTCGATGGCGCAGGTAGCGCGAGCCCACACCGATGCGGTGGGGGATCCGCGGTCGCTGCGGCGGCTCTCGGTCCAGTTCCGCGGACTCGGCATGCCCGAGGAGGAGATCGTCGTCACCTCGACCGTGAAGAACACCGATGACGGCCACATCGTCACGGACACCGTCGCGACCCAAGGCGAGAACCAGATCGTCCGCAACGCCGAGGCGGAGCTCGAGCTTCGCGCTTAGGGAGCATCGGATGATCCACCGGGCAAGGAAGCTCCATGCAGCGGACAGCTAGCGCGCGAGGCAGGGCCGCGGCGCTGGCGGCGGTTGGGCTTGCTCTCATCGCACTGTTGGGCCCAGCAACGGCTATCGCCCGCACCGCCTACGTCGCCGACGCCGGCACCGACAGCGTCACGCCTATTGACACCGCCACCAACACGCCGGGCGCGTCGTTCTCCGCCGCGGGCTCAACGCCGGAGGCGATCGCCTTCACCCCCGACGGAAAGACCGCCTACGTCGCAAACCTCGGCTCCGACACGGTCACGGCCTTCGACACGGCGACGAATGCGCTGGCTGCGACGATCCCGGTCGGCAACAACCCGTCGGCGATCGCGATCACCCCCGACGGCAAGACGGCCTATGTAACCAACGCCGGCGACGACAACGTCACCCCGATCGACACCGCTACCAACACCGCACTCCCGCCGTCATCATGGATCGATGTCGGTCCTGCGCCCTTCGGGATCGCGATCACCCCGAACGGTAATACCGCCTACGTGGCCAACGACTTTGACGCCAGCGTCACGCCGATCAACATCCCCGCGAACACCACCAGGTCGACCATCGCGGTGGGGAACTTCCCTGTGGGGATGGCGATCACGCCGAACGGCACCTCCGCCTACGTCGCGAATAACGGCGACCAGACCGTCACCCCGATCAACACGGCAACGGATACTCCGGGAGCGGCGATCGCGGCCGGCGACGCCCCGATCGCGATCGCGATCACGCCCCACGGCGGGACGGCCTACGTCGCCAACTGCTGCTCGGACGACGTCAGCCCGATCGACACGTCCACGAACATCGCGGGCCCGGCGATCGATGTCGGAGCCAATCCACAGGGGATCGCGATGACGCCCGACGGGCACACGGCCTATGTCGTCGACACCGACGACGACGATGTCACCCCGATCCACACCGCGACGAACACCACGGGTCCGGTGATCCCTCTCGCAGCCGGCAGCTCCCCGTTCGCGATCGCGATCGTCCCCGATCAGCCGCCTCATGCCGCCTTCGCCGCGAGTCCAGGCGCGGCAGGCCAGCCCACGAGCTTCGACGCCTCCGGCTCGACCGACCCGGATGGATCGGCCGCCATGTACGCCTGGGACTTCGGCGATGGGAGCACGGCTCGGACGAGCTCGCCGACGACCAGCCATACCTACGCCGGGACCGGCAACTACACCGCCGCGCTTACCGTCACCGACAACGAGGGCTGCTCGACGGCCTTTGTCTTCACCGGCCAGACGGCCCTGTGCAACGGCTCCGCTGTCGCTCGCACTTCGCGGCAGGTCACGGTCGCCGAGGCATCACCCGGGCTGATCACCAACGCCTCTCCCGACATCGCCCTCGGCGGCTCCGTCCACGACACGGCGACCCTCGCCGGCGGCTCATCCCCGACCGGTGAGATCGCCTTCAACCTCTACGGCCCCGACGACTCTCTGTGCTCGGGCTCGCCGGTCTTCACCGATATGGAGACGGTCTCCGGCAACGGCGACTACACATCGGACGACTTCACGCCGACGGCGCCCGGCACCTACCGCTGGACCGCCTCCTACTCCGGAGACTCCGACAACGACCCCGTCTCCACGTCCTGCAACGACGCCAACGAGTCGGTGACGGTCGAACCGCCCACGGTCGAGAACTTCCGCCTCGACCCGCAGCGCTTCCAGGTGAAGGACATGAACACCCCGATCGGCCCGCCGCTTCCCAAGATCGCCGAGGAAGCACCGCGCGGCTCTACCATCAAGCTCACCCTGAACACCGATGCCCTGATCCACTTCAGCGTCGCCCGCCCGGGATCGCCGCCCCGCCACAACCCCCACCGCCACGGCTTCAACCGCGACGTCCAAGCCGGCCACAACTCCGTCCCGTTCACCGGCAAGCTCTACGGCAAGGCGCTACGGCCCGGCCACTTCCAGCTCTACGCGAGAGCGGTGGGCGACTCCGGGGCCCGCTTCAAGCGCGCCTCGGCGCCGTTCACGATCGTCGCGGGCTGAGCGCGTGGGGCGCACCGACCTAATGAGACGCTCCAGCCATCGGCGGTTGCTGACGGCGCTTGCGGGCGCCTCGACGCTGATTGTGCTGGCGATCCCGACGAGCGCGTGCGCCGACACGACGCTCCTGGGCACTCCCTCCGCGCTTCCCTTCAGTGAGGCCAGCGGCCCGGCCGGGCCCCACGACATCGCCCGGCCCTCGCGCGCCGATCGCCAGCGGATCACTCGTGCCTACCAGCGCCTGCCGCTCGCCTTCGACGCGAACAATGGGCAGGCCGCGCCGCGGACCCGCTTCCTCGCCCAAGGCCCCGGCTACTCCCTCGGACTGACTCGACGTGGAATGCATCTCGCGCTGACCCGCGCGACGGGGCGCCGAAATCGGTCCCGAACTGATGAGCTCTCGCTCTCGCTCGTCGGTTCGCGCCACGCATCTCTTTCTGCGTCCCGGCGCCTGCCGGGCACCTCCAACTACCTGATCGGCGCCGACCGCTCGCGCTGGGCCACTGGCGTCCGCAGCTTTCAGCGTGTCACCTACCGTCACCCCTGGGCGGGGATCGATGCCCTTCTGAGCGGCGGGCAAGCGGCGCTTCGCTACGACTTCCTCGTTCACCCCGGCGCTCATCCCGATCGGATCGCGGTCGGTGTCCGCGGTGCCCGAGCGCTCCATCTCGATCGCCATGGGCACCTCGTCATGACGCTCGGGGACAAGAGAATCGTCCAGGCACGTCCCGTCGCCTACCAGCGAGCGGGCGGCGAGCGCCACCGCGTTGGTGCCCGCTACGTCCTCGACGGGCGAACGCTCGGGATCCGCCTTGGCCATTACGACCATGCCCGCCCGTTGCTCATCGATCCGACGCTCAACTACTCGACCTACCTTGGCGGCTCGGGCGTCGACGAAGGCAGGGGAATCGCCGTCGACTCGGCGGGCAATGCCTACGTGACAGGCTCCACCGCGTCGAATCCATTCCCGACGTCCGGGGCCATCCAGAGCTCCTACGGCGGCGGCGGTGACGCGTTCGTCGCGAAGTTCGATCCCAGCGCCAGCGGCGCGAGCAGTCTCGTCTACTCGACCTACCTCGGCGGTTCGAGCGAGGAACTGGCCAGGGGGATCGCGGTCGACTCCGCGGGCTCGGCCTACGTCATCGGGTACACCGGGTCTGCCAACTTCCCAAAGACAACGGGCGCCTTCGACGAGTCCTTCGGCGGAATCCGCGACGCGTTCGTCGCCAAGCTCAACCCCGCGGGGAGCGCCCTCTCCTACTCGACCTACCTCGGGGACACGGGCCAGGATGAGGGCGACGGGATCGCGGTCGACTCGGCGGGCTCGGCCTACGTCACCGGCACCACCAGCTCGTCCGGTTTCCCGGTAACCGCCGGCGCCTTCCAGGTCACCAAGGCCAGCGGCGCCGGAGGCTTCGACGGGTTCGTCACCAAGCTGAACACCGCCGGGTCCGCGCTCACCTACTCGACGTACCTCGGCGGTGCATCCCTCGACGAGGGCTTTGGGATCGCGCTGGACACGGCGGGCAATGCCGAGGTCGCCGGCGAGACCTTCTCGATCGATTTTCCGACCACCGTGGGCGCCTTCCAGACCGTGAACGCTGGGGACTCCGACGTATTCGCGGCAAAGCTCAACACCACCGGGACCGCGCTCGTCTACTCGACCTACCTCGGCGGCTCGGGGAGCGATATCGGCAGGGGCGTCGCGGTCGACTCGGCGGGCTCGGCCTACATCACCGGCGCGACCGGCTCGGCTGACTTCCCGACGACCCTGGGCGCCTTCCAGGACGGAAACGCGGGTGGCAACGACGCATTCCTCACCAAGCTGAACGCAACCGGGACCGGGCCTTCTTACTCGACCTACCTCGGCGGCTCGAGCGGCGACCAGGGCAACGGGATCGCGGTTGACTCCGCGGGCACGGCCTACGTCACCGGCGCGGCCGGCTCGGCTAACTTCCCGACGACCCCGGGCGCCTTCCAGACCGCCAATGCGGGCGGGCCAGGCGGCGTCGACGCATTCGTCACCAAGCTCGATCCCAGCGCCAGCGGCGCCTCCAGCCTCGGCTACTCGACCTACCTCGGCGGATCAGGCGAAGACCACGGCGACGGAATCGCGGTCGACGCCGCGGGCTCGGTCTACGTCACCGGCTACACCAACACGGCCAACTTCCCGACGACCGCGGGCGCCTTCCAGCCGACCGCCGCGGGCTTCGACGCATTCGTGGCGATGCTCGGGAGGGCCTCGCCGACACTGATGACCAACGCCTCCCCGGGCGTAGCCGCCGGCGGAGAGATCCACGACACCGCGACGATCGCCGGAGGCTTCAATCCCACCGGCCAGATCACCTTCGATCTCTATGGCCCCAATGACTCCAACTGCTCGGGCACGCCGGCGTTCACCGACTCAAAGCCCGTATCCGGCAATGGGAGCTACGACTCCTTGAGTTTCGCCCCGGCCCAGGCCGGCGTATACCGCTGGACCGCCTCCTACTCGGGAGACTCCGACAACAACCCGGCCGTCACCGCCTGCAACGACGCCAACGAGTCGGTGACCGTCTCGCCGGCGAACCCGAGCCTCGCCACCAACGCCTCCGCGGGCGTCGTCGTTGGCGGTCAGATCCACGACACCGCGACGCTCGCCGCCGGCTTCAATCCCACCGGCCAGATCACCTTCAACCTCTATGTGCCCGACGACTCGAGCTGCTCGGGCCCTCCGGCCTTCATGGATACCAAGTCCGTGTCGGGCAACGCCAGCTACGACTCCTTAAGCTTCACCCCGACCCAGGCCGGCGTCTACCGCTGGACCGCTTCCTACTCCGGCGACGCAAACAACAATGCGGTCTCCAGCGCCTGCAATGCCGTCGACGAGTCGGTGACCGTCTCGCAGGCCCCGCCGACGCTGACGACCAGCGCCTCCCCCGACATCGCCCTCGGCGGCTCCGTCCACGACACGGCGACCCTCGCCGGCGGCTCATCCCCGACCGGTGAGATCGCCTTCAAGCTCTACGGCCCCGACGACTCTCTGTGCTCGGGGTCCCCGGTCTTCACCGACACGAAGGCCGTCTCCGGCAACGGCGACTACCAATCGGCCGACATCACCCCGACCGCCCCGGGCACCTACCGCTGGACGGCGAGCTACTCGGGCGATTCCAACAACAACAACGCCTCCACCGCCTGCAACGAGGGATCGGAGTCGGTCGCAGTCCAAAGGCCCGAGCTCGGGGACTTCCGGCTCGACCCCGAGCGCTTCGCGGTTGCGAAGGGCAACACCCCAATTGGGCCCCCGCTCCCCAAGGCGGCGAAGACCCCACGGGGCTCGACGATCGAGCTGACCCTGAACGCCGCCGCCCTGGTCCACTTTCGAGTCGAGCGCCAAAGGGCCCAGCCGCCGCCGCCCAGCTCGCGAAAGCGCCGCGGCTTCAATCGCGACCTGGATGCGGGCCCCAACTCGATCCCGTTCACCGGCCGCCTCTACGGCAGGGCGCTTCGGCCCGGCCACTACCTCCTCTTCGCGCGTCCGATCGGGGATGCGGGGCGCACCTACCCGCGCCTTTCGGCGCCGTTTGTGATCGTCGCGGGCTGAGATATCCAACCCTGCCGGGCCGCCGCCCGCAGGGCCCGCCCCGGCTCGCTCCTAGAATTGGCACATGCTCTCGGAGCGCCAGCAGCGGATCTTGAGCCTCGTCGTCGACTCCTACCTGGAGTCGGGCAGGCCCGTGGGGTCGAAGGCGCTCGCCCAGCAGCGGAAGGTCGACTGGAGCGCGTCGACGGTTCGCGCCGAGCTGGCGGAGCTCGAGCGCGAGGGCTATCTCACCCACCCGCACACCTCGGCGGGGCGCATTCCGACCGATTCGGGATATCGGTTCTACGCCGACGCGCTCCTGGCCTCGGGCCCGCGGGCGGGGGGCCTGGCGTCGCGCGGCCCCGATCTCACCCACATGCGCCGCGAAGTCGATGACGCGCTGCGCGAGACGACCTCGGAGCTCTCCCGGATCACCGATCTCCTCGCGCTGGCCAGTGCGCCGCCGCCGAGCACGGCACGCATTCACAGGGTCGAGGTCCTGCTGCTCCAGCCGCGTGTGGTGATGGTCGTGGTGATCGCCTCGAACGGCGCGGTGACGAAGCGGGTTGTCACGTTCGACGCGCCGCTCGATCCAGGGCTCGTCGAATGGGCGTCGAGCTATCTGAACGAGCGGCTCGCCGGTCTGGGCCTGGGAGCCCGGATGATCGGCGACCGGCTCGCCGACCCCGAGTTGAGCGCCGCCGAGGCGGGGTTCATCGCGGAGATCGACGACGCCTTCACCGGCCTCGAGGAGCGCGCCGAGGCCGACCTCTACGTGGAGGGCACGGCGCGGCTGCTCTCCGAGGACCACGCCGCGGACCTGCCGCACGTCGACGGCCTGATGCGTGCTCTGGAGCGCCGCGCGAGCCTGCTCAGCATCCTTCGCTCCGCACTGGACGAGCGCTCGGTGTTCGTGTGGATCGGCGAGGAGAACCCGGCGCCGGAGCTCCACTCCGTGAGCGTGGTCGGAGCCAACTACGGCCTCGGCTACCGGAACCTGGGCACGGTGGGAGTCGTCGGGCCGCTGCGCATGGACTACGCGACGGCCATCTCGTCGGTCCGCGACGCGGCGGGTCGGTTGTCTCGGTTCTTCGAGACCGTCTACGAGCGGTGAAGCGGGACTACTACGAGGTCCTCGGGGTCACTCGGGGAGCCGCCGACCCGGAGATCAAGCGGGCGTTCCGGAGCCTGGCGCGCGAGCTCCACCCGGACGTCAACAAGCACGACCCGGAGGCCGAGGAGAAGTTCAAGGAGGCCGCCGAGGCTTACGAGGTGCTCTCCGATGCGGAGCGGCGCCGCACCTACGACGCATTTGGGCACGAAGGCCTGCGGTCGGGCGGCTGGGCGCCGAGCGGTGACGCGTTCGGCAACTTCGAGGACGTCCTGTCTGCTTTCTTCGGCCGTGGCGATCCGCTGTTCAGCGAGCTCTTTGGGTTCGGGCGGTCCGGCCCGGCGAGCGGTGGCGACGTCGCGGCGCGGGTCGAGCTGACGCTCGAGGAGGTATTGACCGGCGCGAGCCGGGAGGTCTCGTTCGAGGCGGCGTCCAAGTGCGAACGGTGCCGCGGCAACGGAGCGGAACCCGGCACGCCGATTCGCACCTGCGAGACCTGCGGCGGTAGCGGCGAGCTGCGCGAGGTCGCGCGCACGGCCTTCGGCCAGATGGTCCGCACGGGCGCCTGTCCGACGTGCGGTGGCCAGGGGCGTGTGCCTGAGACCCCGTGCGAGGAGTGCGGCGGCGCCGGGCGCACCGTCCGCACCCGTACCTGGGATGTCGAGGTCCCGCCCGGCATCGAATCGGGGCAGCGGATCCGCATCACGGGCGCCGGCCACGTGGGGGAGACCGGAGGCCGGACCGGCGACCTATATGTCGAGGTCATGGTTGCCGAGGACGAGCGCTTCGAGCGCCACGGCCAGGACCTCGTGTCGATCGTCGAGGTGGCCGCCACCAAGGCGATGCTGGGCGGCTCGGTGTCCGTTGCGACGCTCGACGGCGAGCGGGAGGTCGAGATCCCCGCCGGGGCTCAACCGGGGGAGCCCGTCGTCCTGCGGGGCCTCGGGCTGCCCTCGCTGCGTGGCGCGGCGCGCGGCGACCAGCACGTGGTGCTCGACGTCTACGTGCCGACGAAGCTCGGCAAGGAGCAGCGACAGCTGGCGGAGCAGCTCGACGAATCGCTGAACTCCGGCAGCCACGGGCGTGGCGGTGGCCGCCGCCAGCGGCGACGGGCGCGCCGCGCGGCTCGCTAGACGGTCAGCATGATCCGACTGGCCGTCCGCTGCGCTCCCGAGCTCGCGGATCAGGTCCTCTCCGAGCTTGTGGAGCTGGCCCCGGAGGGGGTGGAGGAGGAGCGCGGCGGCGACTACGTCGAGTACGCGATCTACGGCGCCCCCGGTGAGCTGCCGGCGCTGCCCGAACTCCGCGCGATCGCCGGCGATGGGCTCATCGACGTCACCTCGGCGGAGGTCCCCGAGGACTGGGCGGACCGCTGGCAGGACTTCCACAAGCCCGTTTGGATCGCCGGAGGCCGAATCGTGGTTCGTCCCTCGTGGGAGCCTCGGCCTGAAGCCGACCCCGCCGGTGCGGAGTCGGGAGCACAAAAAGAAGGCCCGAGCCGTAGGCGAGGGCAAGAGATTCTGGCGCAACAAGCCGGCCAAGGGCCGGCTTGTGAGCAACCGGCGGGCATAGATGTGGTCATCGATCCCGGCCAGGCGTTCGGCACCGGCTCCCATCCGACGACACGGCTGTGCTTGGAGCTCCTGCTCCAGCTCGCGGACGTCGGCAAGGAACGGGGTGCGCTCTGCGACCTCGGGACGGGATCCGGGGTCCTCGCGATCGCGGCCGCGAAGCTCGGCTTCGGCCCGGTTCTCGCCTGCGACCACGAGCGGACTGCCCTCGAGGCCGCTCAGGCGAACGCCCTGGCGAACGGCGTGGACCTCGAGCTGCGGCGCGTCAACCTCCGCACGGACCCAGCGCCGAGCGCGCCCACCGTGCTCGCAAACCTCACCGGCACGGTGCTCCGTGAGGTCGCTCGACGGCTGGACCGCCCGTCCGATCGGCTGATCTGCTCGGGTCTTCTGGCGTCCGAGGCGGACGAGATCGGCGCGGCCTTCCGGGCACGCGGCTTGGTGGAGCGCCTGCGGCTCGCTGATGGTGACTGGGTCGCGATATCTTTCGCCGCCGCTTGATCCCCGCGACAGTCACCTTCTACTGGAGCATCGTCTTCGTGCACGTGATGGCCGTGGTGATTGGCTTCGGCCCAGTGTTCGTATATCCGATCCTGTGGCGGGCCGCCCGCCGGGCCCCGCGCAGCCTGCCGTACGTGCTGCGGACCCAGGACCGCATCGGAAGGGTGGTGATCGGTCCCGCGGCGATCTTGATCCTGATCACCGGGGTCTACCTGGTCCTCTCCACGGCTCCGCAGGCCGCCTACGACTTCGACGCCAAGTTCGTACAGGTTGCGATGCCCATCCTCATCGTGCTCATCCTGATGGGACCCCTCTACTTCGGGCGGACGCAGGCGAGGCTCGCCGCTGTGGCCGAACGGGACATCGCCGCATCGAGTGGCCACGAGGTGGCCTTGAGCGAGGAGTTCGACCGCGGCATGCGCCAGCTCACCCTGGTGACCCGGCTCGCCAGCCTCGCCTTCCTCGTCGCGCTCTTCTTCATGGTCGTCAAGCCCTGACGGTCATACCGGCCGCCGCGCGACAATCCATGGCATGAGCGACGAACGGCGTTCCCTGCCGATCGCGATGTTCGACTCGGGTGTCGGTGGCCTGACCGTCCTTCACGAGTGCCTGGTCTCGCTTCCGGAGGAGGACTTCCTCTATCTCGGCGACAGCGCTCACTTTCCCTATGGCACCAAGACGGGCGAGGAGCTTCGGCGTCGGGTCGAGGTAAACACCCGCTTCCTGCTCGAGCGCGGGGCGAAGCTCGTGGTGATCGCCTGCAACTCCGCCAGCGCGGCGGGCGCCGAGCGGGCGCGAGAGCTCGCGGCCGAGCGCGGCGTGGAGGTGGTGGGGGTGATCGAGCCCGCAGCGGAGATCGCTGCGGCGATCACCGATTCCGGCCGGGTGGGAGTGCTGGCGACGCCTGCCACCGTCGAGAGCGGGGCGTACCGGCGCGCCCTCGAACGCGCGGGTCGGGAGCTCGACGTGGTGGAGATCGCGGCTCGCGACCTCGCGCCGATCATCCAGAACGGCTTTCCCTTCGACGAGGAAGTGGTGGCGACCGTCCGCTCGTACTGCGCCCCGCTGCGCGCCGCCCAGGTCGACACGGTGATCCTGGGCTCTACCCACTACCCGCTCGTCGGGCCGATGCTCCAGCGGATCCTGGGTCGCGACGTCCGCCTGGTGAGTGCCGGTCACGCCGTCGCCGCCACGGCGCAGCGCGCGCTCGAGGCGAGCGGCCTTCAGACGCCCCGCCAGGGCGAGG
>WNFU01003745.1_pt1 | contig 26584 bp, 27 predicted proteins | sample 5400121 | NCBI WGS metagenome assembly WNFU01 (sample SAMN13153360, study PRJNA577476) | soil metagenome | isolation source: 100 cm soil or saprolite under grassland replicate 1 | place: USA:California | collected 2016-06-15 | reverse complement strand
ACGGCGAAGCCGAGGAAGGAGGCGCCTTCGGGGCGCATCAGACCACGGTGCTCCCGCGAGCGCTCGAGCGGCACGACCGCCCAGCACGCCACGGCCTTCCCCTCGCGCGCACCGATCAGGATTGTCTCCTCGTCGCCGGCGAGGGTCGAGGCCCATTCGGCCCGGGATGCGTCGCGGGTCGGCGGCGGCACCGTGGAGAAGACGGGGGCACGACGCTGGTGGTCCGGCAGGGCGAGATCGAGGTCGATCAGCGCCTCGATCTCGCCGGGGTCGGGCCCGCGAATCTCGAATCCGTCTGGCAGCACCACCTCCACGTCGCCTGCCACCTCGCGAATGCCGTGGGCATGCTGCTGGCCGAAGCTCAGGCGGTACCAGGCCTCGACGAGGTTCAGGTCGGCTGCCGGTAGGAGGACGTAGTGGCGGGTCCGCCCCTCCTCGACCCAGCGGGAGGCCGCGTATGCGTACAGGTCACGCGCGGTCTCCACCTCTTCGACTGCGTGTCCGGAGAGCTCGACCCAGACGTTCGAGCCCCAGACCGAATCCTCGCGAGGCGCGCCGACGAGGTACCCGACGAGCCTTCCTCCACGGCACGCGGCGGCGCCGGATGCGTGCTCGCGTCGCCAGGCCTCCTCGAGCTCGTCCTGTGCGGCAGAGGGCTCCTCGAACCGCGCAGGCAAGAGCGGCTCGGCGGTGCGGTGACGCGCGTGGCGGGCTGCGAGCAGCTTTGCGGCGTTGTCGACATGCTCGTCGGCGAAGGGAAGGATCTCCAGCCGGCTCACGCGACGTAGACTCGCACACGTGTCTCCGAAGACGCTCACGGGCGAAGAGCTTCAGCTCGACGACGCGCCTGCGCGCGAGTGCGAACTGTTCCTCGTCGACGGCAACAACCTCGCCTACCGGGCGTTCTTCGCCCTTCCCGAGGAGCTGGCGACGAGCGAGGGGTTCGCGACGAACGCCCTGCTCGGCTTCACGAACATGCTCTTCAGGCTCCTCTCCGACTACCGTCCGCAGGGTGTCGCGGTCGCCTGGGACACGAAGCCCGTGCACCGCGTGGAGATCTCGGAGGCGTACAAGTCCGAGCGCCGACCGATGCCCGACCTGCTGCGCGAGCAGTTTCCGTACTTCCGTCCCATCGTCGAGGCCTTCGGCTACCGCAACCTCGAGTTCGAGGGCTGGGAGGCCGACGACGTCATCGCCACCTTGGCTGTGCGTGCCGACCGTGCGGGAATCAAGACCTGCGTCGTCTCGACCGACCGTGACGCCTTCCAGCTCGTGTCCGAGAACGTCTGCCTGATGATGACGCCGCGAGGCGTCTCGGACGTCCACGTCTACACGCCGGAGCGCGTGGAAGCCCGGCTGGGGATCTCGCCCGAGAAGGTGCCGGACTTTATCGGGCTCAAGGGCGACCCCTCCGACAACATTCCCGGAGTTCCCGGAATCGGGGACAAGACCGCGGCCCAGCTGATCCAGCAGTACGGATCGCTCGAGGGTGTGCTCGAGCACGTCGATGAGCTGTCCCCAGGACGCGCGAAGTCGCTCCGGGAGCACGCGGAGCAGGCTCGCGACTCCAAGGTCCTGGCCACCATGCGCGCCGACCTGGACATCGACTGCGACCCCGGTCAACTCGTCCTCTCGCCTCCTGACCGCTCACAGCTCAAGGAGATGTTCCGCCGCTTCGAGTTCCGGGGGCTGCTCGGACGTGTCGATCAGCTGGATGTCGCGGTTCCGGCGGCCGAGCGCGTTCCGGTCGAGGGCGAGGTCGTCCGCTGGCGCGAGGGCCAGCTGCCGAGCCTCGAGGAAGGCATGGGATTCGCAGCCGACGCGGACCGTTGCGCGGTGGCGATGGGCCACGAGGTCGTTGTCGGGCCCCGACCGGAGCGCATCCAGGCCGGCCTCGTCTGCCATGACGCAAAGTCTCTTCGTGTCATGGCAAGAGACGACACGCTCATCGCCGCCTACCTGATCGAGCCGGGTCGCGCGTCCTACGCGCTCGACGACCTGGCCGCCGAGTACGGCCGGGAGGTCGCTCCCGAGCCCGCCGCCGAGGAGGAGACCGCGGCCCTCGTCCGTGGTGCCGCGCTTCCGCTTCGCGTCGCACCGCTCTTGCGCGACCGGCTCATCGAGCGGGGCCTCGTCGAGCTCTACGAGACTGTCGAGCTCCCGCTCGCCGAGGTGCTCGCGGCGATGGAGGACGCGGGTGTCCGCATCGATATCTATCGCATGGGGGAGATCACGGCGCGCCTCGCCGAGCGCGTCGAGGAGCTCCAGGCGAGAGCGCATGCGCTCGCGGGCGAGGAGTTCCTGCTCGGGTCGACCCAGCAGGTGGGGCGCATCCTGTTCGAGCAACTCGGGCTGACCCCAGGGCGCAAGGGCAAGACCGGCTATTCGACGGACACCCGGGTGCTGCGCACGATTCGCGGCGAGCACGAGATCGTCGCCGTGATCGAGGAGTGGCGCGAGCTGACCAAGCTGATCAACACCTACCTCGGCCCGCTCCCCTCGCTGATCGGCGAGGACGGCCGGCTGCACACGACCTTCAACCAGACTGTCGCTGCCACCGGGCGGCTCTCGACCTCGAACCCGAACCTCCAGGCCATTCCGATCCGCACCGAGCTCGGCCGTGAGATCCGCTCGGCCTTCGTCGCCGAGCAGGGTTCGAAGCTGGTCTCGGCGGACTACTCGCAGATCGAGCTCAGGATCCTCGCGCACGTCTCGGGCGAGCCCAAGCTCCGACAGGCCTTCGAGCGCGGCGAGGACATCCACACTGCGACGGCCGCAGAGGTGCTCGGCAAGGACCAGGCGACGCTCACCAGGGCAGAGCGGAACCTGGCCAAGATGATCAACTTCGGGATCGTCTACGGGATCTCGGCCTTCGGACTCTCGGAGAACCTCGAGATCCCCCGTGAGCAGGCGCAGGAGTACATCGACGCGTACCTCGCGCGCTTTCCGCATGTGCAGGACTTCATCGCCCGCACGATCGAGCAGGCGGAGCGGGAGGGCTACGTCACGAGCCTGCTCGGCCGCCGCCGCCCTGTGCCCGAGCTGCGGGCGTCGAACCGGCAGACCCGGGGCCTCGGAGAGCGGGTGGCGGTCAACTTCGTCATGCAGGGCTCGAATGCCGACGTCATCAAGGTGGCGATGCTTCGCATTCATCGCCGGCTCCGCGAGGAGGGAAGAAGGGCTCGCCTCGTTCTCCAGGTGCACGACGAGCTGCTGCTCGAGGCGCCGGAGAAGGAGCTCTCAGCCGTGCGGGACCTCATGCGGGAGGAGATGTGCGGGGCGTACCCGCTCGACCCGCCGCTTGCGGTCGACGTGGGCTCAGGCGACGACTGGAACGAGGCGAAGAGCTGAGCGGAGCTAGCGGACCCTGAGCCGGGCGCTGGCGGGAGTGTAGCCCGCCTTGGTGGCGCTGACGGTGTACGTGCCCTTCGCAAGCCCGAAGGAGGCGACGCCGCTTCCCAACGTCTTCACGCCCCTGCCTCTGACCTTGACGATCGCCCCGGTGACCGGTTTCCCCGCGTCCGTGACCAGGCACGTCGCCCCTGCCTTCTTCGGGAAGCACTTCAGGGTCAGGCCTGGAAGCAGCTGCTTGTGCCACGTCGAGCTCGAGCTGCCGATCTGGACGTGCGCCAACAGGTCGAGCGGTCCGAGCGACCCCTCGCCGAAGACGTCCCAGAGCGAGCTCGTCCCCGAAGGCGGAGCGGTCCGGACGATCGCGCCGGGCCGGCTGGCGGCCGGGTTCGTGCGGGACGCATAGATCTTGCCCGAGTCGTGCCACATGACCCACAGGCGCCCGCCCGGCCCACGCGCCAGGTTCACGTCCTCCACGTCCTTGCCCCCCCGCTTGATCGTGACGACGCCTCCGCCGAGGCGCCACAAGAGCACCTGTGTGCAGCTCGGATAGCCGCTGCAGTAGGCGAGATAGAGGCCGCCGCCCTGTCGCGCCACGAGCGGTATCCGGTGGTCCGGCTGGAGGAAGCTCTTGCCGGTCAGCACTCTGGGCGCGAGCTGCGGCGCGCCCACGCTCGGCAGGATCTGGCGGACGAAGATGCCGGGCTGGTCGGTGACGTTCGAGTGGTAGGCCACGAAGGCCCGGCCGCTCGATTCGTCGACCGCGACCTCGGGGTCGTAGTAGCAGCACTTCGGCGAGGGACCCAAGAAGCCGTCCTTCTCACCTGGGTTGATCCCCACCTTGTAGTACGTGCTCAAGCCCGCGGACCAGGCGAAGATCGGAGTTCCGTTACGGTCTGAGGTCGCTCCGGGGCCGCCGCCCTGCTGGTCGAAGGAGACCTTCTGCGGTCCCGTCCACCCGGTGCCGGAAGGGCCGGAGGTCGACATGCGAACACCACTCGGCGGGGGCGTAATCGCCCCGTAGAAGAGCCGCAGCCCGCCGTCCGTCCAGGCGACGAGATCGGGATTACTCAGGCCGCGAAGGCCGGAGACCGCGGTCGTGGCGGGCACGACCGTGCCGTTGGGCTTGACAGTCGCGTGGCGCACGCTCTCGTTCGACCCGACCTGAACGCGCCATGCGACGTGCAGGACGCGGTCCCGTGTGCGTGCCAGGGCGACGTCGTCGATGTTGCGTAGCCCGCTGTCGGTCACGCGGCTCCAGGTCTTGGTCGTGCCGCCGGAAGCCCCCCGAGTACCACCAGCAGTCCCCCCAGCACCAGGACGAGCGAGATCCTGCGCACGGCGGCGAGTCTACGAAGGGCGGGTCGGCGTTGCAACCCCGCCGTTCGGCTGCGAGGTCGGGTTGGCCGCCGGGACGCGGCTATACTGACCGGCCCTCATGCCGAACGAGACGGTAGAGACGACAAGCGAGCAGGCCACCGAGCCGGGTGTCTGGATCACAGGCCCGGACGGTGAGCCGATCCCGGACTACGAGTCGACCTTCCCCACCATCAACGAGGGAGAGGTCGTGCACGGCACCGTCGTGCGCGTGGACAAGGACGAGGTGCTCGTCGACATCGGCTACAAGTCGGAGGGCGTCATCCCCGTGGCGGAGCTCTCAATTCGCCGATCGGTGAATCCGCAGGACGAGGTCCAGCTCGGCGACGAGATCGACGCGCTCGTGATGACGAAGGAGGATGCCGAAGGACGGCTGATCCTCTCCAAGAAGCGGGCGCGCTTCGAGATCGCCTGGAAGGCGATCGAGAAGGCCGCCGACTCCGGTGAGCCGGTCACCGGCAGGGTGATCGAGGTGGTCAAGGGCGGCCTCATCCTCGATCTGGGCGTGCGGGGCTTCCTGCCCGCGTCGCTGGTCGACATCCGGCGAGTCCAGGACCTCGAGGAGTTCCTCGGCCAAGAGCTGCGCTGCAAGGTGATCGAGCTCAACCGCTCCCGGAACAACGTCGTCCTCTCGCGCCGCGCCGTCCTCGAGGACGAGCGCAAGGAGATGCGACAGGCGATCCTCGACCGGCTCAACCCCGGTGACGTGGTCGAGGGCACGATCTCCAACATCGTCGACTTCGGCGCCTTCGTCGATCTCGACGGGATGGATGGTCTGATCCACATCTCCGAGCTCTCGTGGAGCCACGTCAACCATCCGTCCGAGATCCTCGAGATCGGCCAGGAGGTCAAGGTCAAGGTGCTCGACATCGATCGCGAGCGCCAGCGGATCTCGCTCGGCCTCAAGCAGACCCAGTCCGATCCCTGGCAGCAGGTCCTCGACAGCTACGCCGTCAACGACGTCGTCCAGGGCCGAGTGACCAAGGTCGTCACGTTCGGAGCGTTCGTCGAGATCCTCCCGGGCGTCGAGGGCCTCGTGCACATCTCCGAGCTCGCGCCGTTCCACGTCGAGAACCCGCGGGAGGTGGTCTCCCAGGGCGATGTGGTGTCCGCGAAGATCATCGAGATGGACACCGAGCGCCGACGGCTTTCTCTCTCGCTCAAGCGTGTCGACGACGGCGAGCAACCGCGACCACGCCCGGAGGGAGCGCCGGAGCTGGCGCTCTCCGAGGAGGTCTTCTCCGACCGGGTCGTCCCCGAGGCCGAGGCCGAGGCGGAAGCCGGCGCCGAGCCCGAGGCGCAGGCGGAGGCCGACGTCGAGCCGGCCGGCGAAGCGCAAGCCGAGGTGGAGGCGGAGGCCGAGCAGGAGCCGCCGGCTGCAGAAGCGGAGCCCGAGCCGCCGGCAGACGAGACGCCTGAAGAGACGCCTGAAGAGACCGCGTAGGGTCGCCGTCACGGGCGGCATTGCTGCCGGCAAGAGCGAGGCCCTGCGCGCCTTCGAGCGGCGCGGGGCGGCAGTTCTCTCGAGCGACGAGGTCGTCCACCGGCTCTACGCCGGCGACCAGGACGTGCAGAAGGCGCTCGATGAGCGCTTCGGCACCTTCGACCGTGCCCGTGTCGCCGAGATCGTCTTCGGCAGCCCGGGGGAGCTCGCCTGGCTCGAGCAGCTCCTCCACCCGCGGGTGCGTCGTGACTACCGGGAATGGCTCGACCAGGTCGATGCGGACGTCGCCGCCGTGGAGATCCCGTTGCTGTACGAGACCGGAGCGGAGTCGCTCTTCGACACGGTCGTCGTGATCACGGCGCCGGAGGAGGTGCGGCGCTCGCGCGGACGGGACGAAACCGACCTCGACCGCCGCTCCGCCCGGCTGATCCCCGATGATGAGAAGGTGCGGCGCGCGGACTTCGCGTACGTGAACGACGGCACGCTCGAGGAGCTGGACGAGTTTGTCGCCTCGGTGCTCGAGCGTCTGCGCAGGTGATCCTCGCGCGGCGGCTCACGCTCCTGATCGGGGCTGTCGCCGCCCTCGGAGTTGCCTTCAGCATCGTCCAGCTCACGCAGCCGGCCTGGTACCTGCGCTTCCGGTATCCGTTGCGCTACGACGAGGTGGTCCGCGGACATGCGCGCAACTACCGCCTCGATCCTGCTCTGCTCGCCGCGGTCATCTACCAGGAATCAAAGTTCCACGCCGACGCGCGCTCGAGCTCGGGGGCGATCGGGCTCATGCAACTGCTCCCGGACACGGCGCTCGGGATCGCCACGCGGACCGGCGGCACGCAATTTCAGGTCGCCGACCTCTACAAGCCGGAGCTGAACGTCCGCTACGGCGCGTGGTACCTGCGTCACCTGATCGACAAGTACGGCGACGAGCGACTCGCGCTCGCAGCCTACAACGCGGGGCAGCGCAACGTCGACGGCTGGGTCGCGGCGGGCCAGGCGATCCCGTTCGCGGAGACGCGGAGCTACGTCGATCGCGTGGAGCACCTGAAGCATGTCTACCGCCATGCCTACGGTGATCGCCTGGGCGGAGCCTGACTTGCAAAGGTAGCTTTGCAATGCTATCTTTGCAAAGATGTCTTTGCCCAAATCTGAATCGCGTGAGCTCGACCCGCGTGCGATGCGCGCGCTGGCTCACCCCTTACGGTTGACGCTGCTCGAGCTGGCAGGACTCGAGGGATCGCTCACCGCCACGCGGGCGGCGACCCTCACCGGAGAGAGCAGCGCGAGCTGCTCGTTCCATTTGCGCCAGCTGGCCAAGTACGGCTTCCTCGAGGAGGCTGAGGGTGGTGAGGGCCGCGAGCGTCCTTGGAGGTTGAGGACCCTCTCGCACCGATGGTCCGACGAGGAGCCCGCCGCGGACGTGCTTGACGCACTCCTCGTCCAGCGCATCGGGCAGCAGCTGGTGGAATGGCTCCAGCGGCGCCGACGTGAGCCCGCCGAGTGGCGAAAGGCCGCGCCCGGCACGTACAGCATCCTCCACCTGACCCCGGAGGAGCTGACCGCCCTCGGAGAGCAGTTGATCGGCCTCTCCGAGCCGTATCTCGAGCGGGCTGCCGACCCGGCGACCCGTCCCGAAGGGGCGAGACCGGTGCGGCTGGTCGGCATGGCATTTCCGCTTCCGCAGCACGATGATGTTGACAAGACATCGAAGTGATGTCATGATGATGTCATCATGCAGACGACACAGCATGTAGACGCCCTCCTCGCCGACCTCGCGGCAATCGCATCCGTCGGCGACGAGGCCACGGCCGCAGCCGCGGAGCGTCTGAGCCAGGCACTACGAGCTTCGCTCGGCTTGCGGCTCCTAGACGTGCTCGGCGAGGCAGCGCTCGAGGTTTCGGGCCAGCTTCCGTCGGGCCACGTCGAAGTGCGGCTCGCCGGGCAGGAGCCCTCGCTCGTCTACATCGAGCACGAGGACGCCCCTGCGACCGGCCAGGACGACGAGGGCGCCGGTGCCCGCATCACGCTCCGGCTTCCCGAGTCGCTCAAGACGGCGGTAGAGGCCGCGGCCGCGAGGGAGGGGCTGTCGGCGAACTCATGGATCCTGCGGGCCCTGAAGCGCGGGCTCGACGGACCCGGACAAGGACGCCGCGCCGGCAGGCGCTTGACCGGCTTCGCAGAGAGTTGAAAGGAGAGAGGAAGATGACGTACCTACCCGGACCGTTCGGACACATCGACGTGCGGATCGACCCCCGCCCGCCGCGGCCGACCACGGCCGTTGCCCTGGCCGCCCTGCTCAGGAAGAGGGGAGGTGGCCGGTGAGAACCGAGACCTTCCGCACCGAGCGCACGCCCAGGCTGCGCGTCAACCTGGCCTCGGGCACCGTCCGCCTCGAGACCTCCGATGCGCCCGAAGTCGTGGTGGAGGTCGAAGGCCCCCGTGAGGACGATGCGGTAATCGAGCAGCGGGGTGACGAGATCGTGGTGGACTTCGAGAAGAAGCTCTTCGGCATGGGCCGCGACCACCGCGTCGCCATCCGCGCGCCGCATGACGCCTCGGTGGAGGCGAACGTGGCCTCCGCCGACGTCGACGGCCGCGGCCGCTTCGGCTCGATCAGGGTGAACAGCGCCTCCGGCGACGTCTCTTTCCACGAGGTCGGCGGCATCGAGATCAACACGGCATCCGGCGACGTCGAGCTCGGGCGGGTCAGCGGCGCAGGCAAGGTTCGCTCCGCTTCCGGCGACGTGGAGCTGGGCGACCTGGCCGGGGACCTGCGGGTGCAGACTGCCTCGGGCGACCTTCGCCTCGGCTCCGTCTCGCAGGGCAAGCTGACGCTGCAGTCGGCCTCGGGAGACGTCGAGGTCGGTATCACCCGCGGATCGACGGTGTGGATGGACGTCAGCTCGATGAGCGGCGACACGAGCTGCGAGCTCGATCCGCGTGACGAGCCGCCCAGTGAGGACCGTCCGTTCGTCGAGCTGAAGGCGCGGACCATGAGCGGGGACGTCACGGTCAAGCGGGCGTGAGTGCCTTCGATCTCACCCTGGGCGCCGCTCGGCGCTCGGTGACCGTGCCGCCTCTGTTGCGCGAGAACACCGACTTCCGCGGTTTCTTCGCCGGTCAGGCGGTCTCACTCGTCGGCGACCAGATCACGTTGATCGCGCTGCCGCTCGTCGGAGTGCTCGTGCTGCACGCCGGCGCCGCCCAGATGGGGTACCTGATGACGGCCGCGCTCGTACCGAACCTACTCTTTTCGCTGCACGCAGGCGCGTGGGTCGACCGCCACGGACGTCGCCGGCAGGTGATGCTCGTGGCCGACATGGGCCGCGCGGCCCTGCTCGCGACAATCCCGATCGCCTATGCGTTCGGGATGCTCACGCTGGAGCAGCTGTACGTCGTCGGGTTCCTGACGGGCGCGCTCAGCGTCTTCTTCTACGTCGCGTACAGCACCCTCTTCGTCGCGCTCGTCCCGCGGGAGCGCTACGTGGAGGCGAACTCTCTCCTCCACGGGAGCCGCGCGCTGTCCTACGTCGCTGGGCCGAGCGTCGGCGGCGCCCTGGTACAGGTCCTGTCGGCGCCTGCCGCGCTCGTGGCCGATGCGCTCTCGTTCCTCGTCTCCGCCTTCTCGCTCAGTCGGATCTCCCCGTCCGAGCCTCCGACCGAGCGCGCCGAGCGAGGACATCTGCCGGCGGGGGCCCGCTACATCCGCCGCTCGCCGGTCATCCGCTCCTCGCTCCTCGCGACGGCCTGGATCAACTTCTTCAACTTCGTCTTCTGGGCGCTCTTCATCCTCTATGCGACCCGGTCCTTGCACACGCGGCCGGGCGTGCTCGGGGCCGTCCTAGGTGCCGCCTCGGTCGGCGGCGTCCTCGGCTCGCTCGTGACGGGCCGCATCGGTCGGCGGATCGGCATCGGCCCGGCATTCGTGGCCGGCTGCATTCTCTTTCCGGCGCCGCTGGTCCTCGTGCCGCTCGCCGGCGGGCCGCGCTGGGTCGTGCTCGGCTGCCTGTTCCTGGCCGAGTTCCTCTCGGGCTTCGGTGTGATGCTGCTCGACATCGCCGGCGGCTCGATCAAGGCAGCGCTCATTCCCGACCGCCTGCGGGCACGCGTGGCAGGCGCCTACATGGTCGTGAACTACGGCGTCCGGCCGCTCGGCGCGTTGGCCGGCGGCCTCCTCGGCAGCGCCGTCGGGCTGCGTCCGACGCTCTGGATTGCGAGCGTCGGTGCCGTCGCCGGCGTGCTGTTCCTCCTGCCGTCGCCGATTCCGCGCCTGCGTGAGCTGCCGGACTGCAGCGAATGAGGACGAGCGTCCTCCGCAACCGGTCGCTGGCGGCGCTGCTCGTCGCCGAGACGGTCTCCACGACCGGCTCGATGATGACGTGGCTGGCGCTGCCGTGGTTCGTGCTCTCCACGACCGGGTCGGCCGGGCGGATGGGCATCGTGCTCGCGGCCGAGGCGCTCGGTGTGGCTCTCTGCGGCATCCCGGGCGGGGCCGCCTCGGCACGGCTCGGCGCCAGGCGGACGATGCTCGTCGTCAACGCAGCCGCAGCTCCGCTCATCCTCTCGGTGCCGCTCCTGCACTGGGCCGGCGTCCTGTCCTTCGGCCTGCTGCTCGCGATCGTGTTCGTGCTCGGTGCGCTGTTCGGGCCGTACTTCGCCGCCCAGCGCGTCGCACTCTCGGAGATCCTGGGCGAGGACGAGGCGACGGTGAGCGACGCCAACGCGTTCCTGCAGGCGGCGACGCGCGTGACGATGTTGCTCGGCCCGGTGCTGGCAGGAGTCCTCATCGCGGCCATCGGAGCGCCGAGCGTGCTGCTCGTCGACGCGGCCACCTTCGCCTTTGCGCTCGTCGCCATTGCGCTGTTCGTCCCGGCGGTGGCGCGCCCGGCACAGACCGAGGAATCGCGCGGAGTCTTCGCCGGCGTCCGCTATCTCGCCCGTGATCCCCTGTTGCGTGCATGGACCGTGACCGTTGCCGTGGGCGACGCCGCCTGGAACGCGCTCTTCGCCACGATTCCCTTCTACGCCTTCACGCAGTACGACGGCAACGCGAAGCTAGCGGGCCTGCTCTTCGCGTGCTTCGGCGTCTCGGCCGTGGTGGGCAACGTGCTCTCGTTCCGGATTCGCTCGCACGTCGATTCCTACCGCTTGATCGCCGTCGGCGTGCTCGCGCAGGCCGCTCCGCTGTGGCTCCTGCTCTGGGCGGGGCCGGCGTGGATCGTGGCGACAGCGCTGCTGCTCTCGGGCCTCGCGAACGGCATTGTCAATCCGACGCTGCATGCACTGCTGACGCTGGCGATCCCGCCGGCGGTTCGGCAGCAGGCGCTGACGGCGTTTCTCGCCGCCGATCAGCTTGCCGCGCCGCTCGGCTTCCTGGGTGCCGGTTTCTTGCTGGCGCGTTTCGGAGTCGATCCGATCTTCCTGCTGGTGCCGGCGGTTCAGACCGTGACGATGGGGTCCCGCGCTCTGGCCACCCTGCGTGGACGCTCGCTGCGCCCGGCGATGGTCGCTGACTAGATGGTGACCGGAAATTGTGGTGCCGTCGGGGACGCTCCGTGACCGAGCATGACGACAGGGTCGTCCGCAGCGCGTATTGAGACAGTGAAGGGGACAGACTTAAGTCTGTCCCCTTCCCAATTTCATCGGGCAAGGGCGAGCCTAGTGTCAGGCGACGTGTCACGGGTGCCAGCCGGCGGTGCCACGGGCTTCCGGTCAATTTTCGGTCAAGCATCTAGGGCAGCGACAGCCGGGCCCAGAGGTTGTCGAGCATGTGGCGCACGGGCCAGGTGTAGACCGAGCCGCCGAAGTCGAGCGTCCCGGCCGCGAACACCTTTGCTCCCTGGGGAGTCTCGTAGTAGGACATCTGGGCGGTCAAGCCGGCGCCGAGGAGGTCGGGGATGTCGGCGAGCACGAGCGTGCCCGGCGGCGAATCCGACGTGGTGGCGTCGATCTCGATCCCGTAACCGCCGATGTACTCACCGAAAGTCGAGCCCTCGGCAAGTCCTGTTCCCGTCCAGAGCCACGGCGTCGTCGCCGCACTGTGTACGACGTAGAACCCCTGATGCTGTCCTTCGTCGTTCGCCCGGTACTGCACGCCGATCAGGCGTGCCTCGGGTCGGCCGAGGTCGCGCCAGAGCGCGGTCCGCTGCAGCTTCCCAGCGCGCTGTGTGATGTGCCAGAAGAAGTTGTTCGCGGACAGGAAGATCAGGTTGCCGCCCGCGTCCCGATATTGCTCGATCAGGTCGTATTCGTGGTCCGAGACGTACTCCGTATGGCCCGGGAAGACGACCAGGTCGTACGCATTCGCCAGCTTGGCACCGGTGCGCACGAGGGCGAGGTCGGACTCTGAGAGGAAGTCCACCGTATTGTGCGTCCGCGCGAGCCAGGTCTGGAACGCGATGTCGTAGCGGGCGAAGTAGGGCGGGACTCCCCGGTTCAGGAACGGGCGCCCCAAGACGACCGGCCGGTCAGGCCGGCCTCCCGCGTACCACGTGTCACCCCAGCCGTCCCCGCCGGCGTCGTAGAAGTTGTAGGCCTGCCAGGTCGTCGTGGGCAGGACGACCGCCACCTGGCTCTGGAAGCCGAAGAGGGACGGCCTGACGACGAATGGCGCGTAGCCGATCCTCCCGTCGGGGGCCCGCAGCTCCGCGTAGTACAGGCCGCTGCGCCAGGCGCCGATGCGGAGGCGGATGGTGCCGGGGCCGTCCCCACGCCCGAGCCAGGAAAGGACCCTGGGCTCCGTGACCGGGAGGCCGCTCAGCTCGGTCGCGAGGTACGTAGGATTCTCTTCGCCCCCGACCCGGAAGATCTGCATCGTCAGGCTGGGGGCGTCGCTCGAGATGCGCAGAGCGGCGAGCTGGCCGGGCGCGTAGCTGGGTCGGGGGAACGCGGCGTCGACGCCGAGCACGCGCACCACCGGCCCGGGGAGGTAGTTGTCCACGAAGGCGGTCAGCGCGCCGTAGCCCTGCAGGTTCCCGGCCGTGTCCGTCGCCTCGAGCCGAAGCAGGTACGTGCGCGGTGCAGTGCCGGGAGGCGGGGCCCAGAGGAGGGTGTGCGGTCCTCTGCGAAACCGGACCTGCTGCGTCGAGATGACCTGGGCCACCCGTGCGGTGCGCACGACGTCGAGTGTGATCGACGCCGGCTCGGTCAGCCTGAAGCGGACGACCGCGGAGTCGCGCCGGCCGTCGCCGTTCGGCGTGACGGTCGCAAGCAGAGAGCGGTCGCCCGCGAACGGTCTGCCGCCGCTGCCGACGCGGAGGCCCAGCAGCGTGGGTGCGGTGCGATCCACACGCAGCGGGACCGAGACCAGCACCCGTTCTCCCGAGACGAGTTGCACCTGGTAGTAGCCGTCGTCGACCAGCCGTCCGTCGAGGCGGCCGTCCCAGTCGACGTCGATCTCCCGACGCGGCGCCGGTTGATCGAGCCAGCCCAGCCCGCGGCCACGGGACGACGCCAACCGGACGCCGATTCGGCGGGCCACCGGAAGCTCGGCATGAACGGCGAGCGGCCCCACCTTCGCGGAGAAGACGCGCGGAACCACGCTCAGACTCGCCGCGCGGGCGGTTGGGGCGAGAGCGAGCGCGAGCAGCACAGCGGCCGCCGAGACCAGGCGCACGGTCAGACGTTAGCGTGTGCCCATGCTGGAGGCCTGTTCCGCGGCGGACGTCGAGGAGGCTCTGCGGGCCCGGGGATTCTTCGAGGGCGGCGCGCAGGGCCTCGTCGCCGACGTCTACCTCGGCTACGCACTCTCGGACGGGTCGAGGCGGTCGCCGGGCCCGGCGCCACCGGAGCCGTGCGCCCTGCCCGCGGCCGCGGTGCACGTGCGCCGCGTGGACGAAGCGCCGCCGCGCGGCCGAGCGTTCCGAATCGGCAACTGGGAGACGACCTGGAGCGGGGAGGAATACGCACGCGCGATCGAGTCGGTCAGGGACTCGATCGCGAGGGGCGACGTCTACCAGGTCAATCTCGTCCAGCATCTCTCTGCGCCGTTCCGGGGCGACCCGTCAGGTCTCCCCTCGCGGATCGCGTCTCTGCGCCCGCTCCACGGACGCCCGCTCCAGGGAGAGGGCTGGGCGATCGTGTCGGCGTCGCCGGAGCTGTTCCTCGCGCGTCGCGGGCGGCGGATCTGGACGATGCCGATCAAGGGCACCCGGCCGCGCGGCGTCGAGGGGCTGGCGGAGTCCGAGAAGGATGCGGCCGAGCACGTGATGATCGTCGATCTGGAGCGCAACGACCTCTCGCGGATCTGCGAGGCGGCTTCCGTGCGCTGGCCCGAGCTGCGGCGGCCACGCCGGCTCGCGGGAGTCCAGCATCTCGTCTCCTGCGTCGAGGGTCGGCTGCGCGAGGAGATCACGCTGACGGAGCTGCTCGAGGCCACGTTTCCCGGCGGGTCGGTCACGGGCGCACCGAAGATCGCCGCGCTCGACCACATCGCCGCACTCGAGCCCGTAGGCCGCGGCGCCTCGATGGGTGCGCTCGGGGTCGTCCATCCCAACGGCGATCTCGACCTCGCTCTGACGATTCGCACGTTCGCGGTCGCCGGCGGGCGCATCCACCTCTGGGTCGGCGGCGGCATCGTCTGGGACTCAGATCCGGAGGAGGAGATCGAGGAGTCCTGGGTGAAGGCTCGGCCGTTGCTGGAGACCGTCGGAGCCCCCCTGTCGGAACCCGTTCTCCGATGAGCCTGCTGGCGCTGGCCGTGTCCGGCCGCGGGCTGGTCGATCCGGAACAGCCCGTCGTCTATGCCGACGACGAGGCCTTTCTGCGCGGGCGTGGAGCATTCGAGACGCTGCGTATCTACGGCGGGCGCCCGTTCGAGCTACGGCAGCATCTCGGGCGGCTCTCCGAGTCGGCGGGTCGTCTGGGACTGCCGCCGCCCGAGCTCCAGGAAATCGAGTCGCTTGTCTCGGCCGCGATCGAGGAGGCTGCCGCGGAAGAGGCCGTGCTGCGTCTCTATGCGACCCCCGGGCGCGCCGACGGCGGCGGTCCGTTCGCGATCGTGCTCGTCGCGGCGCTGCCGGCCGATCTGGAGGAGCAGCGGGCGCGCGGCCTCCGCACGATCTCGGTTGAGTTCCGTCCCTCCGACCTGATCGGCGGCGTCAAGTCGACGAGCTACGCACTGAACATGGTGGCCGTCGACCAGGCGAAGGCACGGGGGGCGGATGACGCCGTGTTCCTCGCCGGGGACGAGACGGTGCTCGAGGCGACGACATCGAACCTCTGGTGGCGGCGCGGGAGGACGCTGTACACCCCCTCGCTGCACCTAGGCATCCTCGCCGGCGTGACCCGGGCGGTGCTGATCAAGACGGCGCCTGCGCTCGGTTTCGAGGTGGAGGAAGGGATCTTCCCCGTGCCGGAGCTCGCGGCCGCCGAGGAGGCCTTCACGTCGTCCTCGGTCCGGGAGGTGATGCCCGTCGTCGCGCTCGACGGGCGGTCGATCGGGGACGGAGCTCCCGGAGAAGGGACCCGTGAGCTGCAGGCGGCGCTGCGCGAGACCGCGTGTCGCTGAAGGTCCGCACGCTCTCCTCCGTCCATCGCGTGCTCTATTCGGCGAGCGGCGGCCGGGTCGGCCGCCGCATCGTCGGCATGCCGGTGCTGCTGCTGACGACGGTGGGACGGAGGTCCGGCCGCCGCCGTACGGTCCCGCTCACCTACTTCGAGGACGGAGAGGCGCTCGTCGTCGTCGCCTCGTTCGGCGGGCGTCCCCACAACCCGGCCTGGTTCGAGAACCTGGTCGCCAACGCGGACGTCGAGGTGCAGATCGGGCGCGGCGTGGAGCGCCGGCGCGCGCGACGGGCGACGGCCGAGGAGCGCGCGCGGCTGTGGCCCCGGATCGTCGCGGCCTACGGTGGCTACGAGAAGTACCAGACAAAGACCGACCGCGAGATCCCCCTCGCGGTGCTGCGCTAGACGCTGCCTTCGATCTCGTTCGCCTTCTCGGTCAGCGCGACGAACGCCGACTGCAGGAAGTCGTTCGCGGCTGCGGCGGGCGAGCGTCCACGTGACGAGCCGGCCGAGGCGAGGCCAGAGCACTTGCGTCGTGGCGAGCCCTGCCGCCGTCCACGTGCCGATGCAGCGCGTGCAGGTGACGAGCTCGCCCACCGCCTGCCTCATTCCTCCGCCGACGGGCTGCTCGCGGCCCTCGTGGGCGTGGCCCTGGACGAAGGGCTCGCGAAGGAAGCTGGTCACCTCGTCGTGCGCCAGCGTGCGCGCCGCCTTGAAGTTCGCGGCCACCAGGGTGGCCAGGTCGAGCGCAGTGTGCTCACGTGGCTCTCGACCCAGAGCGCGCGCGAGCAGGCCGGTTACTCCCAGGCCGCCGAAGAAGGCGGCCATGATCACCGCGTACGCGCCGTAGGGAGGCCGTTCGTCCACGGCTAGGCTGTCCCTCGGTGGCGGTTTTCAAAACCTCCGACGCGTACCGTCCCACGGGCGACCAGCCGCAGGCGATCGACATCCTCGCCCGAAGCATCCTGGCCGGCGACCGCTACCAGACGCTGCTCGGGGCTACCGGAACCGGCAAGACGGCCACGATGGCGTGGTTGATCGAGAAGGTCGGCAGGCCTGCACTCGTGATCGCGCACAATAAGACCCTCGCAGCACAACTCTGCAACGAGTTCCGGGAGTTCCTCCCGGACAACGCGGTCGAGTACTTCGTCTCCTACTACGACTACTACCAGCCCGAGGCCTACGTCCCCCAGGCCGACCTGTACATCGAGAAGGACTCCTCCCAAAACGACGACATCGCGCGCCTGCGGCTGGCCGCCACCTCGGCGCTGATGACGCGCCGCGACGTCGTCATCGTCGCCTCCGTCTCCTGCATCTACGGCCTCGGCTCGCCGGAGGAGTGGCGTGAGCGCGTGCTGATCCTGCAGGTGGGGGAGGAGACGGAGCGCGACGCCGCGCTGCGCAGGCTGATCGAGAGCCAGTACGTGCGCAACGACTCGGTGCTCGGCCGCGGGCGCTTTCGGGTCAAGGGCGACGTGCTCGAAGTGCAGCCCGCCAACGTCGAGACGGCCTACCGCATCTCGTTCTTCGGCGACGAGGTGGAGGCGATCACGCACTTCGATCCGCTGACCGGCGAGATCTACGCCAAGCTCGACAACCTCGTCATCTGGCCCGCGACCGAGTACGTGACCTCGACGCCGTCGATCGAGCGCGCCGTGGACGACATCCACGCCGAGCTCGAGAGCCAGGTGCGCCGGTTCGAGGCGGAGGGCAAGCTGCTGGAGGCGCATCGCCTGAGGCAGCGCACCGAGTACGACCTGGAGATGATGAAGGAGCTGGGCTTCTGCTCCGGGATCGAGAACTACTCGCGCCACCTCGAAGGCCGGCCCGAGGGCACGCATCCCTTCACGCTGATCGACTACTTCCCGGACGATTTCGTCTGCTTCGTCGACGAGTCGCACCAGACGGTGCCGCAGATCGGAGGCATGTACGAGGGCGACCGCTCGCGCAAGCAGACGCTGATCGACTACGGCTTCAGGCTGCCGTCGGCGCTCGACAACCGGCCGCTTCGCTTCGACGAGTTCCTGGCCAAGGTGCCGCAGCTCGTCTTCGTGTCGGCCACGCCCGGGCCGTTCGAGCTGCGCCACTCGAAGGTGGTCGCCGAGCAGCTGATTCGCCCGACCTTCATCGTCGATCCCGAGGTCGAGGTACGGGCCACGAAGGACCAGATCGACGATCTGCTGAACGAGATCCGCCGCCGCGAGGAAGCGGGGGAGCGGGTCCTTGTCACGACGCTGACGAAGAAGATGGCCGAGGACCTGACCGACTACCTGCTGGAGGCCGGCGTCAAGGCGCGCTACCTGCACTCCGAGATCGACACGCTCGAGCGCATCTCGATCATCCGCGAGCTCCGGCTCGGGCAGTACGACGTGCTCGTCGGCGTCAACCTGTTGCGGGAGGGGCTCGACCTCCCTGAGGTCTCGCTCGTCGCCATCCTCGACGCGGACAAGGAGGGTTTCCTGCGCGGCCGGACCTCGCTGATCCAGACGATCGGCCGGGCCGCGCGGAACGTCAACGGCAGGGTCGTCCTCTATGCGGACAAGCTGACCGCGGCGATCAAGGAGGCGACCGACGAGACCAACCGGCGCCGAGCGAAGCAGGTCGCCTACAACGAGGAGCACGGAATCGCCCCCGAGACGATCGTCAAGGGCGTGTCCGACATCGCCGAGTTCCTCTCGCTCGAGGCGCCCCACGTACCCTCGAGCCGCCGCCGCGGCAAGCGCGAGGTCGAGGGTATGACCCGGGAGGAGCTCGAGCGCCTGGCCGTGGAGCTCGAGGAGGAGATGTTCGCCGCGGCCGAGGAGCTCCGCTTCGAGTACGCGGCCAAGCTGCGGGACGAGATCAAGGACCTGCGGAGAGAGCTGCACGCCTTCGCCGAGGCATAGGACTTCCATGAGCCCCTGTGGACGGATCGTTGCAGAATTGTCACCACCCCAGTGCCAGGCACTGGTGCGATCAAACAAGGAGAAATGATGTGCAAGAACATCCACACGCTGCACAACTTCGATCCGCCGGCGACCGAGGAGGAGGTACGCGGAGCGGCGCTGCAGTACGTCCGTAAGATCAGCGGCATGCAGAAGCCCTCGCGGGCGAACGAGGTCGCCTTCGAGCGCGCGGTCGAGGGCGTCGCGGCCGCGTCCGCGCGGCTGCTCGGTGAGCTCGTCACGACCGCCCCACCGCGGAACCGCGAGGTCGAGGCCGCGAAGGCCCGTGCCCGCGCGCAGGAGCGTTTCGGCGCCGTCAGCTCGCAGCACTAGCCCCGCGTGCTCGGCGCGATCCTCTCCGTCTTCGCCTCGGGTCTGCTGATCGGCTGGCTCGCCCGCTGGGGAGTGCCGGGACCCGACCCGATGCCGCTCTGGCTTACATTCCTGTTCGGACTCGGCGGCTCGATGCTCGGCGGCGTGACCACCGCAATCGCCCTCGGCGGGACGAAGGACGTCTCGAGTGCCGACTACTTCACGATCGTGCTGGCCGAGATCCTGGCGGCAATGCTGCTGATCATCCTCTACCGGCGCTTCGTGCAGGGACGCCCGATCACCGGGCCGGAGGCCCACAAGCAGCCGACGAAAGGAATCGGGATCCGCGGTCGCGGCGTGATGCGGGCGCGGCTCGGGCGTGGATCGACCCGCAGCGAGCTGCTGAAGCGGCTCGACGAGCTGCACGACCAGGGCGTCCTGACCGACGAGGAGTATCAGGCGAAGCGGACCGAGGTGCTGCGGCGGGAGCCCTAGGCCTGGCCGACGAGCGGGCTCGGTCCTCGCGGGAAGCGCCTCGCAGCAGTCAGCGCCCACTCCTCCTCGCGCCAGACGTAGGTCTCGACCCGGATCTCCCGATCGTCGGCGTCGTACACGTGGAGGCCACGGGCCTCACCGCGGCGGCGCGGCCGCGGCTGGCCGAAGCCGGGCGCGATCGACACCGTCACTCCGCTCTCACCGCCCGACGCAACCTCGAACTCGCGGCGCTCCAGCGCAGCCAGTACGTGCGAGCGGCGCGCCACTGGCCGCTTGCGCGAGCGCCAGGGCGCCCCCGTCAGGTGATGATGGAGCACGACGACCCGCAACGCGCCGGGCGGCGCGTCCGCGAGCAGCTCGGATGCCCGCCGGAGCTGGCCCTCCCGTAGGCCTCCCGACTGGTGCCGCCACGGCTGCACAGAGTTGAGCCCGACGGCCACGATCTCGTCGGAGCGAAACACGGGCTCGGTGGTCTCCCAGCGCCGCTCGTGTTCCCGGAACGGATGCGTGAACCGGGCCGGTGGCAGGAGGGGAATGTCGTGGTTGCCCGGAACGGCCAGGACCGGAGGGCCCAGCCCGCGGAGGAGCTCAGCCGCCTCCCGGTGCTGCTCGGGACGCCCGCGGTGTGTGAGGTCCCCTGTAGCGACGATCAGCTCCGGCCGGCGGAGCTCGATCAGCGCGCGCAGCGCGACCTGCACCCCCGGTTCCTCACGTGCGCCGACGTGCAGGTCGGAGATGTGGAGCAGCCGGGGCACCGCCGGACGAGGCTATACACTCGAAGCATGGAGGACGAGAGCACCGAGATCTTCGACGACCTGTACCTCGGTCTGCGGGCCGGAGGAGCGCTTCGCAAGCAGCGCCGCGGCGAGGCCCTGACCGCGGAGGAACAGCAGGCGATCGGTCGCTGGCAGCGGCTTTCGGCCTGGCGCAAGGCCATCGCAGTCGGCGCGTTTGCCCTCGGGACGTTCGGCCTCGGCTTCACGCTGGGAGGCCTCGTGTTCGGCCGTTGGCGCCGGGCCTGACGCGGGCTGTGCAGCGGGTCAACCTGTTCAGGGTCGAGGCCGGCTACGACGAGGGCGATCCCGAGGGCTACAACGCCGGCTGCAAGCGCCTGAGCCCTGAGCTCGGGGCCTCCATGCTGGGCGGAACCGTCTACGAGCTGCCACCGGAGCAGAGCATCTGCCCCTACCACTACGAGTACGGCAACGAGGAGTGGCTGATCGTGCTGGCCGGCCGGCCGCTGCTGCGGCAGCCCGAGGGCGAGGACGAGCTCGAGCCCGGCGACGTCGTCTGCTTCCCCGTCGGCCCTGAAGGAGCGCACAAGCTCACGAACCGCACAGACGAGCCGGTGCGACTGCTCATGCTCTCGACCAAGATCGAGCCCAGCGCTGCCGTCTACCCGGACAGCGACAAGATCGGCGTCTGGGTCGGAGACAAGCGCGACCACATCCTGGTGCGCCGCGAGAGCGGCGTCGACTACTGGGACCGCGAGACCTAGGGCTTCTTCGCCTTCACGATCGCGGCGTGCAGCCCGTCCGCGGCCTCGTGCGTGAACTCGATCGACACGTCCCGAAGACCTGCCGCATCGAGCCCCGCCCGATATTCGCTCACCGACAGCGCGCCCGCGATGCAGCCCGCGTAGCTCCCGCGCTCGGCCCGCTCGGTGGGTGAGAGCCGGTCCTCGGCGACCACGTCGGAGACACCGACGCGTCCGCCCGGCTTCAGCACGCGGGCGATCTCGCGGAAGACTCGAGGCTTGTCGACCGAGAGGTTGATCACGCAGTTCGAGATCACCACGTCGACGCTCCCGGCAGGGAGCGGGATCTCCTCGATGTGGCCCTTCAGGAAGTGCACGTTGGTGGCTCCCGCCTCGGCCGCGTTGCGGCCCGCGAGCGCCAGCATCTCGTCGGTCATGTCGAGGCCGTAGGCGACGCCGGTCGGGCCGACCCGCTTGGCCGAGAGCAGCACGTCGATGCCGCCGCCGGAGCCGAGATCCAGCACGACCTCTCCTTCTCGCAGCTCCGCCACCGCGGTCGGATTGCCGCACCCGAGACTGGCGAGACGAGCCGCGTCGGGCAGCTCCCCTGTCTCGTCTCCGTAGAGCGTGGCTCCGAAGGCGGCCTCCTCGTCGCCGCAGCATGAGTCCCCGCAGCACGAGCTCCCCTTCTCCACGGCCCCAGCTGCCGCGGCGTACTTCTCCCGAACCTCCTCGCGTAGCGCGTCCATCGTCGCCCCCTTTAATCGAAGAATGTCAATACGTGACTATATCGAAATTCTTGGATAAAGGAAGTGGCTTCGTTTCGGCGAACGCGAAATGCGCGCCCGTGGCCCCTGAGCAAATCCGTTTTGACGCCCGACGGCACAGCATCGTGCTGACGCGGCCGTTCCTGCGCGCCGCGGTGCTCGCCCTCGCCGGCGCGCTCCTGCTCGGCTTGCCGTGGCCTCTGCCGCTCTTCGGCCCGGTGCTCGTGGGAGTTGGTGCGGCCGTTGCCCTCTCCGCGGTATGGAGGTGGGACCGGACGCGGCTCGTGGTCACGACCGACAAGATCGTGCTGGTCGAGGGAGTTGCCCGCAAGCGCGCCGCCGGCGTGCGGCTCGAGCGCGTCCAGGGGGTAGAGGTCGAGCAGACGCTCCTGGGGAGGATTCTGGACTACGGCACCGTCGTCGCGGGCGCGCTACGCGTCGAGTACGTGCCCGAGCCGCATCACGTCGCCGAGTTGGTTCACTAGCGTCGACTCAGCTCGCCATTCCTCGCGCCGTAGGCGCATGAACTTCGCCAGTAGGCCAGGCCAGAAGCCGAGAATCGCCCCGCCGAGGACGGCGAGGAGTGTCACCTTCGACGGGCCTTCGAAGAGCACCGCCAGGACCATCGGCGCTGCTCCCAGCGCCCAGCCCGCTGGAATTGCTACGGCCATGATGCGAGCCCGGCTGCGGCGGATCTCCTCCGCGTCGCGGAGGAAGAGGCGGCCCTCCTTGGCCAGGACGACCGTGTAGACCAGCGGTGGAACGACGCCGCCCGCGACTGCACAGCCGAAGGCGAGCCACCCGTGCGCCGTGGAGGCGGCATCGACTCCGGCCGCGGACACGACGATCAGCGCGAAGGCCGGCGGAAGGACGACCGCCAGCCACTCACGAGGGGGAACCTTCGGGGTGGGCATGCCTCTGAAGATCAGTACCCATTCGAGCCTCCGCTCGATCCGGTCGACTCCGAGGAGCCGCCGCCTGCGACCTTGACCTCTCCCTCCATACCCTGGTCCTTGTGGCCGTCGACGGGGCAGTAGAGCTCGTAGGTGCCCTTCTCGAGCGCGACGGTGAGATCGCCGGAGTCGCCCGGCTGGAGATTCCCTTCGATCTCCTTCTCGACCCCGTTGCCCTCGATCTCGAGCGAGTGTACGACCTGCCCGTTGTTGACGGCATGGAAGGTGTACGTCCCGGCCTTGTCGACCGTGAACGTGGACGGGCTCAACTTGAACTCCGTCTCGCTGACCGTGAACGTCTTGAGCGGCGGCCCGGCGGCCTCGCCGCCCTCCTCCTTCTCGCCGCCTCCGCCGCAGGCGGCGAGGCCGAACGTGGCAAGTGCCGCCGTTGCTGCAAGGAGCATGATCCGCATGTTCGGTCCCTCCTTCCTCGACCGCTGAGCCATACGAGGCCGTCGGGGGATCGGTTTCGCCCGCGTCAGCTGCGGACGGTGATCTTGCCCTTCATTCCCCGGGCCTCGTGGCCGTCGATGGGGCAGTAGAGCTCGTAGCTTCCGCGCGTCAGCAGGACGGTCAACTGGCCCGACTCGCCCGGCTGGAGCCCGTCCGGAAGCTCCTTCTCAAGCCCCCCGGCCTTCGATCTCGAGCGAGTGCACGACCTTGCCGTGGTTGACCGCGGCGAACGTGTACTTCCCCGGCTTCGTGACCGTGAAGGTGGATGGACTGAGCGCGAACTCGGTCTCCACGACCCTGAACGTCTTCATCGTCTTGCCGCTCGCTGCCGGCCCGGTCTGGACGACGGTCGTGGTCGGTGCCACCGGCTTCGAGGTGCTCTTTGCCGCCGCCTCCGCAGCCGCGAGGCTGATTGCGGTGAGGCAGACCGCGGCAAGGACGGCGAGGGGGTCGCATCTCTCGTTACTTTGGCTCGAAGGACCGGCACGAAACAGGACTGGCGGAACGAACACCTGTTCCCGTCCGATTCCGGCCGATAGACTGGAATCCGATGACGGCAAAGGCCGACGCGCTGGTCGTCCACGGGGCCCGCGAGCACAACCTCAAGGACATCGACGTCCGCATCCCGCGGAACGCACTCGTCTGCATCACGGGGCTGTCCGGCTCGGGGAAGTCGAGCCTCGCCTTCGACACCATCTACGCCGAGGGGCAGCGCCGTTACGTCGAGTCGCTCTCCGCCTACGCGCGCCAGTTCCTGCAGATGATGGAGAAGCCCGACGTCGACTCGATCGAGGGCCTCTCGCCGGCGATCTCCATCGACCAGAAGACGACCTCGCGCAACCCGCGCTCGACCGTGGGCACCGTGACCGAGATCTACGACTACCTGCGCCTGCTGTACGCGCGCATCGGGCGCCCGCACTGCCCGGTCTGCGGACGACCGATCGCCGGTCAGGCCATCGAGGCGATCGTCGACCAGGTGCTGCGCCTCCCGGAACGAACCAAGTTCACGGTGAACGCGCCGGTCGTGCGGGACCGCAAGGGCGAGTACCGCGAGGTCCTCGAGGAGCTGCGCCAGGAGGGCTTCACGCGCGTCAAGGTCGACGGCGAGGAGCGCTTGCTCGAAGAGGAGATCGTCCTCGACAAGAAGTTCAAGCACACGATCGAGGTGGTCGTCGACCGGCTTGTGATGAAGCCGGACCTGCGCACACGCCTCGCGCAGTCGATCGAGACCGCCGCCGCACTCGCGGACGGCCTGGTTGCGATCGACCTGGTGGACTCCGGCGAGCAGCTGCTCTTCTCGGAGAAGTTCGCCTGCCCCGAGCACGGCGTCTCGCTGCCCGAGCTCCAGCCGCGCATCTTCTCCTTCAACTCGCCCCATGGCGCGTGTCCCCGCTGTACGGGCCTAGGCGCGCAGCTCGAGATCGATCCTGACCTGCTGGTGCCGGATCCGACGCTCTCCATCGGGGAGGGCGCGCTCGTGCCCTGGTCCGTGGGGAGCACGAGCTTCTACGAGTCGGTCATCCAGGCCATCGCCGACCGCTACGAGATCGACCTGGACACGCCGTGGCAGGACCTGCCCGACGAGGCACGCGACCGCTTCCTGCACGGGACGGACGGCGAGCGCGTGTACGTCCAGTACCGCAACCGGATGGGCCGCCGCCGCGCGTACATGCTGGCCTTCGAGGGAATCGTCAAGAACCTCGAGCGCCGCTACCGCGAGACGGACTCACACCAGCAGCGCGAGCGGATCGAGGAATACATGAGCTTCCGTCCCTGCCCCGCCTGCAAGGGCGCGCGGCTCAAGCCCGAGGTGCTCGCGGTAACCGTGGGCGAGCGGAACATCCACGAGTTCACCCAGCTGTCGGTGACGCGGGCGCTCGAGTTCCTCGCCGCGCTCGAGCTGACCGAGGTCGAGCAGCTGATCGGCGCGCGCATCGTCAAGGAGATCCGCGAGCGGCTGACCTTCCTCGACAACGTCGGGGTCGGCTACCTGACGCTCGATCGCGCCGCCTCGACGCTCTCAGGCGGTGAGGCGCAGCGTCTGCGGCTTGCGACCCAGATCGGCTCGCAGCTGGTCGGGGTGCTGTACATCCTCGACGAGCCGTCGATCGGCCTGCACCAGCGCGACAACGGGAGGCTGATCGGCACGCTCGAGCGCCTCCGCGACCTCGGCAACACCGTGCTCGTGGTCGAGCACGACGAGCAGATGATGCGCTCCGCGGATTGGATCGTGGACATGGGGCCCGGCGCCGGCGAGCACGGCGGCCACGTCATCGCCGAAGGGGCGGCGAAGGCGATCGAGCGGAGCTCGAAGTCGATCACCGGGCAGTTTCTCTCCGGCTCGCGCGAGATCGCAGTGCCGGAGCGCCGTGCCCCGGAGAACGGGTCGTTCGTCGTCCGCGGCGCGCGCATGCACAACCTGAAGGGGATCGACGTCGAGTTCCCGGTTGGCAGGTTCGTCTGCGTGACCGGCGTGTCGGGCTCCGGCAAGTCGACGCTCGTCAACGAGGTCGTCTACAAGGCGCTCGCGAACCGGCTGCACAAGCTGCGGGTCAAGCCGGGCGACCATGACTCCATCGATGGCATCGACTGCTTCGACAAGGTGATCGACATCGACCAGTCGCCGATCGGACGCACGCCGCGCTCGAACCCCGCGACCTACACCGACCTCTTCACGCCCATCCGCGAGCTCTACTCGCTCACCCCTGAGGCCAAGGTGCGCGGCTACAAGCCGGGCCGTTTCTCCTTCAACGTGCGCGGCGGGCGCTGCGAGACCTGCAAGGGGGACGGCCAGATCAAGATCGAGATGCACTTCCTGCCCGACGTCTACGTGCCCTGCGAGACCTGCGGCGACAAGCGGTACAACCGCGAGACGCTCGAGGTGCGGTTCAAGGGCAAGTCGATCGCCGACGTCCTCGACATGTCCGTCGAGGAGGCGCTCGGGTTCTTCGCCAAGATCCCGAAGCTCCGGCGCAAGCTGCAGACGCTGCACGACGTCGGCCTCGACTACATCAAGCTCGGGCAGCCGGCGACGACGCTCTCTGGCGGCGAGGCGCAACGGGTGAAGCTGGCGAAGGAGCTGTCCAAGGTCGCGACTGGAAGGACGCTCTACATCCTCGACGAGCCCACCACGGGTCTGCACTTCGCAGACATCGAGAAGCTGCTGGACGTGCTGCAGCGGCTGGTCGATGCCGGCAACACCGTGCTCGTGATCGAGCACAACCTGGACGTGATCAAGCAGGCAGATTGGATCGTCGACCTCGGGCCGGAAGGTGGAGACGCGGGCGGCGAGGTGATCGTCGCCGGCGCGCCGGAGGCGGTCGCGGAGGTGGCGGAGTCGTACACCGGCCAGTACTTGCGCGCCGTCCTGCCGGCGTTCGCGGCCGCGGCGGCCTAGTGTCCTGAGTCGTTGATCCGCTGGCAGTAGGCGGCGAGGCTGTCGAGGATCTGGTCGGCGGTCTTGTGCCAGACGAACGGCTTCGGATCGTCGTTCCAGTCGGTGATCCAGGTGCGAATCGAGGCGACGAGGT
>WNFU01002221.1_pt1 | contig 26589 bp, 24 predicted proteins | sample 5400121 | NCBI WGS metagenome assembly WNFU01 (sample SAMN13153360, study PRJNA577476) | soil metagenome | isolation source: 100 cm soil or saprolite under grassland replicate 1 | place: USA:California | collected 2016-06-15 | reverse complement strand
ACGAGGTCGGCTGCCGCTTCGGGCAGCCGATCGGCCGTTTCGGCCGAGCGAAATGCAATGGCAATGTTCTTCCCCTCGACATAGCCGAGGTCCCGCAGGCCCATCCGCAGTGCTTCTGTCCGGTGCGCCACCGAGGCGGGGGAACCGTAAATCAGATACCCGATCTGGCGAACCTTCGCAGGCTGCTGCGCGTGCGCCTCGGCTGCGGACAGCGCGATGAATACCAGAAGTCCGAGGAACGCTGAGTCTCTAACCCATGACCCCTTTGGAATCCGTGGTCTCACAACATTCTCCCCTGCGCGCCGTAAATCCGCCCAATGCCGCGGTAAGCGGCCGCAGCGAGCGAATGCGAGCCAGCGGTCCGCTTCACGTCCTCGGCCTCGAGGAAATCGATGACGGCATCTGGTCCATCTACTTCTGCCACGTCCTCCTGGCCGCATTGACGGGGCGCGACTACATCCTCCGCGCGCGAGAGCGCGACGGGGCGATTTCCGTTACCTATCTTCCCGGTTGCACCTCTACTCACTCGATCACTTTGTCCGCCCGGATCAGCAGTATGGGTGGGATCTTGACGCCGAGCGCCTTGGCGGTCTTCATGTTGATCCAGAGCTCGAACACGGTCGGTTGCTCGACCGGGAGCTCGTTAGGCTTCGTCCCCTTGAGAATCTTATCGACATAGCGCGCGGCGCGATGCCACTGATCAAGGAGGCTCGTTGAGTATGAAACGAGACCGCCGTCCTGGACGAACTCACGCAGCGCATAGATCGCAGGTATTCGGTATCGCGCTGCCAGTCCCGTGATCTCCGTGCGCAGTCCGGCCACGACCGGGTCCGACAACACCGTGACCGCATCGGCTCGCGCGCGCTGGATTTCCGTAAACGCGCGCTCCAGGTCGCTTGCCTCCGACAACTGTGCAGACACGGTCATGATGCCGAGCTTGTGCGCGGCTTCCTCCGTCCCCTTGACGCGCGACATTCCGGGACCATAGCAGGGATTCCACAGAATGGCGACACGGGACACCGAAGGGATCAGCTCCTTGAGAATCTCCAGGCGTTTTGCCGCAAGCTGCTTCGCATCGACATCGAAGGTGAGGCCGGTGACATTGGCGCCCGGGCGCGCGAGGCTCGCAACAAGACCCGCGGCAACCGGGTCCACCCCGACCGTCATGACGATCGGGATGGTCGTCGTTGCCTTCTTGGCTGCGAGGGTCGCTGGGTTGGTCGACGTGACGATCACATCGACTCCGGAATGAACCAGCTCGATGGCCAGATCGGGAAGGCGGCCCACCTGCGTTCCAGCGTTGCGGTTGACGAACAGGACGTTGCGTCCGCCGACATAACCGAGCTCGGCCAAGCCCCGCTCTAGCGCTGCCACACGATCGGCTTCGTCGCTCGACGGTGACGTATGGAGAGTGTCAATCCGCCAGACCTTCACCGCCTGTTGTGCCTTGGTGGCGGGCGGCGCGGCCACGGACAGAACGGCTATGGCGGCGATGATCCACGGCCGCGCGCGACAGATTCCAAGCCGATGGCTCACGGGATTCCCCCAAGATCTGAAGCTGACATTTCCATCACCATCGTCATGGCGCTCCGTCTGTCCAACGCACCGCTCAGCGGCCGACGCGCGAGCATCGCGAGCGCGCGGTCCGCTGCAGCGGAAAGTTCGACGCCCGAGTATGACGACGTCGCCACGCCGATATCGCGTGAGTCCCGGCCTCGTTCATTCGATGATCTGGTCGGCACGGGCCAGCACCGACTGCGGAATCGTCAGCCCGATCGCCTTGGCGGTTTTGAGATTGATGACCAGCTCGAACTTCGTCGCTTGCTCCACGGGAAGGTCTGCCGGCTTCGCGCCCTTGAGGATCTTGTCCACGTAGACGGCCGAGCGCTGGTGGACATCCTCGCGGTTCGGGTAGTAGCTCATCAGGCCGCCGGCCTCCACGAAGTGCCTTCCCTGGAACATCGTCGGCAGTCGGTGGGCGATGGCCAATTCGGCCAGACGCTGTCTCGCCGCGATTAAGGGTAGGGTGTTGAATACGAGCAGGGCCTGCGCGCGGCCTCGGGCCATGGTCGAGAAGGCTCCCTCGAGCTCTCCGGCGGTCCGCGCTCCGACGGGCTGTAACTGTAACCGGAGCATCCGTGCCGGCTCCTCCAGCGCCTTCAGCCCGGGGACGGCGGACGGCGTGCCCGGATGCCAGAGAACGGCGATGCGAGTGGCCGCCGGGACGATAGCGTGCAGGAGTTCGAGGCCCTTGGGGCCGAGTTCGGTCTGAAGCAAGGCCGTCCCTGTGATGTTTCCGCCGGGTCTGGCGAGGCTCGCGACGTGGCCGGTCCCTACTGGATCTGCATGGCCGATGAAAACGATGGGGATCGACGATGTCGCTGCTTTCAGGGCCCCGGTGAAGAAAGAGCCCCGCGTTACGATCAGGTCCGGCTTGAGCCGGGCCAGGTCAGCCGCGGCGTTGCCCTCGACCCACCGGTACTCAACTCGAATGTTCACGCCCTCGTTCAAGCCGCGATCCCGCAGAGCCGCCCGGGAGATCTGCCACAGGTGAGTCTCGTCGGAGTCCGAGGCTTTGTCCCCCAGGATGCCGATGCGGTACACCTTCGCCGCGGGCTGCGCACCTGCGGCGAGCGGCACCGTGAGCATCAAGAGGGCGAGGACGCCGAGCCTAGCCACCGCTGATTTCATACGTTTCTCTATGGACCGTGCCAGAGGTCTGCCCAACGCTCAGTATCTTGAACTGCGATATTCGGCTGATTAGTTCCGTATAGATCGCCTCGCTCCTTTTATTGACGGCAGATCACTGGATTACATGATCCGCCCGCCTCAGCAGCGACGGCGGCATCGTCACCCCAAGCGCCTTGGCCGTCTTCAGATTGATGACCAGCTCGAACTTGGTGGGCTGCTCGACCGGCAAGTCGTCCGGCTTGGCCCCCTTGAGGATCTTGGCCACATACCCGGCGGCGCGCCGCCACAGCTCGACGTTGTTCGGCCCGTAGGACAAGAGGCCGCCAGCATCCGCGAAATCTCTTGATCCAGACATCGTCGGCAGCCGATTTTTCTGTGCCAAGCTCGCAATCTGGCTGCGGTTCGTGAACATGAAGGGAGATCCCGCAACAATCAACGCCTCCGCGCGTCCTGTCGTCAACGATGAGAACGCGCGATCGACGTCGTCGGCGCGGCTCGCTTCAACGGACTGGAGTTGCAGGCGCAGCGAACGGGCGGCACCCTCCGTTTCTTTGTAGTCAAGCAGGGCGCCCCGGACGTCGGGATTCCACATGATCGCCACTCGGGAGAGCCCGGGGACGGCTTCCTTCAGGAGCTCCAGCCTCTTGGCGCTGAGCTCCGGAGACATCATGCTGAGGCCGGTGACATTCCCACCGGGGCGCGCCAGGCTCGCGACGAAGCCGGTCCCGACCGGGTCGCTGCTGTTGGTCATCACAATCGGAATCGTCTGCGTCTGTTGCTTGACCGCCGCAATCGCCCCATCTGAGGACGTCACGATCACGTCTACTTTCAGGCGCACCAGCTCGGCGGCGAGCTCGGATAACCGCTCGACCCTGGCTTCGCCGTACCGGCGCTCCACGACGATGTTTTGCCCTTCCACATACCCGTGCGCTCGCAGCCCCTGCTTGAGCGCCTCGGCGAGATGCGAAACAGCAGCCGGAGTGCTCGGATGGAGAACGCCGATCCGGGGGGCCTTCGCCGCTTGTTGCGCGCCGGCGGTAAGCGGGGCGACGAGCGTGCCGAGGATCAGCGCGAGGATTGGATACCGCATCAACAATCGTCCATCTCCTTGCTGGCTCCTCGGATCGTTGCGGCCGTGACGGGCCTGAAACTGCCCCAGTACTTGTACCACAAGCCTCCGACACGGAGAAATGCTAGACTTCTGCCTCTATGACGTCGCCTGAATGGCCCCGCTACTCCCGCGCACTGCCTTCGATCGCGGCCGCCGTCGGGCGCACGCCGCTCGTCCGGCTGAACCGGATCACCGAAGAGGTCACGCCCGCGATCTACGTCAAGATCGAGTGGTACGGCGCGACGGGCAGCCTCAAGGACCGGATCTATCTCCACATGTTCGAGCGGGCCCTAGCGCGCGGGGATCTCAAGCCGGGCATGCGCGTGCTCGAGTGCTCCACGGGCAACGCCGGCATCGCCTGCGCCTGGGTCGCGGCCGTCAAGGGTTACGCCTGCACGATCGTGATGCCCGAGGGCATGAGCGAGGAGCGCAAGAAGATCATGCGCGCCTATGGCGCCCTACTGGTCTTCACCAAGGGCGGCGAGAGCGACGTGGACCTCTCGCTCCAGAAGCTCGGCGAGATCCGCGCCGCCGACCCCGCGCGGTACTGGGTGCCGGGCCAGTTCGACAACACGGACAACGTCGAGGCGCACATCCTCACGACGGGGCCGGAGATGCGGGAGCAGATGGACGGCCGGATCGGCGCGTTCGTGGACTCGCAGGGCTCGGGCGGGCTCCTCACCGGCGTCGGCCGATACCTGCGCCAGCATGACCCGACCGTGCGTCTCTACGCCGTCGAGCCCGCCGAGTGCGCGCTGCTGTCCCGACGCGCCTGGGGGCACCACGGCATCGAGGGCATCGGCGACGGCTTCGTGCCGCGAAACCTCGACGTCTCGCTCCTGACCGGCGTCATCACCACGACGACGGAGGACAGCGTCGCCATCGCCCGAAGGCTCGCCAAAGAGGAAGGCATCTTCTGCGGCATCTCGAGCGGCTGCAATGTCGCCGCCGCCCTCAAGCTCGCGCGCCGCCACCCGGAGCTTCCCTCCATCGTCACGATCATCAACGACACGGGCCAGCGCTACTTCACGACGCCGCTCTGCGGCGAGGCCAAGCACGTGGACATCCCCGAGCGCCCACATCCCCTCGACCCCTATACGGTGGACCAGCTCGACCGCTACCAGAAGCAATGGGAGATCATCGAGTGACGATCTCGCCGCGCGAGTACGATTTCCAGGCGGCGCGGCTCCGACTCGAGCACAAGCCCAAGTCCGCGGGCGAGAAGCTCTGCACGCTCGACGACGCCGTCGCCCGCGTGCGGGACGGCGACCACCTCGCCTTCGGCGGCTGCCTCTTCTCCCGCACGCCGCTGGCGCTCGTGCGGCAGCTTCTTCGCCGCCGTCCCAAGGGGCTGACCATCTCCCGCAACCTCATGTGCTACGAGGGCGAGTGGTGCATGGTCGCGGGCGCGGTGGACAAGGTCGTGACGTCGTGGATGGCCATCGGCTTGCCGTGGGGGCTCTCCAAGATCGTCCGCGAGTACGTCGAGTCGGGGCGCGTGCCGATGGAGGAGTGGAGCCATCTCGCCCTCGGGCTCCGTTACCGCGCCGCGGCAATGGGCGTGCCCTTCCTGCCTTCCCTGACCATGCTGGGCTCAAGCCTGGTGGACGTCGGCGGGTCCAAGACGATCGACTGCCCGTATACGGGTGAAAAGCTCCTGGCCGTGCCGGCGCTCTTCCCCGACGTGGCGATGCTTCACGTGCATCGCGCCGACCGATTCGGGAATTGCCAGATCGACGGCTACCCGCACATGGACGCCGACATCGCCAAGGCCGCGGCGACGGTGCTCGTGACCGCTGAGGAGATCGTGCCGGAGGAGGAGATCCGCCTTCACCCGGATCGGACGGTCATCCCCGGCTTCATCGTGGACGCCCTCGTCCACGTGCCCTACGGCTCATACCCTCACGAGTGCTACGGCCTCTACGACGCGGAGCCCGACCACTTCAGCGCCTACGTGGACGGCATCACCCAGCGCGGTGCGGCCGGCGTCCGGGACTATCTCGAGCGCTACGTCTACGGCCCCGCGAGCCACGCCGAGTACCTCGCCCTCTTCGGCGAGGCGGCGCTCGCGGAGGCGCGCCGGCGCGCCAGGGAGCTCTGCTCGTGAGCGGCCCCGTCAACGGCGTGACGGCGAACGAGCTGCTCGCGGTGATGGGCGCGCGCGAGCTCAAGGACAACACGACGGTCTTCGCGGGCGTGGGCGCCCCCATGATGGCCTCGGGCCTCGCCCAGCGGATGCATGCCCCGGGGCTGACCATGGTGATCGAGGGCGGCATCGTCGGCCCCAGGTGGAAGCCGGGCTCGCTGCCCATCTCGACCAACGAGATGCGCGCGGCCTACCGGGCCCAGATGCTGCCGGGCATCACCGACGCCTTCCTGCTGGCGCAGCGCGGCTTCCTCGACGTCGGCTTCATCGGCGGCGCCCAGATCGACCGCCACGGCAACCTCAACACGACCGCCATCGGCGGCAGTTACGACAGGCCGAAGGTGCGCCTGCCCGGCAGCGGCGGCGCCAACGACATCATCTCGCTCTGCCGCGAGGTCATCATCCTCACGGTCCACGAGAAGCGCCGCTTCTCGGAGACCGTGGACTTCATCACGGGCCCGGGCTGGCTCGAGGGCCGCGACAGCCGGCGGAAGCGCGGTCTTCTCTTCGGCGGCGTCTCGCGCGTGGTGACGACGCTCGGCGTCTTCGGCTTCGACGCAGAGAGCCGCGGCATGCGTCTCGAGGCGCTGCACGCGGGCGTCACCGTGGACGACGTCAGGGCCAATACCCTCTTCGACGTGCAGGTATCGGACAGGCTGACGACGACCAGGCCGCCGACCGGCGAAGAGCTGGGCATTGTCCGCATGCTCGACCCGGCGAGACAATTTCTCTAGCCCACCCCTCACCCTTAACCACCCCTCACCCTGCCCTCTCCCCTGAGGGGAGAGGGGGTCGATTGGATCTTCTCCCCCCCGGAGGACGATAGGGCAGGGTGAGCGGGTGTAGATTTTTGGAAAGGAGCGATGTGACTCAGTTCGGTCTGGCTCTCAGGAACTTCGTCGGGCCGGGCGAGGTGCCCGACGTCGAGGGTCTCTATGCCTACGCGGAGCGCGCCGAAGCGCTGGGCTTCGAGTCGCTCTGGGCCTGGGACCATGTCCTGCTGGGCGTGGAGCCCTCCTTCCCCATCCTCGACTCCGTCACCACGCTGGGCGCCGTCGCCGCGCGCACCAGCACGATCAAGCTCGGCACGGGCGTGCTGGTGCTGCCGCTGCGCAATCCCGTGGTCGCCGCCAAGGCGCTCGGCAGCCTGGATGTCATCTCGGGAGGCCGCTTGATCCTGGGTGTGGCCGCGGGATGGTACGCGCGCGAGTTCGACGCGGTGGGCGTGCCCTTCAAGCAGCGCGGCAGGATCTTCGAGCGCAACCTCGATATCCTGCTGCGCCTGTGGACCGAGGGGCGCGTCACCCTCAAGGTCGACGAGTTCACCCTGCGAGAGGCCGTCATGGTGCCCCGCACCGCCCAGCGCCCGCGGCCTCCAGTCCTTGTCGGCGGCTACGTCGATGCCGTGCTCAAGCGCGCGGGCACGGTGGGCGACGGCTGGCTGACGTACTTCTACACGCCCGAGAGCTTCACCAAGTCGTGGCAGAAGGTCCAGGCCTTCGCCCGAGACGCCGGGCGTGATCCCTCCACGCTCACGGCGACCAACCAGCTGGCGGTCCAGGTCGGGAAGAACCGGGCGGAGACCGAGAAGGACATGCGCCACTGGCTCTCGACCGAGTGGGACACCGCGGCCTGGAGCGAGTCCACCATCGACCACGCCATCCACGGCTCGCCCGAGGAATGCGTCGAGCAGCTGCGCGCCCACGTGAAAACCGGCGTGAACCGGATTATCCTTATCCCGTACCGATACGCGCCCGAGCAGGTGGAGCGGGTCGCCAAGGAGGTCTTGCCAAAGCTATGACGACGCACATCGACATCAACTGCGACATGGGCGAGAGCTACGGCCGGTGGACGCTCGGCAATGACGAAGGCGTCATGCCCCACATCACCTCAGCCAACATCGCGTGCGGCTTCCACGGCGGTGACCCCCACGTGATGCGCAAGACCGTGGAGCTGGCCCTCAAGCACGGCGTGGCCATTGGCGCCCACCCCGGCTTGCCGGACCTCATGGGATTCGGCCGCCGGCGCATGGAGGTCTCGCCGCAGGAGATCAAGGACTACCACCGCTACCAGGTCGGCGCGCTCAATGCCTTCGTCAAGGCCGCGGGCACCACGCTCCAGCACGTCAAGGCGCACGGCATCCAGTACCACATGTTCGAGGAGAACCTGGAGCTGGGCCGCGCCTCGGCCGAGCAGGTGCTGGAGCTCGACCCCACCCTGATCCTCATGGTCATGGCCATGACCAAGTACGACGCCGAGGCGCGCAAGACCAAGGCGCGCGTGGCGGCCGAGGGCTTCGCTGACCGCGTCTACGGCGACGACGGGCAGCTCGTCTCGCGCAAGCTCGGCAAGGACGCGCTGGTGTCCGACCCCGCGAAGGCGGCCGAGCAGGCCGTGCGCATGGTGATGGAGCAGGAGGTCACGACCATCACGGGCAAGATGATCACTGCCAAGATCGACACGATCTGCATCCATGGCGACAGCCCGGGCTCCGACAGGATCGTGGCGGCGGTGCGGGAGGGACTCGTCAAGGCGGGCGCGACCGTGAAGCCGCTCCGCGACTGGTTCAAGGGCTAGGCTTCTCGAGCCTCACCGGGCCTTAACGGCTGCGCTGACCGGTTCGACGTTGATCGCCGCCGGGATGATCGCCCGCGCGCCGGGCGTCCGCGGCGCCGCGGTCCATGTGGCTGACGGCTGCAGGGCCCGAGCCAGCCGGGCTTGGTCGTCGAGCGCGCGGGCCGTCTGGGTGATGATCTCGGAGGCGGTGACCCGGTCCTTGAAGACCCATTTGACGGTCGCGTCCACGCGTATCCGCGCCGTCTGCCTCGTGAGCCGATCGAGCTCGATGTCGATGTCCCCATCGCCGGCCTCGGCCGTGATCTTGAGCCCGCCTTCCGTCTGCTCTCGGGCCTTCACCGCGATGTTCATCCGCTTGAGCGCCTGGAGGGTTGCTGCCTCCAGGGTCTCCACCGGCGCCGTGACCGCCAGCCCTATCGCCCAATAGCTCCCAGTCATCGCCGCCTCCTCCGCCCGCGATTTCGTGGGTCATTGGTAGGCAAGACCGATGCCAGTCGCAGGTGCACGGCAACGCAGGAATGGCGGGCACTTGCCCTATGGCTGGAGCGCGCGGTTGTCGCGGGGCCGACGGCGCGGAGTGGACAGTGTCAGAAAGCCGGGCCGGGCCTTCGGCCTCATCGGGACTTAGCGGCGGCGCTGACCGGTTCGACCTTGATCGCCGCCGGGATCACCGCCGGCGCGGCGGGGGCCCGAGGTGACGCGGACCGTTTGGCCGCGGCCTTAGCAGTCTGGGCCTGCCGGGCCTGGTCGTCCATCGCGCGTGCCGTCTGCGTGATGATCTCGGCGGCGGTGGCGCGGTCCTTGAAGACCCATTTGTAGCTCGCGTCCACGCGTATGCGCGCCGTCTGGCTCGTGAGCCGATCGAGCTCGATGTCGATGTCCCGATCGCCGGCCTGGGCGGTGATCTTGAGCCCCCCGTCCGTCTGCTCTCGGCCCTTCACCTCGATGTCCATCCCCTTGAGCGCCTGGAGAGTCGCCGCCTCCAGGGCTTCCACTGGCGCGGTGAAGGTCTTGTAGCCGATGCTCTCGAGATTGTAGGAGACGCTGTGGCCCGTCGCCGTCCCCACGCCGGCGCTCAGGATGGCCAGCCCCAGAGCCACGCAACCCTGGCTACCCGCGAGGGCCGCCAGAGCCAACCCTATCGCCCAATACCTTCCAGTCATCGCCGCCTCCTCCGCCCGAGCCTTGCTAGGCGTTTCCCGGGCAAGTCCGATGCCAGCCGCGGATGGACGGCAACGCAGGGGTGGCGGGCATTTGTCTTACCGACGGAGCGGGCGATTGTTTTGGGGTCGACGAGGCGGCGCGGACAGTGTCAGAAAGCCGGGCCCCCGGTCGGGGTGAGCGCGTCGGATCGACACGACGAGCTGTCCATTCAACCTTCGAGCACCCATCCGTACTGGGTCAGGCTCGGCCTCGGGCCCTCTTCCCGGTAGGCCGCTCCGAGCTTCGACACGTAGTCGGGCGGTACCGGGTTGCGATGCGCCTTCGGATCGATGCCGTACACGCGCGCGGCGCCGAGGCCGAAGATCTGTGCCTTGACCTCGGGTGTGAGTGGACGATGCCCGAATCGCTTCATGAGCGACTCGGGCATCGTGAATCGGCGAAGCGCCTCGATCTGCCACTGAGGCGATCCCCACCAGATGGAGTCGGTGCCCCACAGCACGTGATCCGCGCCGAAGGTCTGGACGAGCATGCCGAGCACATGGGCGCAGAGCAGCGGCGAGGTGATCACCATCTGGCCGAACGTCGAGCCGAGCTCCGCGTAGATGTTGGTGAGATTCGGATTGCGCTGGCGGATCTCGCAGAGGTCGGTCACCCAGTCGACGCGCGCGGAGGTGCGGAACTCGTCCCGGGCCGCGTCGAGCGCCGGTCGAATCGAGTGAAACGCCGCGTGATAGACGATGAAGTTCAGGTCGGGAAAGTCCTTCGCCGCGCGCTCGAGGTCCCTGGGATGCCAGTACTCCTCCACGCCGCTCTGTAGCGGCAGTCCCTTGTGCAGGCAGATGTTCCTGATTCCGAGCCGGCGCGACGCTTCCAGCATCGGGTAGGCGACCTTCTCGTCGTCCACGCGCCACGGCTTGGGCGGGTTGCCGAACGGCAGGCCCGTATAGCCCTTCCAGGCGCTGATCTTGAGATCCGCCGCCTGACGCCGCATCTCGTCCAGCTCGGTCGGACCCTTGTTCGGGGAGACGAGCCCGTGCGCAACGAGCCGTTGCGACGCGGCCAGGCGGTTGATCACGTCGCGCGTCTCCGCCATCTTGTCGGGCGGCAGGATGTTGCCCGCGTCGGTCGCGGACGGGATGCCGCTGATGACGGCGACCGTCGTGTCGCTGTCGAGAAAGATCTCCTTGACGTAGTTGTCGAGGTAGAGATCCTCCATGGTGCCCCGGTCCTTTCCGAGCTCGGGATTCCAGGAGCGCCCGACCCGGCGTAGCCCGAGGAGGTTCGGAAACTGGCGTGGAGCGGCGACGTGATGAGTCTGGATGTCGAAGATGAACTGGCCCGACGGCTTCCGCTCATCGGCGGCCGCCGACTCGATCGCCTCGACAGGATCGATCTCGAAGAATGGCCCGAACACCGTGTTCAAGGCGAGGAAGGCGGAGGCCATTCCCGCGCTGGAAGCGAGGAAGTTGCGCCTGCTCACTCCGAGCCGGCGCGCCTTTCGTCGCGCGTCGTCATCGAGCAGCGCGGCGACGCGCCGCTGCTCTCCCGTCTGGGGCATCGGGATGTACTCCTCGTTCGAGATCACCTGCATGGGAAGCGGCGAAAACCCGTCCGTCCCGACATCCCGGCTCCACTTCCGGACCCAGCGTCGCTCGCGCATGCCCGTCCTCCTCCTCCACGACATGAAGTCGCCGAGATGGTGACGCGAGAAGTGTCCCTGGGCTTGGGCCCACGAAGCATCAGCTTCCGGCGCGAATCAAGCCCTCGAGCCGCGCCGTCGCGCGGTCCCAGTCGAAGCGCGAGGTGACGAAGGCCTGGCCCTGCCTGGCGATCCGCTCCCTGAGCGCACGATCCTCGACGATGCGCTCGAGGCAGGCTGCGAGGGTAGCCACATCGCGTCGTGGCGCGACGAGCGCCGTCTCGCCGTCCGTGGCGTAGTCGCGGCAGCCGCCGTTGTCGAAGGTGACGAGCGCGGCGCCACAGGCCATGGCCTCCATGGGGGGCATGCCCAGCCCCTCGTCCCAGGAGGGGCAGAGGTAGATCGGGCAGCGGCTGTAGAGCCAAGCGAGCCGATCCTGGGACAGGTTCTCAAGGAACTCGTCATAGGGAAGCGCCTCGCGCGGGCGCTTGACGCCGAAGCCCACCAGCAGGACTTCCGGGTGCCGCACCTTCACGGCGGCGATCGCCTCCAGCCCCTCCCGCACGCCCTTCCACGCGTAGTCGTGGTGGAGCATGAGGACACGGAGCGCATCGTCGGATCGCGCGCCCGACACCGGATGAAACAGGTCGCGGTCGACGGGAGTGACGAGGACGTCCGCCGCGCTGTCGAAGCGCTCTTTCATGATGCCGGCGAGCCAGGTCGAGATCACGATCTTTTTCAACGGCAGCGCGTAGGTGGCGTCCACCCGCTGCGGTTCCCCGTGGTAGAGGCTCTCGTAGTGCTGGATGAAGTAGAACTTGGCGCCGGCATCGGCAGGCGCCCGGGCAACGGCGTCGGCCGACTGCCACGCTGTGGCGACGATAGCGTCGGCGCTGGGCAGCCGCCCGGGAACCCATCCGGATACCCAGCGCACCCGGGCGCGGAAGCCCGGGATCCACTCGGGCCCCCGGCTGCGGAAGTTGCGCCACCATGCGCGCCACGGCCGCCTGGCGGGCACGATCACGGTGACGTCGTGGCCGCGTCCCGCGAGGCGATCGGCGTAGGTCAGGATGGCGCGCACGCCGCCCGCGATGCGGATATGCGGCGCGAGGAAGGTGATTTTCAGGAGCCCACCCTCTGGCCCACACCACCCTCACCCTGCCCTCTCCCTCCCTGGAGGGAGAGGGAAATTTGGAGGCTTCGCATCACCTAGATGGCCATGGAGACCTGGCCGCCGCGGCGGTAGGCGCCCGGATCGAGCACGACGTTGATGCACGTCACGTCGGCCGATCCCATGGCCTGCTCGAGCGCGGGGCGCAGCTGCTTGGGCTCCGTCACCTGGACACCCTTGCCGCCGAGCGCCTCCACCATCCGGTCGAAGCGCGTGAAGGGCAATGACGTCGCCACCTGGCGCTCGGCACCGAAGAAGGACAGCTGCGGGTTGCGGATCTGCCCCCAGCCGCCGTCGTTGCCGATGACGACCGTCATCGGGAGCTTGAAGCGCACGGCCGTCTCCATCTCCATGCCGTTCAGCCCGAAGGCGCCGTCGCCCGCGATCAGCAGCACCCGCTCGGCGGGACGCAGCAGCTTGGCCGCGATGGCGAAGGGCGGCCCCACGCCCAGGCAACCGAAAGGCCCCGGGTCGAGCCACTGCCCCGGGCGCTCGAGCGAGACGACCTTCGACGCGCAGCCGACCACGTCGCCCCCATCGCCGACGATCGTCGTCTGCGCATCCACGACGGCCGCGATCTCGTGGCCGAGCCGGTAGTGGCTGATGGGCACGCTGTCGGAGAGCCGCTCCGCCATGAGCCGCTCCTGGCTCTCGTCCTCCTTCTTCTTGATAGCCCGGCGCCAGGTCTCGAATCGCGCAGCCGCATTCTTCGGCAGGGCCATCTTCGCGTGTTGCAGCGAGAGACCGATGTGGGAAGCGAGTCCGAGCTCGAGAGGCCGGTTGCGTCCCAGCTCGGCCGGATCGCAGTCCACCACCACCACGCGCGCGTTCTCGGCAAAGGACGGCGGCCGTCCATAGCCCAGGCGGAAGTCGAGCGGCGTGCCGAGGACGAGCACGAAGTCGGCCTGGCCCAAGGCGAAGCCCCGAGCCTGGGAAAAGGCGAGGGGGTGGCCGGCGGGCAGAGAGCCGCGCCCCGCGCCGTTCATGAAGACGGGCAGGCCCGCCGTCTCGGCGAAGGCCGCGAGGTCGGCTGCCGCGTCGTCCCAGTACACGCCGCTGCCCGCCATGACGAATGGACGCTCGGCACGCGAGAGCAGCTCGGCGAGCTTCTGGACCGATTCCGGATCGGGAGCGAGCGGCCGGCGGTGGAGATACGCGGTCGGGATGGGAGCCAGCCTGTCCTCGACCATGGTCATGAGAAGATCCACCGGGATCTCGACGAAGACCGGCCCCGGCCGTCCCGTCAGCGCGGTGCGGATCGCCGTCGTGAGCACTTCGGGAATCTGGCGCGTCTCGGACACCGTCCACGACCCCTTGGTGATGGGCTTGAGGAGGTCTACCTGCTCGACTTCCTGGAGCGAGCCCAGGCCGCGAAGGCCGAGGGGCGCCGCGCCGCCGATCAGCAGCAGCGGGCTCCTGGCCGAGTAGGCGTTGGCCACGCCCGTCACGGCGTCCGTCACTCCCGGTCCCGCCGTCACCGCGGCCACGCCGATATTGCGTGTCAGCCGCGCGTAGGCGTCGCCGGCGTGAGCCGCCGCCTGCTCGTGGCGGACGTCCACGACCTCGACTCCCTCGGTGATGCAGCCGTCGTAGATCGGCAGGATGTGCCCGCCGCACAGCGTGAAGATGTGGCCGACGCCCGCCTGCTTGAGCGTCCGCGCCACCAGGTGCCCGCCGTTCAGCTCCGCCATGCGCTTACCAGAACCTCTCCCACTTCACGCTCTTGCGGTCCATGCCTTTCTTGACGAGGGCGTCGCGCACGGCGTTGACCGTGTCGCCGCCGCCGCACACGTAGACCACGAGCCGGTCCACGCTGTGAACGAGCCGATCCACGACGGCGGCCGCCTCACCCGTCTCGCCGCGCCAAACTGCCTGCGCTTCCCGCACCGCCGGCATATAGGTGAAGCCTGGATAGCGCCGCGCCAGAGAGCGGAACTCGGCGTCGTAGAGGAGCCGCGAGGGATCCCGCGCCCAGTAGATGAGGCTCGCCGGTCGGCCGAAGCCGGTTTCGTAGAGCTCGGCCAGGATCGAGCGCACCGGAACGATGCCGATCTCCTCCGCGACGAAGATCGCGCGGCGCGGGTCGGCCCGGTTGAAGACGAACCCACCCGTCGGCCCCTTGAACTCGACGGGGTCGCCCGGCTTGAGCGCGCGCAGCCACTGAGACCCCATCCCACCCGGCGCCACGTCCACCGCCAAGGTGATCGTCCGCTTGCGCGTGGGCGAAGAAAGCATGCTCCACGCCCGGACGGTCTGGGGCCCGAACGGCACCGAAATCCACTGCCCCGCCGCAAAATCCAGCTGGGCGGGCTCCACCATGCGGAGATCCACCTCGATGACCTCTGTCTGCGGCCACCGAATAGCAGCCACCTCCGCCCGGCACTCCCGAGCCTTCGGCGCCACTACCGCGGCCTATTCATGAGCGACGGGACCGACGCCAGGCCCCGCCCGCCTCGCGCGCAATCCGCTCATCAAGAAATCAGGCAGACCGAAATTTCGGGAAGAGGTCAGCGGCGAAAGCCTCGATCTGCCGTGCCTCGTCAGAAGCGTCGCAGATCGCGTCGAGGACGAAGTAGGAGCAGCCGGCCTCGATGAAGCGCGCGAGCTGCTCCGCGCACTGACCGGGCGTGCCGATGATACCGTACTTCTTCGCGAGCGGTCCGAAGTCCTGGGCGTAGCGCTTCGAGAGCCGGTCGACCCAGACGCGCTCGGCGCTCTCGTAGTCCGTGCCGAGCGTGATGAAGGTCAAGTGCGCCTTGACGAAGCCCTCGAGCGTCCGCCCCGCCATGGCCGCGGCCGCCTCGATCTTGGCGAGACTCTGCTTGTAGCGCTCCGGCTGGACGACATAGGAAATCCAGCCGTCGCCCTGGCGCCCGGCGCGGGCAAGGGCCGCGTCAGAGCGGCCGCCGACCCAGATGGGCGGCGCGGGCGTCTGGACGGGCTTGGGGTCTATGCTCACGTGCTCGAACTGCGTGAAGCGCCCCTTGAAGCTGGCCGGCGAGTCGCGCCAGAGCGTGCGCACGACGTCGATGCCCTCGGTGACGCGCGCGCCGCGCTCCTTGTGGGGGATGCCGCAGGCCTCGAACTCCTTCGGGTTCTCCCCGCCGACGCCCACGCCGAAGATGAGGCGCCCGCCCGAGAGCACGTCGAGGGTCGAGGTGATCTTGGCCGCGACTGTCGGCTGGCGCAACGCGAGGAGATAGACGCCGACTCCCAGCTTGACCCGGCTCGTGATGGCGATGTACGAGGCCAGAAGCGTCAGCGACTCGTACAGTGGGTTGTGGAAGGAGACGTGGTCTCCCGTCCAGATCGAGTCGAAGCCGAGCGCGTCCACGCGTCGCGCGATCGCGAACTGCTCCTCGGGTGGGTGCGGCGTCAGGAAGGCGCCGAAGCGGATGGGCGGCATCGCTCACCTCGGGAAGGCGTCCTTGACCCCGCCGTCCACCGTGATCGTGCAACCCGTGGTCTTGGCCGAGCGATCGGAGGCCAGGAACAGCACGGCCTCCGCCACGTCCTCGGGCAGGATGGGTGCGGCCAGGATATTGCGCTTGCGGTAGAAGTCCTCGAGCTGCTCGACGGCGATGCCCTGCGCGCGGGCGCGCTCGCGACGCACCTCTTCCGACCAGAGCCTGGAGTCGCGGAAGACGGCGTCGGGGTTGACGATGTTGGAGCGAATGCCGTGCGGTCCGCCCTCGAGCGCCAGCACCTTGGCCAGCTGCGCCTCCGCGGCCTTGGCGGCCGAGTACGCGGCGAAGTCCTTGCCCGGCGACATGACGTTCTTGGTGGCGACGAACACGAAGGCGCCCCCCAGGCCCTGCGCCTTGAGCACGCGCATCCCCTCGCGCGCCACGAGGAAGTGGCCGGTGGAGTTGACCGCGAAAGAGCGCTCCCAGTCGGCAAGCGTCATCCGGTCCACGGGTGAGGAATGCGCGATCCCGGCGTTGGAGACCACGATGTCGAGGCCGCCATAGGCCAGCACCGCCTCCTCGAATCCCGAACGGACCGACGCTTCATTCGAGACATCCATCCCGACGCCGATGGCCCGCAGACCGCCCAACCCGGCGACGACTTCCTCGGCGACCTTCCGCGCCCCGGCGGCGTCCAGGTCTGCGACAACCACGTGAGCGCCCTCGGCTGCGAGACGAAGCGAGGCGGCGCGGCCGATTCCCGAGGCGCCGCCGGTCACCAGCACGATGCGCCTCGCCAACTCCTTCTCTGGAGGCGCCTGGCTGAGCTTGTAGAGCTCGAGCGGCCAGTACTCGATGTCGAAGGCGTCCTGGGCGGAGAGCGACGCGTACTTCCCGAAAGACGTCGCCGCGCCCAGGACGGAGATGGTGTGGTGGTAGATGTCGTTGACGATGCCCGCGGTGCGGCGGTCCTTGCCCGTCGTGAACATGCCGAGCCCGGCCACCGTGATCACGCGCGGGAAGGCGTCCGTCAGCGTCGCGCCTCCGGTGTTGTGGGAATTGAAGTAGGCGGTGTATTCGGCGCCGAAGCGGTCAACGGAAGGCTTGATGGCCGCCGTGACGGCCGCCGGATCGCGCGGGTTGTCCACGGGGACGAAGCAGGGCAGCCGCTTGGTGTAGATGGTGTGGTCGGGAGTCGCGGGGCCGATGGTCGAGAGCGCAGCTCCTTCCTTCGAGCCGGCGAACTCGAGGACATCGGGGGCGTCGTCGAAGGCCATGATCACGCGACGGTCCCGGCCGACGAGGCCACGCAGCGCCGGAGCCACGGCCAGCGCGACGCGCCGCCTGTCCTCGGGTGACGCGGCGGCCACGGCAGCGCCGCCGAAGCGCGCCCGTCCCTTCGCGCGATGCTCGATGGCCTCTTCGGCCCGGCTGATCAGCTCGATGGTCGAGAGATACGCGTCCTGGACGGTGGCGCCCCAGCATATCGTCCCGTGCTTCTCGAGCAGGAGCGCCTTGGCCTTGGCGTTGCGCTCGAAGGTGAGGGCGACCTCGCGCGAGATCTGGAAGCCCGGGCGCCGGTACTGGAGCGCGATGACGTCGCCGCCGTAGACCTCGCGAAGCACGTCCGCCGCGCGGTCGTTGTTGGTCAGCGAGACGATGGCATCCGCATGCGTGTGGATGACGGCCTCGGCGGGCAGGAAGCCGTGGAGCAGCGTCTCGATGGATGGCCGCGGGCTCGCCGGCTCCTGGAGCGCATGCGCCAGGTAGTCCACCATCTCCTGGTCGCCCATGTCCTTGCGCTCGAGGAGCGCCAGGATGTCGTCCATGCGCACGCCGGGGAAGTGCTTCCTCTCGATGCTCTTGAGGTCCGAGCCCGAGCCCTTGACGCGGAGCACGCGGACGTCCCGCCCCCGATAGTCGCGCTCGGCGCGCTTGATCGAGGTGTTCCCCCCGCCCCACACCACGAGCGAAGTCTCCGCGCCGATGAGCCGCGAGGCATAGACGAGGAGGTCGAGGCCGTCGAGGTTTTTCGCGGCGGCGGCGTCCCAGCGCGAGCGCATGAGGACACCATACCCCGAATCCCCATCGTGGTACAACCGAGCCCATGGCTCTACCCGGGCCGCTTCCGCGCGAGGTGGAGACCTACTATGCCAAGGGCAGCGAAGTCGGCCGCCTCTTCCGTGGCCACGGCACGATCGAGCTCGCCCGCACCCAGGAAATCATCCTGCGTCACCTGCCGCCACCTCCCGGCGCCGTGCTCGACGTGGGCGGCGGCTCGATGAAGGCAACGCGAGCGTGCAGGCGGTGCTGCTTCTGGGCCCCCTCTATCATCTGACGGAGCGGCGCGACCGGATACAGGCCCTGCGGGAGGCGCGTCGGGTGCTCGAGCCTGGCGGTCTCCTCTTCGCCGTCGCAGTGGGGCGCTATGCCTCGCTCTTGTCGGGCGTGGCCGATAATCTGCTGGGCGATCCCGAGTTCGCCGCCATCGTGGCGCGCGACCTGCGCGACGGCCAGCACCGGAATCCGACGGACAAGGAGTACTTCACGACGGCCTTCTTCCATCGGCCCGAGGAGCTCGAGGCCGAGGTCCGGAAGGCCGGCTTCGAGCTGGTCGAGCTGCTGGGCGTGGAGGGCCCCGGCTGGCTCCTGCCCGATCTCGAGCAGCGCTGGGCCGACCCGGCGGAGCGGGAGCGCTTGCTTCAAGCCGCGCGAGCGGTGGAGCGGGAGCCCGCGCTATTGGGGCTCCCCCCGCACCTGCTCGCCGTCGGCCGAAAGGCGCTCTAGAAGCGCATTGACACCCCGCGGCCGTCCGGATTACCTTCCGGTCACGGGGGACGGGGAGGTCTCCGGATCATGTCGAGCACGTACCGCTATCAGATCCCGGTCGAGCAGACCCAGTGGAAGTTCGAGGGGCAGAACGAGACCATCCTGACCTGGGAGTACGAGGACGGGCGCTCGAAGCTCCTGGCCCTCTACGACAAGGGCAAGAAGCAGCAGTGGGACGCGGCGACGCGCATCGACTGGTCCCAGGACCTCGACCCTGAGAACCCGATGATGCTGGACGACCGGGCCGTGCCCATCTGGGGCTCGCCAGCCTGGGAGCGGCTCACCAAGAAGGAGCGGGTCCGCGTCCGACACAACCTCCAGGCCCAGACGCTCTCGCAGTTCATGCACGGCGAGCAGGGCGCGCTCATCGCCACGGCCAAGATCGTCCAGACGGTGCCCGGCGTCGACGCCAAGTTCTACGCCGCGACCCAGGTCATGGACGAGGCCCGCCACGTCGAAGCCTACGCGCGGCTGCTGCACGAGAAGTTCGAGCTGGCCTACCCGATCACGCCCGGCCTCAAGACCCTCCTCGAGCAGACGATCAGCGACCGCCGCTGGGACATGACCTACCTCGGCATGCAGATCCTGATCGAGGGTCTGGCCCTGGCGGCCTTCCAGCGCATCCGCGACACGGCGAAGAATCCGCTGGCGGCCGCCGTCAACGCCTACGTCATGCAGGACGAGGCGCGTCACGTCGCCTTCGGTCGACTCGCGCTGCGCGACTACTACCCGCAGCTCTCCGAGACGGAGCGCGACGAGCGCGAGGAGTTCGTGGTCGAGGCCTGCTACCACATGCGCGACCGCTTCAACCAGCGCGAGGTATGGGAGACCCTCGGGCTTCCGGTTGAAGAGTGCATCCAGGTGGCGCTGCAGTCGGACCAGATGAAGCAGTTCCGGACGCGTCTCTTCACCCGCATCGTGCCGACGGTCAAGGACATCGGCCTCTGGGGCCAGCGCGTCCAGAAGGCCTACGCGGACATGGGCGTGCTCGACTTCGCTACCATCGACGCCGAGGCGCTGCTGGACAACGACGCCAGAGTCGCCCAGGAGTTCGACGCTCGCCGGCGTTGACAAGGAGGACTGCGGTTGCGGCCCTGGGCCTCCTGCTGGCGCTGGCCCCGGGCGGAGTCGCGGCGGACGGGATCATGCTCGTCCAGGCCGGCGCATTCTGGATAGGAAGCGACACCGATGATCCGAACGAGGCGCCGATGCACCGCGTGTACGTGCGCGACTTCTGGATCGACCGTCACAAAGTGACCAACGCTGAGTTCGTCCAGTTCCTCAACACTCGGGGCGCGAAGAGCGCCGAGGGTGAGGACTACTTCGACTGGGACGACCCGGATGTCCGCATTCACGGCCCAGCCCGCGGGCCCGCCGGTCCCTACGCGCCCGATCCCGGCTTCGAGAGCCACCCGGCGGTCGAAGTCTCCTGGTTCGGCGCCCGCGACTACTGCCTCTGGCGCGGCAGGCGGCTGCCGACGGAAGCCGAGTGGGAGAGGGCGGCGCGCGGCGAGGACAGGCGGCGCTACCCGTGGGGCAGCGCGCCGCCCGCCGCCACGCGCGCGATCTACGGGCGCGAGTACAACGCGACGGCGCCCGTGAGCGCGACCACGCCCGAGGGCGAGAGCCCCTACCGCGTCCAGGACATGCTGGGCAACGTGAGAGAGTGGACGGCGAGCGAGTACCGCCCGTATCCGTACGTGGCCGCTGACGGGCGGGAGGCCGCCGGACGCTTCGCACGTCGGGTCGTCCGCGGCGCCAGTCACGACGACCCGGCCGGCCTGCTGCGGGTGACGATACGGCGGTACTACGAGCATCGCGGGGCGGCGCGCGGCCATCACTTCATCGGGTTCCGCTGCGCCACATCTGAGGACTTGGGGGAGGTCGCGAAATGAGAGGCCTGATCATGGACTACCCGCTGACGCTCACGCAGTTCTTCGAGCGGTCGCGGAAGATCTTCCACCGGAAGACGATGGCCACGCGGGTGCCCGGCGCGGGACTCCAGCGCTACACCTACGCCGACTACGCGGACCGCGTCTGCCGGCTCTCGGCGGCGCTCGCGAGCCTCGGGCTCCAGAAGGGCGACAGGGTCGGCACCTTCGCGTGGAACTCCCACCGGCACATGGAGATCTACTTCGCCGCGCCCTTGATGGGCATGGTGCTGCACACCGTGAACATCCGGCTCTCGCCCCAGGACCTGACCTACATCATCAACCACGCCGAGGACCGCGTGCTCATCGTGGACGCGAGCCTCTGGCATCTCCTCGAGCCCATCCGCAAGGACCTCAAGAGCGTCAAGCACGTGATCGTCATGAAGGACTCGCCAGCGGCCGAGATCCCCGCGGGCGCCCTCGACTACGAGGCGCTCGTGGCCGACGCGAAACCCGTTGACGAGTGGCCAGAGCTCGACGAGACCGACGCCGCCGGGATGTGCTACACCTCCGGCACCACCGGACATCCCAAGGGCGTCGTCTACACCCACCGCGGCGTGTATCTGCACTGCTTCGCCTCGTCCACGGTGGACGTGCTCGGCATCTGCGAGCGCGACGTCATCCTGCACATCGTGCCGATGTTCCATGCCAACGCCTGGTGCGTGCCCTTCGCCGGCGTGATGAACGGCTCCACGCAGATCTTCGGCGGCCCCAACCCCCAGCCGCGCGACATCATCGAGATCGTCCACAACGAGCGCGTCACGCTGGTGGGCGCCGTGCCCACGGTGTGGGTCGCCGTCCAGGCCATCCTCGAGAAGGAGCCGCAGTGGGACATCTCCTCCATCCGCTGCATTCCCATCGGCGGCTCGGCGGCTCCCCGGACTCTCCTCGAAACGTTCGACAAGAAGTACGGCGCCTACATGCTGCATGCCTGGGGCATGACGGAGATGTCTCCGCTCGGGACCGTGTGCCGCCCCCGCTCTTACACGGACAGCCTCTCCGACGAGGAGCGCTACGCGATCCGCGCCAAGCAGGGCGCCATCGTGGCGGGCGTGGACATGCGGATCGTGGACGATGCCGGCAAGGTCCAGCCGTGGGACGGCAAGAGCGTGGGCGAGATCCAGGTGCGCGGACCCTGGATCACCAGCGGCTACTACAACAACCCGGCCGGCGCCGCGCAGTTCACCGAGGACGGCTGGTTCCGCACCGGCGACGTGGCCTCGATCGACCCCGAGGGTTATGTCCAGATCACCGACCGGACCAAGGACCTGATCAAATCTGGCGGCGAGTGGATCTCGAGCGTGGACATGGAGACGACCATCATGATGCACCCAAAGGTGCTCGAGGCCGCGGTCATCGCCGTACCGCACCCGCAATGGCAGGAGCGGCCGCTGGCCTGCGTCGTGCCCAAGCCCGAGTTCAAGGATCAGCTCGGCTCGAAGGAAATCATGGAGTACCTGAAACCCCTCGTCGCCAAGTGGTGGCTGCCCGACGAGGTCGTCTTCATCGACGCGGTCCCGAAGACCTCCGTCGGCAAGTTCGACAAGAAGGTCCTGCGCGAGCGCTTCAAGGACTGGAAGCCGAAGGCGTAGGTTCTCGAGTTACCTACGCTCTTGCCTGTCTCTGTCGTTACGGCTCTAAGCCGCGCACGGTCATCTTCAGCAGGTCCCCGGGGCTCACCACGAGTCCCGCGGCCGTGCAGTCCCAGGACTGGGCGACCGGTTGCAGGATGAGCTTCACCCGCTGCCCCGTGGCGAGGTTGCGGCAGACGACGGTGCTGGGCTCGAAGTTGATCGCCGAGCCACCGACCGGCAGATCGAGCGGTGAGCCGCGCACCGCCATCTTCAGCCGGTCCCTGGGATTCACCCCGAGGCCTGCGGCCGCGCAGTCCCACGATTGGGTGCCCGGCTGCGGGATGATCTTTACCGGCTGCCCCGTGGTGACATTCGAGCAGACCACCTTGATGGGCTGAAAGCCGGTCGCCGAGCCGCCGACCATCAGGTCGAGGGCGATCGCCCAGGGGAACATCAACGGTCGACCAGGGAACGCTAACTGCGCCGCGACCAGTAGCTCCATCCCGGTGCCATCCAGGTTCGCGCGCTGGATGGTGTGCCGACTGTAGTCGGTCCAGTACATCTTGCCGCCGGCCACGTCCAGAGCGATCCCCGCGGGATCACTCAACCCCGTGACCACGTCCTCCACCCCGGTGCCGTCCAGGTTGGCCCGCTGGATCTTGCCGCTGCCGGTCCAGTACATCTTGCCGCCGGCTACGTCCAGCGCGATCCAGGAACCGCTCAGCCCCGTGACCAGGGTCTCCATCCCCCTACCGTCCAGGTTCGCGCGCTGGATCTTGCCACTGTCGGTCCAGTACATCTTGCCGCCAGCTACGTCCAGCGCGATCCCGGTGGGATAGCTCAAGCCGGCGACCAGGTCCTCCACCCCGGTGCCGTTCAGGTTCGCGCGCTGGATCTTGGGATCGTCGTAGGTGACGGTCCAGTACATCTTGCCGCCGGCCACGTCTAGCGCGATCCCAAAGGGCTCGCTCGGATTTGTGTGCGTGACCACTTCCCTCCCACTGCCGTCCAGGTTCGCCCGCTCGATGGTGTAATAGCTGATGTCGGTCCAGTACATCTTGCGGCCGGCCGCGTCCACCGCGACGCCCAGGGGCACTCCCAGCACGTCGATGCCGAATATCTCCTCCACCCTGCCGCCATTCAGGTTCGCCCGCAGGATATCGACGTCGTCGAAGCCGGGATCAACGATCCAGTACATCTTGCCGCCAGACGCGGCCGCGTCCTTTGGCGCCAGCCCCGCCACGGCCAGCGCCACCATGACCAAGCCAAGGAGCACAGATATCAACTTGGAACTGCGATATGGCATCATTTTCGCCTCGTCTCTCTCTGCGGATCAGGGCGGCAGGTCTATCTCCCTGACCGCGCGCTCGGCGATCGTGGTGTCGACGAGGTCCTCGTAGCGGTGGGTCTTCTTGATGAAGCCGCCCGTCTGTAGGATTTCCTGGAGGTAGTCGAAGCCGGGGCGCCGCAAGATGGGGTCGCGGGCCCAGGTGCCCTGCCTCGCGTAGCGCTCGACGGCGCGCTCGAGGATCACGCGCTCGATGTCAGGGAAGCCGGGCGCCAGCGCTTCCGCGATGGCCTTGGCGTCGTGCTCCGCGAGCCAGCGCTGCGTCCGGTAGAGCGCCCGCGTGAACCGGAGCACGGTGTCAGGCTCGCGCTGAAGGAATTCCCGGGTGGTCATGTAGGACGTGAACGGCACCGGCCCCGTCGCCTCGCCCATGGACGCGACGAGATGCGCCTCCGCGCCCGCCAGCAGCTGCTCGACGATGGGCTGCGTCTGCTCGAAGAAGTCGCCGTGCCCGCCGCGGAAGGCCGCCAGCGCCTCCGGCCCGGGACGCTCGCGCTCGATGCGTACGGTGGCCGGATCCACGCCGTTCCGCCTCAGCACGGTGAGCATGCACTGCCAGGGCGTGGGCGCCTCGGCGAAGGAAATGACGGTCTTCCCCACGAGATCGGACCACTTGAACCCTGGATGAGGCTCGCGTCCTAGGAGAAAGAAGCCGCTCCGGCTGCAGACTTCCGCGAAGTGCGGGAGGATCCGCTCCTCGCGGTCCGCCAGATCGAAGCTCCGCATGAGCCCGCCCAGCGTGATCTCGATGCTGCCGTCGAGGAGGGCCTGGACCGTGCTCTTCCCGAAGGCGGCCGCCGGCTGCCACCGGACGTCGAGCCCTTCCTCGCGAAAGTGCCCGAGCGCCGCGCCCGCCGGCAGCGGCGCGTAGAAGGGCGTGAAGAACGGCATTAGCACGGTCAACGGACGCAGCGTCATGGAAGCGCGCCCAGCGCCTTCAGCACGACCTCGGGGGTGATGGGCTGTGACGTCACGCGCGCGCCGAACGGCGCCAGGGCATCGTTGACAGCGTTGAGCACGGCGCCGGGCGCGCCCGCCGTGCCCGCCTCGCCCACGCCCTTGAAGCCGCCCTCGGCATAGGCGGTCGGCGTCTCGACGTGGCCGACGATGATCTCGGGCATCTCGGCGGCCATCGGCACCAGGTAGTCCATCATGGTGCCGGTCAGCAATTGTCCCTGCTCGTCGTACACCAGGTGCTCGAAGAGCGCCGCGCCGATGCCCTGGACGATGGCGCCTCGGAGCTGCTCGTCCACCAGGCGCGGATTGATGATCCGCCCGCAGTCCTCCACGCACCAATGCTTCAGCAGCCGCACGAAGCCCGTTTCGATGTCCACCTCGACATGGGAGAGCTGGATGCCGTTGGTGAAGGCGAAGCCCTGGTGGCGGGGCACGTAGTGGCGCGTCACAGTCAGCTCTGACTGGAAATCCTTCGGCAGCGTGTCGGGGCGGAAGTAAGCGACACGGCCCAGCTCGGCAAGCTCGAGCCTGACCTCGCCCGTCAGCAGGTCTACGATCTTCCCGAGCCGAATGTCGAGATCCTCGGGCTCGCACTGGAGGATGGCCGCCGCGACCTTGAGGATGTTCCCCCGGATGGCCTTGCCCGTCTGGAGCGCCGCCTCGCCGCCAATGCCGGCGCCGCGCGAGGCCCAGGTGCCGCCGCCGTAAGGCGAGACCATGGTGTCGCCCGTGAGCACGCGAACGTCCTCCATCGCCACGCCCACCACGCTCGCCACCACCTGGGCGAGCATGGTGTCCGTCCCCTGCCCCTGCTCCGTCACGCCCGTCATGCAGGTGAGCTTGCCCGAGGGCTCGAGCTTGATGGTGCAGCCGTCCTGCGATGAGATGCGTGCGCCGCCCACGCCGTAGAAGGCCGGGCCCGGCGTCGTCAGCTCGATGAAGGCGCAAAGCCCGAGCCCGCGGTAGGTCCCGCGCGTGCGGAGCGCGTCGCGCTCGGCGCAGAGCGCCCGGTAGCCGGAGATCTCCAGCAGCTTGTCGAGCGCCTCCTCGTGGGAGAGTCGCTCGAAGAAGTAGCCCGTCTGGGAGGTGTGGGGATACATCTCGGCGGTCACGTAGTTCTTCCGCCGGACTTCCACCGGGTCGAGCCCGAGACCGCGCGCCGCGCGGTCCACCATGGCCTCCATCACCGCGAACGCGATCGGATGGCCGACAGCGCGGTACTGGCACATGGGCGTCTTGTTCTGGAAGACCACGCGGAGCCTCGCCGCATAATCGCGGAAGCGGTAGACGCCGGGCGTGAGACGGATGGTCTGGTTGCCCTCGACGGCGCTGGTCCGCGGGTAGACCGAAAAGGGGCCGATGCCCGTGAGGTCGTCCACATGCATGCCGAGGATGGTCCCGTCGCGTTTGACGGCCAGCTCGGCCTTCATGCGATGCTCGCGCGCATGGATATCGCTCACGAAGGACTCGAGCCTGTCGGCGGTGAACTTGACCGGCCGGCCCAGCATCACGGCGAGCGCGCACGTCGCCATCTCGTCGGGGTAGATGTGCACCTTGATGCCGAAGCTTCCGCCCACGTCCTTGCAGATGACGCGGACGTCCTGCTCGGGCAGCCCCAGGTGCCGCGCCAGGATGTCCTGCATCATGTTGGGCGCCTGGAAGGAGTGATAGACGGTCAGCCGCCGCTCGGACGGATCGAAGTCGGCCAGGATGGCGCGCGCCTCGAGAGTCACGCCCGTGTGCCGACCCATGGTGAAGGTCTCGGTCAGGACAGCGTCGGCGGCCTTGAAGGCGGCATCCACGTCCCCCGAGTTGAGCTCGAGCTTGAAGGCCAGATTGTCGCCGAGCTCCGGGTGAATCACCGGCGTCGAGGGATCGAGCGCGGTCTCGGGATCCGTCACGGCAGTCAGCGGCTCCCACTCGACGCGCACCCGCGACACGCCGTCCTCTGCGATGGCCCGGCTCTCCGCCACCACGGCCGCCACGGGCTCGCCCTGCCAGGAAGCCTTGCCGGTCGCGAGCGGCCGCTGCATCGCCGACTTCA
>WNFU01002219.1_pt1 | contig 26601 bp, 28 predicted proteins | sample 5400121 | NCBI WGS metagenome assembly WNFU01 (sample SAMN13153360, study PRJNA577476) | soil metagenome | isolation source: 100 cm soil or saprolite under grassland replicate 1 | place: USA:California | collected 2016-06-15 | reverse complement strand
CGAGCTCGGCCAGGATCGCGGTCGCGCTCACCGGCCCGACCCCGTACAGGCGGGCGATCAGGGCGCGGCAACCGGGCTGGCGGCGGGCGAAGGCGCAGAGCTGTCGGTCGAGCGGCGCCAATTCGCGATCGATCGCATCGATCATCCGCAGCGCCAGCGAGACGAGCTCGCGCCCGGCCGGCGAGAGCTCCGCCCGCGCGAGGGCCTCCCGGCCGGCGCGAGTGCGCGGCCTCAAGCCGGCCGGCACGCCCTGGTGGAAGAGCTGCGCCTGCAGCCGCTGCTGCCAGGCGGTGCGCTGATCGACCAGCGTCTTGCGCATCCGCACGCGCATGCGCAGCTCGAGCAGGTGCGCCGGCGGGATCCACGACTCCGACAACTCGCCCGCGCACAGCAGCCTCAGTTGCAGATCGCAGTCCGCGCTGTCGGTCTTCGCCCGCCGCTTGCGCCCCCGCTTGGCCGCGGTCTCGGCCGGGTCGGCGAGATGCGCCCGGTGCCCGGCGCGCTCGATCTCCTCGACGACAAACCGCCAGCCGGTCGTCCCCTCGAGCGCGAACTCAGCCTCGCGGCCGGCAAACCGCGCCAGCCAGGCGCGCACGTCGGCACGCGCGGCCGGCGCGATCCGACCCCGCTTCACCTCGCCCGTCTCCCGGTCGAGCGTCTTGTAGGTGATCTGCTTCCGATGCACATCCAACGCCACTACGATCCCCATCGAGACCTCCTCGAGCTCCGTCACAACGACACCGCGTGACTACCACGCTTGAGCCGAGGGGGTCTCACTACATGTCATCTTTATGGAGCCCCGTGGTTGCAACCGGTGGCAACCGATCGCAAATGGTGCTGCCGCCGAAACCGCGGAAACACGCCAATACCGTTGCGGTAGGTTGCGACCACTTGCCTGAGACATGGTAAGGGGTCGACGGTTCGAGTCCGTCAGAGGGCTTTGAGGTTTCTCCTGCTTAGCGCCCCTCTCCGTTGTCACAGTTGGCGTCTTCGATCGTGGTCGGCGTCCACCCAGCGTCCACGGCGTGGACGTCGTGCGGCTCGGCGGCCGTGTACGTGTCGAGCAGTCTGATCGCGTGGTCGCGGCCGTCGCGGGCGAGGTGGCCGTAGTGGCGGTCGATCATGGCCAGGCTTGTTCCCATGTAGCGGGAGAGATCGAAGGTGGAGATGCCGGCGCGGAGCGCGAAGGTCGCGAACGTGTGCCGGAGATCGTAGACCCGGCGCCGCGGCGTGATCCGAGCGGCCTTCTGGGCCGGCTTCCAGTTGCGGTTGTGCGTGCGGCGCACGTAGGCGACCCGGGCGTTGCGATCGATGTCTCGGTGCTCGAGCGCAAGCCACTCCCCTGGTCGGAGTCCGGTTGCCGCGGCGAAGAGCACCATCGGCCCGTGGCGCGGCCCAAGCTTGTCGGCGAGCGCGTGGAGCTCGTCCCACGACTCGAACGGGCGTTTCTCCGTGTACCGCCGCTGCGGGTTCTCGATCCCCAGCTTGGCCGGGTTGACGTCGAGCAGCCCCCAGCTGACCGCACGCGCCAACACTTGGCGGAGCGCCTGGGTCGCCTCGAAGCGATGCCCGGCCGGAATCGTCATCCGCCAGGCCGCGATCGCAGGGGAGCGAAGCTGGCTGAGGCGGCGGTCACCGAAAGCGCGGACCGCCTTCGCGAGCAGCCAGCGCAGCTTCTCGACCGTTTCCGGCTCGCCCTCGTGCTGAGCGAGATAGACGTCGACGAACTCGGCCAGCGTCGGCGTCTCCACCAGCCCCTGCTCGCGCCGCAACCGCTCGAGTGTGCGCTCAAGCGCCTCGGCCGCCGCCTGCTCCGACGCGAAACCTCCCCGTTGCAGCCGCCGCGAGCCGCGCCCGCCACGGGCGCGCCGGCGGGTCGTGCGCCACCTCCTCATGTGCCGCCGCTGCCGGGCGGTGCTGCGGTCGCTGCGGGCGACGATCGCCGGCCTGAACACGCTCGGGCGGGCCGACCCGGCGCCCGATCCAACCGTCGCCGAGTCCGTGATCGCACGCGTCCGCAGCGAGCACGACGGCGGCGCTGGCCCCTGACCTGCGCGCCGCTCCATGCACGTCCGCTATGACGCTCTAGCCGTCGGCGCGACCGCTCGCCCCATCTGAGAGGATGCGCGAGCCATCGAGTGAGCGGAGGAGGTCAGCAGTGGCTGGACTCGAGATCAAGAGCGTGAATTCTCCGGACGAGACGCGACCGTTTGCCGACAAGGGCGGTGCAGCCGTCGTGAACGTCGGCGGCCATCCGGTCCTCTACGGGACGTTCGAGCCCGGCTGGAGATGGTCCGAGCACGTGAAGCCGATCGCCAACACCGACAGCTGCCAGGCGCCGCACCTGCTCTACTGCCTCTCGGGGCGCATGAAGGTCGCGATGAGCGACGGCACCGAGGGCGAGATCGGCCCCGGCGACGTCGCCTCGATCGAGCCTGGACATGACGCCTGGATCGTCGGTGACGAGCCCTGTGTCGCAGTGGACTTCGGCGGCTACGCCCAGTACGCGAAGTAGTAGAGCGACATCGCGGCGCTGGCCGCTAACCGGCGGCGAGCAGGACCTCGGCGGCCTCGAGCAGAGAGGCCGCCCGGCGAGGCTCCGCCACCGGCAGCGGCCAGCGCCGCTCCAGCCTGTCCACCCAGATCGACTCGAGCCCTGCCGCGCGCGCGCCGACGATGTCCCACGCGTGCGCGGCGACCAGCGTCGCCTCGGCCGGCGCCACCCCGAGCTCGCTGACGACATGCGCGTACGGGCGGCGGTCCGGCTTGTAGGCGCCGACGTCGGAGACGCTGAAAACCCGCTCGAAGCGGTCGCGAAGCTCTGCCTGCTTGAGAATCTCCTCCGTCTGCTGCGCGCCGCTGTTCGTGAGCGCAAGGATGCGTGCGCCCTCGCGACGGAGCCGATCGAGCGCGGCGGCAGCATCGTCGTGAGGTCGGACCTCGCTGAGCCCGGCGAGGATCTCCTCGGCCTGCGCCACGTCCAGCTCGAGCTGCGCGAGCGTTGTCTGGAGCGCCGCTCGTGCGACCTCGCGAAACGGCCGGAACTCGCCCACCGTCGTCAGCGTCAATGCGCCGTGCAGCGTCCGTTCGAACCATGCTTCCAGCGTCGCCGACGGCGCGCCGATCTCGGCCAGCCTCGACCGCACCGCCTCGAGGCTGAAGAGCGTTCCGAGCACATCGAAGATCACCACTCGCTTCATCGGTCTCTCCTTCCGTTCGCTCTCCAGGAAAGCCGCTACGCCCGCCGCGCGAGAATCGACGCATAGCCGAGAGAGCCGTCGCGCAACGCCTCGGCGGCTGCTCGCAGCAGCTCTCGCCCCTGCTCGACGCCGTCGCCGAAGAAGTCACCGGCGACCAGCGCCGCCGCGCGCAAGCGTGCATCGACAACTTCGAGCAGGCGAGCGAGTGCCTCGTCGTGCCGCTCGAGCTGCTCGATGACGAACCCCGCCTTCACCAGCAGCGCGCTCAGCTCGGTGGCGGGTCTCGCGTCGGCGACGCAAGCAACCCAGGCGGCCAGGCTACGAAGCCCGGCCGGCGCTCTGCCGCGGCTGCGGTAGCCGCTGCGACGCTCGTCGGCGACAACTCGACGCCGACAACGTCGCAGCCGAGCTCGCGTGCGAGCTGCAGCGCGCTAATCCCTGGTCCGCTGCCGACGTCGACCACGGCCGTGTCGGCACCGACTTCGAGCCGCCGGATCAGCTTCGACGTCAAAGCGGCGCCGCCGGGATGAAAGGAGTCGCCGAGCAGGTAGCGAGCCGCCCGGCTCGAGTACGCGGCGGCGCAGCAGGATTTGAGGTCGGTCGGCGCCGCGCTCACCGCTCGAGGCGCCGTCCGATGTTGGTGGCGGCGAGAGGCGGACCCTGGCCAGCTCCGTTGCCGGCGGTCATCGAGCCGTACCGCGTCGGCCGTAAGAGTCGCTGCAACGGCAGCGCGTTCGGCACGACCGGCTCGACGGTGGCGCCCGAGAGTTGTTCTCGGATCTGCTCGCGATAGCCGACCGAGTTGTAGGCACAGAATGGGATCAGGCGTCCGTCCGGGGTGATCTCGGCGACGCAGCACTTCATCAGCGGCGGACGTTCAGCGTGTAGGCGTCCTGGAAGTCCTGCACGACCAGCATGAAGAAATGCGTGTCGATCTCCCTGAGCGCGTCGGGCAGGTCGATGCCACAGGCTTCGCAGGCGAGCAGCGCGCGCTCGGCACCCGGTGTCGCCGACGACGAGAACATCTTCTCCAGCGCCTCACGCACGGCCGGGTCGGGCGCGATCCGGTTTGCGACGTAATCGAGGTAATCCTCAACCGCGAGCAGGCGGGTGAACGGGATCACGCCGTCGCCGTCCACCAGCATGTAGCTCATCGAGCGGCAGCTCGGAAAACAGCAGGGGACGGGAAGGAAGTCGTCGAGCTCGAACCACTCCGGGGTCTGCTCGCAGATCAGCCGCATCACGTCGGCGTTGGTCAGCCGCTCGAGCGGGTCGAACTCGAGATGCCGCCCCGAGTGCGTGACCGGCTGGAAGGCGACCGCCCGCACGGCCGGATGCGCGACGCCGAAACGCACGACCGCGCCCAGCTCGTGTTCGTTGACGCCTCGTTCGACCGCCGCCACGAGCGTCACGTCGAGGCCAGCGTCTGCGCAAGCCTCAAGCGCGCGCCGCTTCAGCTCGCGCAGATCCTGGCCGCGGATCGCCAGATGCGTCTGCGGCTCGAAGCCGTCGAACTGGAGATAGATGTCTGGCTTCAGCGCTGCGAGCTCGGCGACGAACCGACTATCCTTTGCGAGCCGGATCCCGTTCGTGTTGATCATCACCCGGCCGATCCCGCGCTCCTGCGCCATCGCCACGAAGCCGAGGATCTCGGGATGGATCGTCGGCTCACCGCCCGAGAACTGGACCACCTCCGGGCTGCCCTCGGCGGCGACGAACGTGTCGAGCATGAACGCCACCTGCTCCCGTGTGAGCGAGTAGCCGTCGGGCTGGTGGCCGGAGTCGGCGAAGCAGATCGGACAGTCGAGGTTGCAGTTTGTGTTTACCTCGATCAGGCCCAGGCAGGAGTGCTGCTTGTGCTCGGGGCACAGGCCGCAATCGAGCGGGCAGCCGTCCTTGACCTCGGTCTGGAGCTCGAACGGCAGCGTGCCGGGCTTGTTGAAGCGCAGCTGCCGCATATACAGTTCTGCGTCGGAGTAGACGAGCGCCTCGAAGCGCCCATGCTCCAGGCAGCGCTTGCGCAGCAACACGCGGTTGTCGCGGATGTTCACCTCGGCGTCGACGACCGCCTTGCAAACCGGGCAGATCGACTTCGTGTATTCGAGGAAGACCTCGTCGCGGCCGACCTTCCCGCGTCGCTCGATCAGCGCCATCTCGCTCCCTTCGTCGGCTCCGGCCGCCGGTCAGATGCGCCCACACCCTGAACCGCTTCTGCACTCGCCCGCCTCTAACCCGGCAACGCACGATGCCAAAAGGAGGCTGAATGCCGAAAGCAGCACTCGTCATCTTCGCCGGAACCGAGGGCCGAGAGGGCGTCGGCCGCGTCGCCAACGCGCTCGTAACGGCCAAGGAGTTCAAGGAGACGGGCGACGACGTCACGATCGTCTTCGACGGCGCCGGAACGACCTGGATCGGCACGCTCAACGACCCCAGCCACCGCTACCACGACGCCTTCGAAGAGGTCCGAGACCGGATCGCGGGCGCGTGCAGCTACTGCGCCGACCGCTACGGCGTCACCGTGCAGGTCGAGCAGGCAGGCATCGCGCTGCTCGAGGAATACGAGCAGCACCCGAGCATCCGCGGACTGCTAGCCGACGGCTACCAGGTGGTGACGTTCTGATGCGCGTGCAGCTCCTTCGCCTTACGGTCGCCGCCGCCGCGATCGCGGTCGCGGCCGCGGCCGTTGAGCACGCCGAGGCCGCGGTGCCCAAGCTCCGGGGCACCGTCGGTCCCGGCTTCACGATCCAGCTCAAGCAGGGCGCGAAGCGGGTGACCAAGCTGCGCGCGGGGACCTACCGGCTCGTGGTCTCCGACCGATCGCCTATTCACGACTTCCACCTCAGCGGCCCCGGCCTGAACAAGGTCGCCACCGGCGTCTCATTCGTCGGCACCAAGACGATCAAGATCAAGCTGAAGCGCGGGACCTACAGGTACGTCTGCGACCCGCACCGGACACTCATGCACGGCCGATTTACGGTTTCCTAGCAGCGATGGAACACGAACGAATCGCATGGGTGAAGACGGCGGAGGGCGCGCGCGACCTGGCGAACATCCTCGCCTCCCACTCGCTCAACCCGGACGCGCTCGCCGCGCACGTCCGGCTCTACCGGACGATCATGTTCGGCGACTCGCCGCTGACGCGAGCGGAACGCGAGGCGATCGCCGTCGCCGTCTCCGCCGTCAACGACTGCCACTACTGAGTCGTCCAGTACGGCGAAGCGCTCACCCGCGAATCAGGTGACGCTTCGCTGGCGGAGGCGGTCGTCTCCGGCAACAACGACAAGCTCGCGCCGCGGCTCACGGCGCTCCTCGAGTACGCCCGCAAGCTGACGCTCACTCCCGCCGAGATCCTCGAGGAAGATCTCGACAGGCTGCGCGCGCACGGCCTCGAGGACCGCGCGATCGTCGACGCCAACCAGGTCGTCTCCTACTACAACTACGTCAACCGGGTCGCCGATGGGCTCGGCGTGCAACTCGAGAGTGACTGGCCGCCGGAACAACGCCGTCCGCGCCGATTCCGCGGCCCCGCCCTGCCCCTCCCGGCGGTCGCTGCCGACTCGCTGCCCTGGATCGCGGTAGCGCAAATGCGGGAGGTCGACCGCCTGATGGTCGACGAGTTCGCGATCGCGCTCGAACAGATGATGGAGAACGCCGGCCGAAACCTGGCGCTGCTCGCCCGGCAGCTGCTCGGCGGCGATGCGCGCGGCCGCCGCGTGCTCGTGCTCGCCGGAAGCGCCGGCAACGGCGGCGGCGGTCTCGCGGCCGCCCGCCATCTGCTCGTCGCGGGCGCTGACGTCGGCGTCATTCTCGCCGCCAAGCCGGAACGACTGGAGCCGGCCACGCGCAGGCAACACCAGATTCTGGCCCGCCTCGGCGTCTCCACGGCGACCGAGCAGCGTCCCGCCGACCTACTCATCGACGCGCTTCTCGGCTACGGGCAGCAGGGGCCGCCCTCGGGCGAGATCGCGCGCCTGATCCAAGAAGCCACAAGCGCGCCCGTACTCGCCCTCGACGTGGCGTCAGGCCTCGAGCTCGAAACGGGCCGCCTGCACGAGCCGCACATCCGAGCGGCCGCGACCCTAACGCTGGCGCTGCCGAAGGAAGGTCTGCGCGCCGGTGACGGAGGAGGCGTCGTCGGAGACCTGTACCTCGGCGACATCTCCGTTCCCCCCGCGGTCTACGAACGTCTCGGCCTGTCGTTCAGCTCGCCGTTTGGCCGATCGCCGCTCGTCAAAGTGAGAGGTGGCGCGAGCGACCCCGCGGCACCTCCTGCGGGCACCGGCTCTTAGGCGGGAACTTGTCGGAAGCGCTCAATCCGCGAATCCCTCGCCACCGGTCGGACTGTATGAGTCAGTAGACGACGCAGCGGCGACCGCTCCGCCCAGAGCGTCAAGCAGTCCCGGTCACTGCTGCCGTTGGAATCCGATCAGCCGCTCTCCGAGCGGGGAGGTGAGGCCATGCCGTGACTCGATGGCGTGCAGTTCCTTGCTGCTTCCTCTTCCCACAGGAAAGGAGTCCACAGTGAAACGCTTCAATCAGGGCAGGCTTGTGCTCGTCGCCCTCGTCGCCCTGCTATTGGTCGTGGCCGGTACCGCTGCCGGAGCGGCAGGCCCTGTCGGCACGAGCGCGACTCCCGACGGCTACCAGAAGTTCCTGGTCTATCTGGCGAGCGGGGTCTACAACCCGAACGACCCCAACTACACGGCGCCCGATGGCATGTTCTTCCAGAAGCAGATCATGCACCGCACCGATGCCCAGATCGCTCAGGAGCAGGCGAATGCGCTCGCCTTCTTCAAGCAGCGCTTCGGCCTCGATCCCGCCAACGGCGACGTCAGCATCAGCATGTTCATGTTCGATCCACGCAACAACTACCGCGCCTACGTCGTCGGCGGCGAGGCCGTCCCGAGCAGCGGCTGGGTCGTCCGCGACGGCGGCTGGAACGCGACCGTTACGAAAGACACCTACCTGCACGGCACCTACGGCGGCGCCGCAGGCAAGTTCGTACCGGCAGGAACGGCCGTCGTCTTCGGCGACTACAACATCGACCGCACCACCGGAACCAGCGGCCAGTCGACAAAACCGCTGCTCCTCCACTACCAATCCGAGTCCCCGATCACCACCCCCGACCGAGACGGCGTGATCACGTTCCGCTGCGAGCTGATCGATCCCGAGACCGGCAATCACGGCATCGCCCAGGGAGTCGTCGCGCCTCCACGCGACGCCGGCACCGGCAACATCCAGGTCAGCATCCGGAACGTCATCACGTTCCCCGCGTACTAGACACGCCGAGGCCACGAGGGGCCCGTCCCCGCGGGCCCCTTGACGCGCCGTCCGAGCAACGGACGAGCGCCATTCGGCGGTCCACCGGCTCTTCCAGGGCTAGAGTCGGCCGCGACAATGCCCGACCGCTTCCAGCCCGGCGGCGGTGACGCTTCGCTCGTCGCGCGCGTCGCGCACGGCGATGCGGCGGCGTTCGGCTGTCTCTACGATCGGTACGCGCGCGACGTGTACGCGCTCGCCGCCCACGTCGTGCCGAGCGCGGACGCGGAGGAGATCGTCCAAGACGTGTTCGTCCGCGTCTGGAACAAAGCGGCCCAGTTCGATGCTGCCCGCGGGTCGTTCGTCGCGTGGCTGATGACGATTGCGCGGCATCGTGTCATCGACGAGCTGCGGCGGCAGCGTAATCCGCGCCGTTCGCTCCAGGAGATCGAGGAGGTGCTGATGAACAAGGAGGACCCGGCATCCGATGTCGAGGAGCAAGCCTGGGTGCGGGAGCGCCGCCTGCTCGTGCTGGAGGCGCTCAGAGGGCTTCCCGCCGAGCAGCGTCGGGTCGTGGTGCTCGCCTACTTCGGCGGCCTCAGCCGGGCCTCGATCGCCAGGGAGCTCGGCTGGCCGCTGGGAACGGTCAAGAAGCGCATCCAACTCGGACTGCAGAAGCTGAGGCGGGCCCTGACCGAAGACGTCAACGTAGAGGAAAGAGAGAGGGACGAGCGCGAGGTGGCGAGATGAGAGACGAGTTGACCTGTAGTGAAAACCGAGAGCTGCTCGAAGCGTACGCCCTAGGAGCGCTGGACGAGGAAGAGCAGCGGGCCGTCGAACGACACCTAGCGGCATGTCCGGACTGCCGGGCGGTCGCCGCCGAGCTTCGGGAGGCCGCACATGCACTGCCGCTCGCCTTGGCTGCGGCTTCCCCGCTCCGTCCTCCCTCGTCGCTGAAGGGGCGCGTCCTGCAGGCCGTGGCCGGAGACGGCGGAACGACCAAGAAGACGGGTCCGCGCCGGTCCTGGCGGCCGCGGGTGGCTCTCGCGCTCGGCACCCTGGCGGTTGTCGCCGGCTTCAGCGCCTGGAACGCGCACCTCAGCTCGGCGCTGTCGCAAGAACGGTCGATGCGGGAACGGCTCGCACAGCTCGTCGGGCGGCAGGAGACCGTGCTTGACATCGTGGACTCGCCCAGGGCCAGGCGGGCGCTGCTGGTGCCGCCGGCGGGCGCCGACTCACAGGCATACGGGAAGGTCTTTACGACGCCTGATCTTCGCGACGTCGTGGCCATGGCTGCGCGGCTGGACCAGCCTCCCGCCGGGCAGACCTACCGCCTCTGGTTGACGGAGACGGGCCGAACGCACTCCCCAGGGCGGATGGTCGTGAATGCTCAGGGCTTCGCACTGCTTGTCTTCAAGGCGGAGCGCCGCGGTCCGGCCTACGACGAGGTCCGTGTCGTCCTTCAGCGCGGCGACGCAGTGACGCCGGCCGGGAGGACCGTGCTCGTCTGGCGGTCCGCCGGCTGACCCCGGCGAGGGGGCCAACCGGCCGACCGCCGCGTACCTCCTGAGAGAGAAACCTCACAGATTTCGGGAGGGATTCGTCATGACGTCCAGTCGTACCGTCGCCGCGCTCGCGCTCGCGGCCGCCTTGTCGACCAGCGTCGGCTCTGCCGGCGCTCGCAGCTCTGCCGGACCGGCCGCCGTCGGTTCGGCGCCGTCCTCGATCGTCTCGGTCGCGCAGGAGATGTTTCGCGTGAACCCGTTCCTCGGCGGCCAGGTCGCGCCGAGGTTCTACGTCTGGGCGAACAAGGACGTGGACCTCTTCCTGCAGTTCGACCGTCCCCGCCTCGACGAGGCGAAGGTCCTTCGGTACGTCGGGATCGGCGTCAGGGGAACCTTCTGCGCCGAGACGCAGCCCGGCGGGGCGAAAGGGGGGTTCACGCACTTCCACCGCCTCAGCGCGCCGGCCTACGCGCAGGGGCACGGAGGACCGCCCGGTGCGGAGGGCTACTGGCTGATGTGGGTCGCGGTGGACAACTTCGACGCAGCCGATGGGCGCACGATCAGCCCCGGCATCGACTACGGCTTCTCGCCGACGCCGCCGCCGAGCTGCAACGGCACGCCGAAGCCCAGCTTCGCGGGGCCCGGCGCGCACGCCCTCACCAAGGGCGAGATCAAGCAGCTCGCGGCCGCGTTCTACGACAGTCCGTTCCGCGGCGGCCAGCGTGTCCCGCGGCTCTATCGCTGGATCACGGGCGACACGCTGGTATTCCTCCAGTTCGACAAGGCCGATCTGGGCAAGGCCCGGGCTCTGCGCTACCTCGGTGTCGCCAAGCGGGGCCGCTTCTGCACTGCCGACCGCGGACCGAGCGACTTCACGAGCTTCCAGGCGCTGAAGGCCCGCACCGCCGCGAAAGGGCACGGTGGGAAAGCCGGCCGGGTCGGGCTCTGGCACCTAGCGGTCGCGGTCGGTGACTTCAAGATGCCGTGGGGCAAGGTGACGCCGGGCGCCGACCGGAAGTTCTCGGTCACGCGGGCACCCGACTGCCCAAAAGCGTAGAGGGCCCGGTCGCGGCCGAAGTCAGGCTCGTGTCCGTGCCCGGCAGCCTCGACCGCCCGTTCGCGTTCTCCCCGGCCGAGGTGACGGTGCCGGCCGGGTCGGCCGTGCGCTGGGTCAACGACGAGAACATGTTTCACACCGTGACCTCGACGCATTCAATCGCCGTCCGGCGCCCGAACGGCCTCTTCAACAAATCGCTCGCCAAGAAAGGCGACACCTTCACGTACACCTTCACGAAACCCGGGGTCTACCACTACTACTGCCAACCCCACACCGACTTCATGTGGGGAGAGGTGACGGTGACCGGCTGACCAGAGACGGCCACCACGCCTCAAAAGGAGAAGCCATGTTCAGGGCGACCTTGGCAAAGCGGATCTCGATCGTCGGCCACGAAGCGACGGCCATTGGCTAACCGGTCTCGAGCAACTGGACGAAACGGCCTTCGAGCCGATCGACGTTGTCGATGATCGTGCTACCCGCGGCAAGCACGGCGGTCGGCTTACGCTGCCAGCGGGAGGTCTTGCCGAAGGCGAAGTAGGCGTCCCAGACGAACCCGCCCGGCCCTGAGGGGTTTCAAAACCTAGGTTCCAGCTCTCGACGCTGCCGATCGCGGGCTCTGGAAGCATCGGCGGATGCTCTTATCCTTCGCCTATCTCGCGTTCTTGGCTCTGTTGCGGTTGCTTGTCGGTGGCCGTCGCAGCGAGTTCGCAAAGGACGTCGAATTGCTCGTGCTGCGGCATCAGTTGCCGGTGCTCGCGCGGCAAGAGATTCGTCCCTCGTTCCGAGCGACAGACCGTGCCTTCCTCACGGCGCTCACCCGCTCCCTCCTCGGCGCCGGCACGGGCTGATCGTGACGCCGCAGACGCTGCTGCGCTGGCACGGGGAACTCGTGCGGCGGAAGTGGGCACAGCCAGGGCTGACTCCAGGCCGTCCACCCGTCGAGCGCCGTGTACGTGAGCTCGTTCTGCGCTTGGCGCGCGAGAACCCGCGCTGGGCTACCCGCGGATCGCGGGCGAGCTGCTGGAACTGGGCATACGCGTTTCGCCGAGCACCGTGCGACGGCTCCTCCTGGCGGCGGGACTCACGCCGGCACCGCGGCGCGCAGGTCCGAGCTGGCGGGAGTTCCTTCGCTAGCAGGCGGCGAGCATGCTCGCCCGTGACTTCTTTACCGTCGAGACGATCTCGCTGCGCCGCTTCTACGTCCTATTCTTCATCGAGCTCGAGAGCCGCCGCGTCTACCTCACCGGCTGCACCAGCAACCCGACCGGCGCCTGGGTCGCGCAGCAGGCGCGCAACCTCAGCTTCACCGGCCTCTTCGAGCGCATGCGGTTCCTGATCCACGACCGCGACAGCAAGTTCAGCGCCGCCTTCGACGAGATCTTCCGCAGCGAAGGAATCGCCGTCATCAAGACGCCCATCCGCGCGCCACAAGCCAACGCCTACGCCGAGCGCTTCGTTCTCACGGTCCGCGCCGAGTGTCTCGACTGGCTGCTGATCGTCAGCCGCCGCCACCTCGAGCACGTACTCCGCAGCTACACGACCCATTACAACCGCGAGCGCCCGCACCGCGGGCTCGCGCTGCTCACACCCGAACCGACCGACGCAACCGACCCACCGACTGTCGAGACAATCGAGCGCCGAGACCGACTCGGCGGCCTCATCCACGAGTACTACCAAGCCGCGGCATGAGCGCGAACCGAGATTTTGAAACCCCTCGGGCTCCGCTCGCGCCCTGGTAAGAAACGACGACTGGGGTCGCGTAGTGTGCTAGTGGGTGATGTTTGGGCCGTAGCCCGTAGACGCAAGCCGCTGATCGGAATCGGCGGCGCGAACTTGCTCAATGTGACCGTGCTCCATCTCGAATCCGACCGCGCGAGCAACGTCCAATAACTCGCGAAGGCGCTCACCCCCGCTCTGCAAGCTCTCCGCCTCGAATCGGAACTCCACTTTCGCGACGAAACCGGCCATGTGCACTTCCGATGGTGTTTAGGCCGCTCAGTATCGATGAAGGTCGGCCGAGCCGGTGTGACCTTGCCACGGGGCGCTGCTCTATTGGAGGGGAATCACGGCGCCCGTCATCGGGCGGGAGCCGCGTGGCTCGGCTCCCGCCCGAGATCGATGCTTCCCTAGGTCCGTTTGACGATGAAGACGCCGAAGTCCATGTCGCTGCCGGCGGCGTAGATGACGCCGTTGCGGACGAACGTCTCGATCCCCCAGAACTGGTTGCCCTTCGGATCGAGGTAGCCGCCCGTCTCGACCAGACGACAGGAGGAGACGTCGTTCGGCCTGCGGCACTGGATCTGGATCGCGCGGATCCCGCCCGCGTAGTACGAGAGGAAGGCGCGGCTCGCATCCGTCTTCTCGGTTGCAACCTCGTGCACAGAGAGGGCGCCGAAGCCTGTCGCGTACGCCGGGTTCATCGCCTCCGGAATCGCGAACGTATCGACCTCCGTGAGCGTCGTCGGGTTCGTCGGTGAGTTGACAGCAAACAGGTGCACGTAGCCCCAGCCGTCGAACTGCGACGTGATGCTCTGGATCGGATCCCCGAGAGTGCCGACGGCGATCGGCGCAAGCTGCGGTGTCGCGTCGAGGCACGCCGCGTTGTCGTAAGTCAGGTTGAACATCTTGAACCCAGTGTCGCGGCCCATGAACAGCGTCGGGATCGGCGCGCTCAGCGACGGCGTGATCACGCTAGTGCAGGCGTCGCTCCCCTCGCGGTTCATGATCAGCATCGCGTCCCAGCCGCCGGCCGCGATCACGGCCTGCGCCTTCTCCTCGAAGAAACAGAGCCCGCGCTCGACGACCGCGATCTGCATCGTCCCCACGGCGGGCGCGGGCGGCACCGCGGCGTCGCCAGGACACGCACGGCCGACAAACACGGTCGGACCGGCGATCGCCTCGGCCTGGGCCGTCGTCGTCTGCGACCCGGTCGCCGCACGGAACGAGCCGTCGACGGTATTCATCAGCAACCGGAACGGAGCGAAGTCCTCGTCGGTCGTGATCGCGAACTTGTTGTCGAGCGTGAACTCGTCCTCGTGCCCGTTCCCCTCCGGCGTCAGCGCGACGCCGGTCTGCGCGAGCAGCTCCGGGTCGACGGCCGGATAGTCGGTGTCGCTGATGAAGACCGGCGCGTACGGGTTGGTGACGTCGAGCAGGATGTAGCCGCCGTCCCAGTAGGAGAGCAGGCCGATGAACTTCGACCCGATCTGCTTCACGACCATGTCGTGCAGGAACGAGTCGGTTAGGCCGAGCTCCGGCTGCTGGATCCCGTACGGGTTCAGGTCGAGCTCGCTCGCCTTGATCGGCTTCTTCGGGTCGGTGATGTCGAAGATGTCGACGTCGACGTTCTCGTCGTCGTCGCTCGCGATCACGTACGCTTTGTCGCCGGCGTCCCAGGCGAAGGCGCTGTGGTACTGGTTGACGTCGTGCGGCGTGTTCTGCGCGCCGTCCGCCGTGATGTCACCGGCGTGCTCGGACAGCTTCACCGGCTTGAGCGGGTTTGAGATGTTCCAGAGCGAGAAGCCGCCCTTGCCGTTCTTGCCGCACTGCTCATGATTCATGACGAGCACGTCGCCGCTGAAATTTGCTCGTCGTCAGCGTCAGGCCCTGCATCCCCTCGCCGACCAGCGTGTCCTGCGAGGTCGCGATGAAGCCCACCTCCCTCGGATGCGCGAGGTCGGAGGCGTCGATCACATAGGCGCCACCGTCGGGCGTGTTCTGTCCGCCGGCCTCCGGACCCGCACAGTCGGAGGCACCCCACTTTGACACGTAGATGTAGTTCTTGAACACCGTCAGATCGGCAATCAGGTCCGGTTCGGCATCGTGGACACGTAGCTGCGAGACGAGCTGAACGTTTCCGAACGCGCCCGGCCCGAGTAGGTGATCCGTGAGGGGCCCGTGTTGTGCCCCAGCAAGCGTCGCCCCTTGCAGCGCCAGGCAGCCCGCTGCGATCGAAGCGACGGCGAAACGTCGTAGCATCTTCCCTCCCCTGTTTCGAGCGGCCACGCGCCCCCGCGCCACGACCGCACGCCGCCAGTGGGCCTTGTTTACAAGTTCAAACCGACAGTGTCAATGCGTCGATCTCGAGGAGAACGTTGGGGGCGGGCTCCGGGTTGAACCCTGTGGGGTAAAGAAACTCGAATTCGGCCGGGGCAGCCGTGTTGATCGCCGCGGAACCCGTTCAGACTGCGCGTCGTGCTGACGTGTCTGTTGTACCGGCTGGTGCCAGGGTTCTTCGCTTGCTCGCCCGCGGTGGCGGGGAGCGGGATCTTGAGATCGTGGTCCTGCGCTACCAGCTTGCGATTCTCAGGCGAGGAGGGAAGCGGCCGCAGTTCACGACGGCCGACCGGACCTTGCTCGCTGCGGCCAGCGGCCTGCTCCCAGTCGAGCGGTGGTCCTGCTTTATGGTCAGTCCGCAGACGCTTTGCCGATGGCACCGGGCACTGTTGCAAGGAGGTCGGCGACGCGGCCACTCCAGGCCCGGTCGTCCCCCGCTTGCGCCCGAGACGCGCGGCCTGATCCAACGGCTCGCGCGTGAGAACCCGAGGTGGGGCTACATGCGCATCCAGGGCGAGCTGCTGAAGCTCGGGATCCGTGTCTCGGCGACGACGATCGCGACCGTTTTGCGCGCCTCGGGCCTGGGTCCGGCGCCCCGACGCATCGGCCCCACCTAGTCTGAGTTCCTCCGCGCCCAGGCGCACGGCCTACTCGGCGGCGATCTGCGCTCTGTGCTGGAAGGCGGCCTCGCGGGCGGCGCGTCTGAGCGAAGCGCGGCGGATCAGGCTCGGGAGGCCTGCCAGGTGGAAGCTGACCACAACCTCTCTGCCTGCGGTGCTGACGAGTTTCGTGTGGCTTCTCGCCCGGTGACAGGTCTGGATGCGTTCGGCGTTGGCGCGGTGGTGCGCTCTCCCCGCGACTGGAGGACCGTGCACGTGCGGAGATCGCATCGATCGTATGCTCGCGACGGACCGCCAAGGGCACGCCGGCGCTCATCCCACAGTCCAGAGTTCGGGCGGGACGTCAAAGGCATCGCCGGTCGCGACCAGCATCCCCGCCAACCACGCATCTCGTCCTCTCGGGCGCCTCCTAGGGCCATTCAGCCTCGCCGGCGTCGGGCGCACCCGATCGATCACCCTGAGTTGGCAGCCTGAACCGAGTTTCTTTACCCCACAGGTGGTGGTGGTGATCGATCCGCTAGTCACGCAATCTGGCCTCGTCCACGATCCCCTGCAGATCGTGCACGACCGAGTTTACGAACCGTACGGGGCATGTGGTTTCGGAGCGTGCACCACCCGACGGCGGAATCACGTACACCGTGATCTCGAACACCTCGGACCGCGCGTGGCCGATCGCGCGCCTCCTCACCGAGAGGTTGTCGACGTAGCTGGTCGGAGCCGCGGCCTCCGTGGGGGGCCGCGGCTCCGACCAACGGCTATCCGAGCGAGAACTCCAGCGTCTGCGGATTGAGGTGACCGAGCGGGATCGTGCCCGTCACGGCCGGATCAGCGACGCGGAAGACGTTGAGGCCCTTCGTAATGTCGGACTCGTAGACGAAGTTGTTGTACCAGTAGGACGACCAAGCCCCTCCGAGTTGGCACTTGTTGTCGCAGAACGGGCCCGGGCCGAGCGACGGGGGATCGGACCAGGCCAGGGTGGCCGGGCTCGCCGGATTCGTGACGTCGACGACCCCGGTCCCGGCCTGGTAGTTGCCGGCGACCGCCACGTACCGTCCGCTCCGGAGCGGGACGACGTTGTAGTTGTGGATCGTGCAGTTCTCGTCGAGACCCTGCGCACGCGGGAGCACCCAGGTGCCGAGCTTCGCGCCGGTGTGGGCGTCGTAGAAGAACATCGACTTGTGCGTATCGGTCTGCGTCACCGCGGGACCCGGAGGGTCGGGAACGAGCGTGCCGGTCGCCGTGCACCGCGGCTCGGATCCGCCACCCGGCTCCCAGCCCATCACGAGGACCTTGCCGTCCCACGTGAACGCAGCCGAGTGCCAGCGGCCGCTCCCCTGCGTCAAGTCCCCGACTCCCGGCTCCGTGATCGTGTACACGAGCTCGGGATCCTCGAGGCTGCCGCCGGGCGTCGCGTTGGCGCCGATGTCCCACACGTTCACGGTGTCGGCGCTGGCGCAGGCCGCCAGATTGACGCTGCCGCGGATCACAGCCGCGTCATGGCAACCGGTGCGGACGTCCGCCGTCGGCCCCGCCAGCGGCTCGCGCCTGAGAAGCGATGCGGCGGCCGGATTCGCGAGCGGAATCGAGATGATGTCCATGAAGTCGCCGACGGGATCGTCGTTGACCCGCGTCCCGTCGACGCAGCCGGCGCTGCTCGAGTTGTTGCTGTAGACGAGCAGGTTGCCGTTCGAGACGCCCGCGACCGTGAGGGTGTGCGAACCGCACGGGAGCACGACGAAGGTCAGGACCTTGGAATCGGTCTTGTCGCTGATGTCGAACACGTGCACCCCTTCGACGCCGGCGGGCACCGTCGTGCCGTCGCAGTCCCTCGCCGTCGACTTCTTCGAGTTCCACGACCGGACGAGGAGATTGTCCCAGACGACAATGTCGCCCTGGTCGCCGTTGCAATGCGTCCAAGAGACGAGCTGCGGATCACCCGGCTCGCTCACGTCGACAATCCGGAAGCCGTCGTAGTTGCCCTGGAACGCGAAGTTGCCCCAGAACGCCAGATCGGAGCTGATCTTGCGCTGACCGTCGGGCACATCGAACGTGGCGGCGAGCGGACTGTGTCCGAGCGCGTGGATATTCGGCGTATGCGGACGAGTCGCGTGATCGGCCGCCGCCACGAGCGGCAGAGCGAGCGCCGCGAACGCCGCTAGCACGAGAAGCGAGATTCTTTTCATCACCCCTCCCCCCTGACACGCGCGGGGGGTTTTGACACCCCTGCGCAGGACTCTTCGGGGGCATCCTCAAGAGTCCCAGCGCTGAAATCAATGTCGGGCTCCAGAATGCATCTGACGGACGAGCTGACCGCGGCGCTCTGATGATCGGCGGTATCGGGGGCGAACCGGCGCGTGGGTCGGCTGGCATCGCCAGCTTGTGCGGAGACGGTGGACGTATGCGGGCAGGCGACCGGGTCGACCCGCGGTCGCGGAGGAGATCCGTGAGCTCGTGCTGCGGCTTGCGCGTGAGAACCCGGGCTGGGGCTACCAGCGGATCGTCGGTGAACTCGCCGGTGTCGGCGTACGAGTCTCGGCAACGACGGTGGCCAAGATCCTGCGGCAAGCCGACGTCTCTCCGGCCGGCGCTCGCGCCCAGCTCAGCTGGCGCGACTTCCTGCGTGCCAACGCCGACTCGATCATCGCCTGCGACTTCTTCACGGTCGAGACGCTCTGGCTCGGACGCCTATGACGGATCGTTTTGCGTACCCGACACGTCTCCCCACAGGCAGACGCCCCTCTGCGATCGTCGGTTCGTCTTTATGGGTCCGCCAGCACCTCGCACAGCTGTGGGAATGGCCCGAGGTTGAACTGCCCCGCTTCGAAGACGATGTCGGGCTCCTCGTCCTCGGGGCCGCTGAAGAACAAGACGATCCTGTGCACGTCATTGCAAACGCACACGGGCCCTCGGGCGCCGCCGGAATGCTGGACGTCTCGTCAACGTGCACCACGGGGAAGTGTTCCGGCGGAATCGCCCTCGCGACAGCGCCGAGAGCAAGCGCCAAGACGCCGATGCTCCCGATTAGCAGCACAAGCTTGCGCATACAGCTCCTTTCAGCCGCCCCCCACGGCGTTGCCACAGAGACGCCAGTCGCCCGTTGACTGGACTGGGCGCTTGCCGCACCTCCTTTCGCCGCCGCTTGCGCCCCACTCTCCCCCTTTACGGCCGATCATTCAAGCGGCGGGGCATCGCCTGCTTGAGCGCATCGCCGCCGAGGACCCGCAGAGATCGACGTGCTCGCGATCGCGAAACGACACCGTTACCGCTATTCGCGCCAGGCCGCTCAGGTTGGGACGATGATGCGCCTTCGTCGGCCGGCCCCGGACCGAAAGCCGCTTCCGCAGGCAAGGGTCGCGCTATGGGCGCAGGGCCAGCACTGTCTGGCAAATGAGGAAGTAATACCTCCGAGTCGGTCGCTGGACTGCTTCCCGTCATCCGTCGATGGGTCGCATTCGTACCGCGCGAGCCGCCGTCGGCGATGGAGCCAGCGCGCGCCGACCCCTCCGCCGATCGAGGAGGGCCGGCCGACGTCTCAACCCTGGCCGCGCGCCCCGTCGTCTAGCTCGGGTTGACGTACATGAGCATGATGCCCATTACGTCGTCGGCGTCGTGGCTGCTGAAGTACCAGCTGTGGAGGCGGACCGTCTCGCCCGCCTGGACGATCGCGAGCGGGTCGCCGGAGCACGTCGACATGCTTAGGACCCGATGCACGTCCATCGGGTCGAGCGTCGCCTCGGACCGGCAGATCGACGCGCCGCCCTGGCTCTCGTTCGTCGCTTCAACCGCGATGCCGTGCCCATGGAGGTGGCCGGCCGCGAACGCCACCTTGCCGGGCACGTTGACCGTCCAGTCCCAGGTGTCGTGCTCCAAGACGCCGCCGGTGATCGAGTACTCGGAGTCGCCGCACTGGTCGATGTCCAGCCACACCGGCCGCACGCGCTTGACCGACTCCCACGACGGCCGGTACGCGAACGTGACCTGGAGATAGACGGTGATCGCCTCCGTCCGATGGTTCATCAGATCGACGAGCAGGTTCCACGAGTCGTACCAGCGGACGCGATAGCCGTAGCCGCCCGGGAAGGCGATGACGGTGCGCTCGTCGCCCGAGGCGAAGAAGCGCTCGCCGGCGAGGCCGAGCCAGGCGTTCCCGCAGGTCGCGTCGCGGTTCCACTGGCTCGTGAACAGCGCGTGGTGGAGCATCGCGCCGTTGTCCATCGTCGCCCGCGTCCCATCGGCATACACGAGGTCCGGCGTGAACGACGTGATGAAGCAGTCGAGGCAAGGCCGCTGAACGGCGAGCTTCACCGAAGTCGCCATCCCAGCTCCCATGTCGCTAGCCGCAGGAACCGTGTACGGCCCGTACCGAACGACCCTGGTGTACGTCGCCGCCGTCGCCGTGGGAGTCCACAACGCCCACAGCACAACGACGAGAACGGAAAACGCCGCAGACCGCTTCACCAGCGCGCTGATACCGCAGGCGCGCCGCGAACAAACATGGCGTGAATATCCCTCGACGCGCCCTGAAGGGTGTCAAGACGGCGTTCATTCAGGCTGCAGCTCTGTAGTACTCGTGGATCCCGGATCGGTACGGAGACGGTTCCGAAGCCGATCCTCTGCGGCAGGGGCGGCACTGCCGTGCTTGCCGCCTCAGGATGGCGCGTTCGTGGAGCCCGGCCGGCACAACCGGTGGCATCAGTGTGGCAAATCAGATCGGCCCGGAAGACGGGAAAACAAGCGACTCGCTTATCCGGTTAGCTCCGTCCGGTGCCTTTCGTAGCTTGGTGGGGTGCCGCGTCGGCAGTTTCCGCGTTCGGTGATCGAGTTTCAGCGCCGGTTTCCGGACGAGGAGGCGTGTCGCGCCTACCTGTTTGCGTCGCGCTGGCCGGATGGGTTCGTCTGTCCATCGTGCGGCGGTAGCGAGGTCGGCGACGAGCAACGCCGCCACCTGTGGCAGTGCAAGTCGTGCGGCCGGCAGAGCTCGGTGACGGCCGGGACGGTGATGCACAAGACGCACCTGCCGCTGACGCTGTGGTTTTGGGCCGCCTATCTGGTCGGCACCCACGGACCGGGCATCTCGGCGCTGCAGCTGCGCCGGCAGCTCGGGATCTCCCGCTACGAGACCGCCTGGACGGTCCTGCACAAGCTGCGCCGGGCGATGGTCGCACCCGAGCGCGAGCCCTTGACGGGCGAAGTCGAGGTCGACGAAGGATTCCTCGGCGGACGCGATACCGACCTGCGCGGCGGCCGCCAGCGGGACGGCAAGCCGCTGGTCGGCGTCGCCGTCGAGGTCCGCGGCAACGGCTCCGGGCGGCTGCGACTGCAGCTGCTCCCCGATGCCTCCGCAGCCTCACTGACCCCGTTCGTCCGCTCGAGCGTGGCCGCCGGCGCGACCGTTCACACCGACGGCTGGGCCGGCTACAGCGCTCTCAGCGCCGCCGGCTTCGACCACCAGCCGCACAAGCAGCGCGCCCGTTTCCCTGACCGCGAACGGGTGCTCCCACGCGCGCACCGCTCGCTCTCCAACCTCAAGACCTGGCTGGAAGCCACCCATCACGGCGTCTCGCCGAAGCACCTGCAGCTCTACCTCGACGAGTTCGTCTTCCGGCACAACCGACGCCGAACCCCACTGGCCGGCTTCCAGACACTGCTCGGTCTCGGCACCGCCCACAAGCCAAGCACCTACCACGACATCGTCGGTCGCTAAAAACCACCCGCGGAGCAAACCGGAACAAGCGAATCCGTTGCCGTGCGTTGCGACCCGTTCCCGAGCCGGGCAGTGAACACACCAGCCGGCACGGCTTTCGGAGCGATTGACCGAGCGACGACTTCGCACCAGATGTTGCCTCGTCGCCCGGCTACACCCGACCAGGAGAGCGCGCAGCATCCGCCGCGTGTTCGTTCGACGGTCGCGCGTTGCGCCGCGACAGAATCAAACGAGAGTGCCGGTGGGTCCGGCTCCGGTTACCGAGAGCCGGACCCAGGCGTGTGCTGCTTACTTACGGGGCGGCCGGTCCGGTTGGACGCACGATCCAGAGACCGCTGTTCACGTCGCTTACGAAGATGACGTTGTCCGAGGGCCGGATCGCCACTCCCCAGACGATAGGAATGCCGCTCGGGATGAAGCTGGGATCCTTCGAGGTGCCGCCGGCGGGCAGGAACCGCCCGACCTGCACCGGGTCGGCGGGTGTCGCTTGGTTCAATGGTGAGAGGTCGAGCGCGACGACGCCGTTCGAGTACCAAGACGCATACGAGCGGTTGCCGACGACCTCGTTGTTGTGGATCGCCCAGAAGCCGTTCGGCGCCGGTAGCGCATGCACGTTCGGCAGCGCGTCGAACTTCGCAACCTGATTGCCGCTGCTGGCATCGAAGACACGCAGGAAGCCCCATGATGGTTGTTGCGCCTGCAGTGTCGCCGAGCCGGCCGCGGCCATCCCCTGCGCGGTCGCGTCGTCGGTGAAGAGGACAGGAACATTGACTGGCTGGAAGTCGAAGAACTGTGGGCTCGTCGCCGTGGAGGTGAAGTCGTGGACGACGGCGATTGCCCCCGCGGCCGCTGCTGCCGCGTCCTGGTCACCCTGCAGGCAGAGCGGCGACTCGCCCGGGACCGGGTCGAAGAACGGAAACGGCGTGCGCGCGATCGCGATCTTGCCGGCAGTGTTCGCCGGATAGTCGGCGGCCGCACAGCCCTGGTTGGCGGCGACCACAACCGGCGCGGTCAAGCTGTGACCGGGCTGGAGCCAGAGCGCGGAGCCGCCGGGCGACTCGGACGCGATGCCGCTGCTCCCCGCGCCATAAAGGATGAAGGCCGGCGAACGCGGATCGAAGTCCTCATCGTTTTGGAGCAAGAAGTTCCGGCTGGTGCCGTGGTAGAAGGAAACCGAGTGGCCGTCGCCGTCGGCGCCGAGCGGGTAGTGGGTTTGCCCGACAAGCGTTGGGTTCGTGACGTCGCTGATGTCGAGCGTGAGCACGCCCAGATCCCAGTACGAGACGTAGGCCTTCGTTCCGTCGGCGCTCGCCCGCACGCTGTGGTCGAAAGAGGCGCCGAAGCTCCCTAGTCCGTAGAAAGGCCCAGGCGAAAGGCCGTGTGCACCCGCCCCCCACTGGCCGACCTGCACCGGGTTGCGCGGATCGGTCACGTCGACGATCCGGAAGTCGCCACCCGGTACCGGGTCGAACCACTCGGTGAACGGGGTCGCAAGCAGTGCATACACATGGCTTCCGCGCTGGAACAGGTCGAGCTCGTGCACGCCGCCGCCGCCGTGGGTGACGCCGAGGAAGCTGAGGTGCTTTGGGTAGTAGGGATCGGTGACGTCCCAGAAGTCGGGGCCGAACTGGGCCCCGTCGAGCGCTGGCTGGTCGCCACAGCGCTGCAAGCCGACGGCGAGCAGATCGCCCGTGAAGAACGGCGTTGAGACGTGCCGGACGACCATGTCCTCGGCGCTCGTCCCTGGCCGGGCGGCGAGCGCGCCGATCATCTTCGGCGCGGTCAGATCGGAGACATCGACGATCTTCACCCCACGGCCGGTGCAGGGAACCTCCCAGGTCCCGACGTAGGCGAAGTTGCCCTGCACCCAGACGTCGCCGTCCGTATCCCGATTTCCGAGATCGTTGTGGCCGAGGATCTGGAAGTTCGTCGCCGACGCGCCCGTCGTCGTCGACGGCGGCGCGTGGTTGGCGAGCCCGTACGCGCGCGCGCGATCATTCAACCTGTTCAGTGCGTTCTGCAGGCCGCCATAGCTGTTCGGCGGTGGCGGTGACGACGCCGCAGGCTGCGCGACGCACAGGAGTGCAATAGCCGCGAGCGCCGAAGAAGCCAGCCGTAGACGGCGACGAAGATCGCTGCCAATCATGCTCCCTCCCTCTCCCGGTCGTCCAGGTCCGACCCTACGCCCTCTCGTTGTCCCGGTCAACGCCGCCCCGGCCGCCTACGCGCCATATGAACGAGGGCCACTCGACGAACTTCTCCGCGCCCCCACCAAAGCAGGTGTGCCGCGCTTCGCCGAAGCCGTCCGCGTGCAGCGCTAGCCTCGATTGCCCGATGCCTCAGCCGCCAGAGCAGAGGATGAACCGTCAAACTTGCCCCGCAGCGGACACTCGCCGATCACCATCGTGGGCTGCGCGCACCGGCTCTCTTGGGGCGAGGTTTTGGGGACAGGTTCGAGGATTTGCGAGGCGGCTCAGGGCCCTTCAAGGAAAGGGTGCTGCTGGCGGAGAAACCAGCCGAATTCCTGGTAAGGAGGGGGTCGACGGTTCGAGTCCGTCAGAGGGCTCTGCAAAAGCGCCAACGCCTCGAAACCCTGTTGCGGCGTCAGGTCACGACGGAGCTCGTGCAGCAGCTCCTAGCGTAGCTCCTCAAGCTCGGCGTCGGCCATCTACTTCACGCGCTCGATCCGCTCGGATTCGCGGTCGTAGCGCCAGCGCAAATCGTTCGGGCCGTTGAAGAAAGAGTCGGGCAGCGGCACCGCCTCCTCGCTGATCGCGGGGATAACCTCGACCCAGCACTCGTCCTCCGGAACGTCCGCCTCGTCCCGGAAGTCGAAGAAGTCTGACGACCGGCGGTGCAGCATCACGACCGCGCTGATGTACTTGCCGACGACGCGGATCTGGCCGTTGCGCCCGACGACGCGCTTGTACTCGGGCGGGTCGGGAAAGTCCGGCAAAGGCGGTCCCTCCCCGGTCCAGACGGTGAAGACGAGCGTGTCGTCGCCGTAGAGGGCGAAGATGACCTGCTGGCCCGAAAGGTCAACATGGAACCCGCGCGGGTTCGCGAGCACGACGACGAGCGGCAGTCCACGTCCCTTCAACGGGCGCAGCTGACCGGCAGCCTGCTTCACCGCGCCGCGAACCGGCTTGTGCTCGTCGATGAAGCCGCCCTGCCCAGTCTCGCGCATCCACCCGATCGGATCCTTGTCGAACTGCTTCACCTCGCAGACCGCGCTCAGACCGTCGCGGTGGATCAGCCGATCGGGACGCTTCGGAATGCCAAGGTCCGGCTCGGGTTCCCACGTGTAGCCGTGCACGCGCAGGTACGTGTCGAACCAGACCTCGGAAGTGGTCGGCCGCTTCGTGCCTACGAGCTTGTCGGTCATCGCGCAACCACGGTAGCGGCGGATCAGGACACTGAAACCAGTCGATCGCGATCGTCGAACTACGCAAGCTCGGGATCGACCTGTGGCACGCCGCCAGAAACGCCGAAGCCCGCCGACCTTTCGGTCACCGGGCTTCGACGACGACACGCTCTCACCCCCGGCCTGGGCCTGTCAAGCCGGAAGGTTGCCTGAGTCGTTAGACGAGCTGGCGTCGGCGGCGTGATTGGAAGACGCCTTTACGATGCGGGGACATCGAAGGGACTTGGCCCTCCGGCATCTCTCGCCGGCAGCGGAGGTCGGAGGGCGAGAGCAAAGCGCCGGCTATACCTGTAGCGGCCGGCTCCACTCGTCCGGACTCCCCTTGCCGACTCAATCACTTCGATAGGGTCGGGTTGACTTTTCACCCGACCGGAGGGGAGTTCGTCATGGCCTCAATTTCCGAGCGGGAGAACCGGGAGATCGAGGCGGCCAACGCCTCTGGTAACACCCCGGTCGTCTTGATCCACGGCCTCTGGCTGCTGCCGAGCAGCTGGGCCAACTGGGCGGACTTCTTCAAGCAGGCCGGCTACGCGCCGCTGACGCCGGACTGGCCAGACGATCCGGAAACGGTTGAAGGCGCCCGGGCGGAGCCGGAAGTCCTCGCCAAGAAGACCTTGAAGCAGGTCGCCGATCACACCGCCGAGATCATCAATGCCTTGGACAAGAAACCGGCGGTGATGGGGCACTCGACCGGGGGCTTGCTGGCGCAGATGCTCGCAGGCCGGGGCCTCTCGGCGGCTACGGTGGCGATCGACCCCGGGGTCTTCCGCGGCGTTCTGCCTCTGCCGGCCTCGGTGCTCAGGGGGGTCGGCCCGTTCCTGGTCAACCCGCTCACGCGCGGCCGCGCGATCACGCTCACGTTCGACCAGTTCAAGTACGGCTGGGCGAACGCGCTGGACGAGAAGGAGGCGAAGGAGCTCTACGACAGGTTCCACGTCGCCGGCTCCGGGATCTCTCTCGTGCAGATGGGCAACGCCAACCTCAACCCGTGGACAGAGGCGAAGGTGAACACGAAGAACCCCGACCGCGGTCCCCTGCTGATCATCGAGGGCGAGAAGGACCACACGGTGCCGTGGGCGATCGCGAATGCCGCCTACAAGCGGCAGAGGCGCAATCCCGGCGTGACGGAGATCGTGAAGATGCCGAACCGAGGCCACTCCCTCACGATCGACCACGGCTGGCGCGAGGTCGCGCAGACGGCGCTCGACTTCGTCAAGCGGTTCGCGTAAGCGGTCCTGGGTGCGACGAGGACAGCTCAGTCCCGCCATCCGACCGTCTTGTGCTGGCGCGCGAAGAGACGGATCGGTTCGGGTGCGAGGCCTACCGTGGCTTCCCCGGCTCCACAGCCGGAGCTCTATTCCCGGGAAGCGAGCTCGTCGAGCCGCAGCACGAGTTCCTCGATCTCGGCTGAGCGCGCTTCAGCGACGTTTCGTTCCGTCGCGATGACGCGGAAGCCGCACTTCTCGAGGACGCGGCGGGACGCGACGTTGTCGGACGCGACGCGGGCGTGGAGCGGCCGCGAGCGATCAACGGCCAAGAACGCATTGAGGGCATCGGTTGCGATCCCTTTGCCCCAGTAGGAGCGGCCGATCCAGTACGTCACCTCGCGCTCACCGGGCTCCCCCCAGGACCCAATTGTTCCGGCAACCTCGTCGTCGACGACGATGACCCTGGTGAGCACCGTCTCGTCGGCTCGTAGCCTCGACCAGCGGCGCTCGAATGCGTCCCGGTCCATGTGGTCGGGCGCTGTAAAGGCGGCCATGTGTGCGGCGACCG